>Ga0194116_10007920_pt1 | contig 10868 bp, 8 predicted proteins | sample TA2MahsurfametaG_4_FD_148617 | JGI IMG/M metagenome (GOLD analysis project Ga0194116, IMG submission 148617) | Freshwater microbial communities from Lake Tanganyika, Tanzania - TA2015008 Mahale S9 surface | ecosystem: Environmental > Aquatic > Freshwater > Lake | place: Tanzania: Lake Tanganyika... | reverse complement strand
GCGCTTGGAGCCCCTGGCAGCATCCTTCAGGGGGTCGGGAATCTCTTTAAAGGGTTTTGAGCCGCGGGGGCTTTCCCCGTAGGATTTTATGATGCGTAGCATGACCGGTTTTGGTTCCGCCAAGGTGGCCACCGCGCATGCCGGTTTCCGGGTCGAGGCTTCTTCGGTCAATAAGCGCGGGCTGGAAATCATCGTCTATCTTCCCGGGGACCTGGCGCGGCTGGAGCGGGAGATCCGGGAGGAAGTGGCGGGCCAGATCACAAGGGGCAAGGTCACCGTGGCCGTGCAGGCGGAGTCGGCACCTTCCCGCAACGGACGCAGTTTGGATTTGGCGAAAGCCGCCGTTTACGCCTCCCAACTACGGGCCGCTGGGAAAAAGCTCGGGGTGCAAGGTGGGCCGTCCTGGTCGGATCTTCTGGGTCTCCCGGGGGTGGTTTCCACCCAGAGTCATACGCTTACGCCGAAAGAAGACCGGAGAATTCTGGCGGGGGTGAGGGCGGCTTTAACTAAAATGGTGGCCAGTCGGGAGCGGGAGGGGGGTCACATGGTCCGTTCCTTGAAGCAGCACCTCAGCCGGATGGAATCGGTCCGCACGAAGATGGAAAAAGCGGCGGCGGCCATGCGCAAGGCCCAGGGAGAACGTCTGCGGGCCCGGTTGCAGGAGCTGGCGAATGAGGCGGGAGTGGAGTTAGAGCCGGAACGGTTGTTCAAGGAAGTGGCCTCGGCGGCCGACCGGGGGGATGTGACCGAGGAGATCGGACGAATTCGTGCCCATCTGACCGAGGCGACGGGGTTGACCGGCAAGCGGGCCCCCGGCGGGCGGACGCTGGAGTTTCTGATCCAGGAATTGATGCGTGAGGCCAACACGGTGGGGTCAAAATCCGGGGAGATGGAACTGACCCGGCTGGCGATTGAGTTCAAGTCGGAGCTGGAGAAGCTTCGGGAGCAGGCGGCAAACCTTGAATAACTTCACGCGATCCGGAATTTTGTTTGTGGTGTCGGCCCCATCGGGGACGGGCAAGACCACCCTTTGCACAAATGTCCGGCAAACTCCTGATTTGGTGTATTCGGTCAGCTGCACCACCCGGCCGATCCGAAAAGGGGAGAAAGATGGGGCCGACTATTTTTTCCTCAAGCGGGAGGAGTTTGAAAAACGGATCCGTGCGGATGACATGCTCGAGCATGCAGATGTTTACGGGCACTACTATGGCACGCCCAAGGGGCCGATCCTGGAGCACCTGGCGGCCGGGCGGGATGTCCTGCTGGATATTGACGTGCAGGGGGCCCGGCAGATCCGGGATTCCAAGGATCCAAAAATCCGGGCTGCCCTCGCCGACATCTTCATCATGCCGCCGGATCTTGAGGAGCTCCGTCGCCGACTGGAAGGTCGGGGGACAGAAACCGCCGCCCAGATCGACAAGCGGATCGACGCAGCCAACGCCGAGATGGCCGATTGGAAAAGCTACCGATACACGATTCTGAGCAGTTCCATGGAGGAAGATCTCATTAAGTTCCGCGCGATCATCCGGGCGGAGCGCTATCTCAGCCGGAGGTTGAACCTTAACCATGGCTGAAAAAAGAACACCGAGGGTGGTGTTGGGGGTGACCGGATCGATTGCCGCGTTCCGGGCGGCGGATCTGGCCAGCGCGATGGTGAAAGAAGGTTGGGAAGTGCATGCGGTGTTGACGGCGGATGGGGCGCGTTTTCTTCCGGCGCTGACTTTGGCGGCCCTGACTCACCGACCGGTCCACACCTCGCTATGGGAAGAAGGGGAGGGCGGAAGGATGTCACACCTCGACCTGGCCCAAGCGGCGGATGTAGTTGTGGTGGCTCCCGCCAGCGCAGATTTTCTGGCTCGGATGGCTCACGGCATGGCCGGCGATGTGCTGGGTGCCGTGCTGCTGGCCACGCGGGCCCCAGTCGTCATCGCTCCAGCGATGAACACGAACATGTGGACCCATCCGGCAACTCGGGAAAACGTGAAGATTCTTTCTTCCCGCGGGATGATTTGGGCGGGGCCGGCGGAGGGCAGATTGGCCTGCGGGGCTGAAGGGCCGGGCCGGTTGGCCCCGACCGAGGAGATTCTCAGACAGACCAAGGCGGCCCTGATAAAAGGAAGATAAGATGGCGTCCGATCCAAAGTTCCGACCCTCCGCGGCGTTTGCCAAACAGGCGGTTTTCACGAGCCCGGCCAAATATAAGTCGATGCACCGGGAGTCGGTGCAAAACCCCAAGAAATTCTGGGGCCGGATGGCGAAGCAGGAGCTGGCTTGGTTCCAGGAGCCCAAGAATGTGTTGGAGTGGAAGGTGCCGTTCGCGAAGTGGTTTGGCGGCGGACGACTGAACCTTAGTCATAACTGTCTCGACCGGCACCTAGACGGACCGCGTCGGCACAAGGCGGCGATCGTTTTTGAAGGGGAACCGGGGGATGTCCGTGTCCTGACCTATCAGCAACTGCATGACGAGGTCTGCCGATTTGCCCATGCGCTGAAGGGGGAGGGAGTGAAGAAGGGTGATCGGGTGATGATTTATCTCCCGATGGTGCCGGAGGCGGCCATCGCGATGCTGGCCTGTGCCCGGATCGGGGCGGTGCACAGTGTGGTGTTCGGCGGTTTCAGCGCCGAGGCGCTCAAGGATCGGATCCACGACTGTGGAGCCAAGCTGGTGATCACGGCCGATGGCGGTTATCGGCGCGGGCAGGTGGTGAACTTAAAGAAGAACGTCGATGCCGCGGTGGCGGCCAGTCCGGATGTCCGCCGGGTGATTGTGCTGAAGCGGACAGGGACGGTGGAGAAACTGAACGAGATCGACCGCTGGTGGCATGAGATCACGGACCATCAGTCACCAGACTTCCCTCCGGAGAAGCTCGAGAGTGAGGACCCGCTCTTCATCCTCTACACCAGCGGAAGCACCGGAAAACCCAAGGGAATCCTGCACACCACGGCCGGCTATTTGCTGGGAGCGCATCTCAGCACCAAGTGGGTTTTTGACCTGAAGGAGACGGATCTTTTTTGGTGCACCGCGGATGTCGGCTGGGTGACCGGGCACAGTTATGCCGTTTACGGCGCCTTGAGTAATGGAGCCACGACCCTGATTTATGAAGGGGCACCCAATCAACCCGAGCCGGACCGGTTCTGGCGGATCATCGCCAAGCACCGCGTTTCCATTTTCTACACGGCCCCCACGGCGATTCGGGCCTTTATTCGTTGGGGAGACCAGTGGGTGACAAAACATGATCTCTCTTCCTTGCGGCTGCTGGGATCGGTGGGGGAGCCGATCAATCCGGAGGCGTGGCTGTGGTATCACCGGGTGGTGGGCGGTGGGCGTTGTCCGATCGTGGATACCTGGTGGCAGACGGAGACGGGTAGCCATTTACTTACGACCTTGCCGGGCATCCACGTGATGAAACCGGGGCTGGCCGGATTGCCGTTCTTTGGCGCGGACCTGGCGGTAGTGGATGAGAAAGGAAAGCCGGTGAAGGACGGCGTGCAGGGAAAGCTGGTGATCCGGAAACCGTGGCCGTCGATGTTGCGCGGGATCCACGGGGATCCCGAGCGCTACCAAAAGCAGTACTGGAGCGAAGTGCCCGGATTTTATTTCACGGGTGACGGCGCCAGACGCGACAAGGACGGTTATTTCCGGGTCATCGGCCGGATCGACGATGTGCTGAACGTTTCCGGACATCGGTTGGGAACCGCGGAGGTGGAAAGTGCTTTGGTCACACATCCGGCCGTGGCCGAGGCGGCCGTGGTCGGCCGGCCCGATGATCTAAAGGGGCAGGCGGTGGTGGCTTTTGTCACGCTGAAGACCGGGCAGAAGGCGGGAAATGATCTGATCGCGGCGTTGCGGGAGCAGGTAAGCAAGGAGATCGGTCCGATCGCCAAGCCGGACCAGATCCGCTTTGCCGAGGCCTTGCCCAAAACGAGAAGCGGAAAAATCATGAGGCGTTTGCTCAAAGAGATTGCGGCCGGCGGGACGGTGAAGGGGGATGTGACCACGCTCGAAGACCTCAATGTGATCGCTTCGCTGCAGTCGTCTTCTTCCGAGGAGGGTTGAGATGTCTTGGCGCCTGAAGATTTCCGAAACCGGCCTGCTGGTGGTGGATGTGCAGGAGAAGCTGGTGGCGGCGGTGAAGGAACCGGCGGAGTGGGTTGAGAAGGTCGAGATTTTGGTGAAGGCGGCGAAGCTGCTGGAGATTCCGGTGGCTATCACCGAACAGGTGCCGGCGAAGCTGGGGAAAACCGTTCCGGCGATTCAGCAGGCCGCAGGGAAGGTTGCTCCAAGCGCCAAAAGCGCCTTTTCGGCGGTTGAGGCGGGCAGGGCTTTGGGCAGAAAGCGGATTTTGGTGGCAGGATGTGAAGCCCACGTCTGCGTGAGACAGACCGTCTACGACCTCAGGCAAAAGGAGGTCCAACCGGTGGTGGTGGCCGATGCGGTGGGATCGAGGAGGGAAGCAGACCGGCAATTGGCCCTGCAGGAGATGAGGCAGGACGGAATCGTGATTGCATCCACCGAGGCGGTGTTGTTTGAGTTGCTGGAGACAGCGGAGCATCCGAAGTTTAAGGAGATACAGGGGTTGGTGAAGTAGGGCGGGTATTTTGGAATTGGGATTTCGGATTTTGGAATGGAAGCAGAGAGAGGGGTTTAGTCCTTTAGGCCTTAGTCATGGAGGGGAATTTCAGGGGTCAGCAAAGAAGGGTATTCATGTTTAGGGGCGAATTTCCTGAAAATCTGCTGGTCAAGGGATGCTAACCCTTTCAGTCTCACCCCTTTATGGTAACGCCTGTCGCGACGGCCCAGAAGTGGCCTTTCAATGTTTCCGTGGTTCCCAGGGTTCCCGAGGGCCTAGAATCCCTCCGTCGGATCGCCTTTAATCTCTGGTTCAGCTGGAACTTTGACGCACTGGAGCTCTTTAAGGAGCTAGATCCGGCCCTTTGGGAAGAGTGCGGTCACAGTCCGGTTAAAATGCTCCGGCTGATCAAGCAGTCCCGGCTGGAAGCGGCGGCGAAAGATAAGGCTTACCGGGATCGGGTGGAAAAGGTTCACGATAAGCTCGAGGCCTACCTCAACCGTAAATCCACTTGGTTCACGAAAAACCTGCCTAAGGAAAAGAAGGATCAGCCCCTGGTGGCTTATTTCTCTGCCGAGTTTGGTTTTCACGAGTCTTTGCCTGTCTACTCCGGTGGTCTCGGCATCCTGGCTGGGGATCATTGCAAATCGGCCAGTGATCTCGGCCTGCCATTTGTGGCGGTGGGCTTGCTCTACCGCTTTGGTTATTTCTCGCAGAAGATCAACCGGGATGGATGGCAGGAGGCCAACATCGTCGACAACGTTTTCCATGACCTGCCGGTAAGTGAAGCCTTGGCGGCCGACGGTAAAACAACCGTGGTGGTCGAACTCGACATGCCGGGGCGGAAGGTCAAAGCCAAGGTCTGGGAGGTGAGGATCGGTCTGACGCGGCTCTTCCTGCTCGATACGGATCTGCCTTCCAACGCGCCTGACGACCGGAATATCACGTACCAGCTGTACGGCGGGGACCATGACATGCGGATTCGGCAGGAGATCGTGCTGGGCATCGGCGGGGTGAAGGCTCTCGATGCCATGGGAATCCAGCCCTCCGTATTTCACATGAATGAAGGCCACGCCGCCTTCCTAGGGTTGGAGCGGATCCGAATGCTCATAGCCAAGGAGAAACTTTCTTTCATCGAGGCGCTGCAACCGGTGGCCGCCAGCAGCGTTTTCACCACGCACACGCCGGTGCCTGCGGGAAACGATGCTTTTGATCCCAAGCTGATGCAGAAGTACTTCGCGGACTACGTCCGCGACTGTCACATCAGCTTCGACGAACTCCTCAAGCTCGGCCGCCCGTGGGCGCACCCGGAAGAGGAGCCGTTTAGCATGACGATTCTGGCTCTCCGCCTTTCCCGTCAGGCCAACGGGGTCAGCGCCATCCACGGGCGCGTTTCCCGCGAGATGTGGCAGACGGTCTGGCCCGGGGTGCCGAAGAAGGAGATTCCGATCCGGCATGTGACCAACGGCATCCATACGTTCACCTGGATGGCCCCGGAAATCCGGGATTTGCTGGAAAAAGAGGAGGGGGCCTTCACGGAGGATGACCTAGCGGATGCCGCCCAATGGAAGAAAAGGGTCGATTTTAAAGACAAGGACTATTGGACGGTCCATCAGAAGCTCAAAGCTCGCCTCCTGGATTTCGTCCGTCGCAACGTCAAAAACCAAAGAATTCGAAACGGGGTCAAGCCGGAGGAGATTCTTTCCACCCAGACCATGCTCGATCCCAAAGCGCTCACCATTGGGTTCGCCCGGCGTTTTGCCACCTATAAGCGCGCCGCCCTTTTGTTCCGGGATCTGGATAAACTGGCGGCCATCGTCAACGACCCGGAACGGCCGGTGCAGTTCCTGTTCGCTGGAAAGGCCCACCCGGCGGATGAGGGGGGCAAAAAGCTGATTCAGCTGATCGTGAAAGTTTCCGAGCTGCCGGTTTTCAAAAATAAAATCGTCTTTGTGGAGAACTATGACTTCAACGTGGCCCGCCACCTCTATCACGGTTGTGACGTCTGGCTGAACAACCCGACTCGGCCCCTTGAAGCCAGCGGTACCAGCGGCGAGAAGGTGATCACCAACGGCTGCCTCAACTTTTCTGTCCGGGACGGCTGGTGGGATGAGGCTTTTGACGGCACTAACGGTTGGGCGATCGGCGAGGATGCCCTGCGGTTGGAGCCCGAGGTGCAGGACGAGTTCGACGCTTTCTCGATCTACGAAATCCTGCAGCACGAAGTCGTGCCGATGTATTACGAGCGGGGTGCCGACGGAGTCCCGAAGCGCTGGATCGAGCGCGTCCGTCGCAGCCTCATGACGATCGGGCCGGTTTACAACACCCAGCGGATGGTGGCGGAATATGCGGAGAAATTTTATAAAAAGGCCGCCGAGAAGGGGCGGATGTTTGCGGAAAGCAAGTTTGCCAAATCCCGCGATCTCGCGGTCTGGAAAGACAAAGTGCGGAGCTCCTGGCCCGAAGTGAAAGCCAATGCCGTCACTTGGGCGGGCGGTAACGGAACCACGGTGAGTGTGGGCGACAACGTGGCCGTCTCGGCCCAAGTGCATTTGGGCTCCCTCAAAAATGATGAGGTGGCGGTTGAGGCCTATGTGAAGGCGGTCGATCCCAACGGAGCCTCCTTGGCCACGCGTCTGGAACCGACGGGGGATGTTTCCCAGGGTTGGGCGAAATACGCCGGTCGAGTAGAGGTGAAGGATAGCGGTAATTTCCAGTTCAACGTGCGGGTTCGTCCTTCGAATTCTTCTTTGACCCAAGCCCATGAGCTTCGGTTGATCGCCTGGGCAGCTAATTCATAAACAGCTGTTAGTTAGATATTAGCACAAAAAACGGTTCGATTTGACCGTTTTTTATGCCTCGCTAGGGTTTGGGGCTATGTCAGCACCGGTTTCGCCCGCTGAATTACGAAAAGGGATCTCCACCAGCCCTGAGCTGGTGGGCTTAGATCCTGCTGATGTGGATCTCTCCGCGGTCGAAAAGACCATTCATGCCTGCCGCGACTTTCTTTTGGGCCTGCAAAAGTCCGAGGGGTACTGGGTCGGGGAGCTGTTCGTGGACAGCACGGTGGCCTGTGATTACCACCTGCTGATGTATCTGCGCGGCAAGGTGGACCGCGCCAAGGAAGCCAAAATCGTCCGCCACATTCTCCAGCGCCAGTTGCCAGACGGCGGTTGGCCGATCTACCCGGGGGGCGGCAGCAACGTGACCGCGACGGTGAAGGCCTACTTCAGCCTGAAGCTGGCCGGATTTACCCCTGACGAACCGGAAATGCGCAAGGCCCGCGCCGCGGCCATGCGATTGGGCGGGATTCCCAGCAGCAACACCTACTGCAAATTCTACCTGGCGATGTTCGGCCAGTATCCGTGGAAGTATCTGCCCAACATTCCCCCGGAAATTCTCCTGCTTCCGAAATGGGCGCCGTTCGACATGTCGGAGATGAGCTCGTGGACCCGGGCCATTGTGGTGCCGATGTCCATCATCCGCAGTTTCCGCCCCGTCACCCATCTCCCGCCGGAGAAACAGCTGCACGAACTGTACCCGTATGGAGTCGAGGGGGGTCCGTTCTTCCATCCCGTGGAGAACCGATTCTTCTCGATGAAAAACTTCTTCGTTCGGGTTAATGAGCTTCTCGGGTTCCTTGAGGCCCTGCCCTGGAAACCCTTCCGCAAAAAGGCTCTCAAGCTGGCGGAAAAGTGGATCCTCGACCGTACCGGGCCGGAATCGGAGGGCTTGGCCGCGATCTTCCCCTCGATGATGAATTCGATTCTGGCTTTCCGGTGTCTTGGTTACGGCGAGGACCATCCCTGGATGATCAAGGCGGTGAAAGATCTGGAAGGCTTGGAAGTGGACGATCCCGCCAACGGGGATTTCCGCGTCCAGCCCTGCCTCAGCCCGGTTTGGGACACGGCGATTACCCTGACCGCCCTAGGAGCCGCCGGGGTGAAACCTGATCATCCGGCGATGCAGAAGGGGGCCGACTGGCTGCTTTCCAAAGAAGTGAAGATGCGCGGTGACTACGTGATGAAAAACCCGACGCCGATCACCGGGGGTTGGGCTTTTGAGTTCTTCAACGACTGGTATCCGGATGTGGACGACACCGCCAAGGTTCTTCTTGGACTCCGTCAGGCCAAGGCCTCGAATCCCAACCAGCAGAAGGAAGCGATGGACCGTGGACTGGGCTGGGCGATGAGCTTCCAGTGCGACAACGGCGGCTATGCCGCTTTCGATAAGAACGTGAACAAGGCGTGGCTCGAAGACGTCCCCTTCGCCGATCACAACGCCATCCTCGATCCGCCCTGTGCCGACATCACCGGGCGGTTGCTGGAGACGATGGGCAAGCTCGGGATTTCCAAAAACCACCCGCAGATTCAGCGGGCGCTGGCCTTTTTGCGAAAAATCCAGGAGGAAGACGGCTCATGGTTCGGCCGCTGGGGGGTCAACTATGTGTACGGCACCTGGCAGGCGCTCCGCGGGCTTCAGGCGATCGGCTACGACATGAACGATACGTGGGTCGTCCGGGCCCGCGATTGGCTGGAGTGTGCGCAGAATCCCGACGGTGGCTGGGGGGAGAGTTGCGGTTCGTATGACGATCCTCGGATGAAGGGGAGAGGGATCAGCACCGCCTCCCAGACGGGTTGGGGCTTGATGGGCTTACTGGCCTGTGGGGACATCCAACGGCCGAGCGTCCGCCGTGCCGTTCGTTATTTAGTGGAGACCCAATCCAAGGACGGGAGTTGGGAGGAGAAACTTATCACTGGCACGGGATTCCCATGCGTTTTCTATCTTCGTTACGACATGTACCGCAACAACTGGCCGCTCCTCGCCCTCGGCGAATATCTCGATCAGGTCCGGGCCTCCGGCGTACGCTGAATTCAGCAGCGGATTCGTCCGCAAAACCCCCATGTCTGCCTCCCCTCTGCCGGTTGGGATCCTTTTTCCCATGGAGTTCGAGGCGGAGCCGACCTGGAAAAAGATCGGCGGCCAGAGTCGGCTTGAAGCGGGCTTGGAAACTCTCAAGGGAAGTTGGCAGGGGTTGCCGGTGGTTTCCGCCCGGATCGGCATGGGGCATGCAGGGCTAGATCAAAAAGTCGAAGAATGGCTTAACGAACATCCCTGTCGGGCGGTCGTGTTGGCCGGGTTGGCTGGGGCCTTAGATCCGGTTTGGGATGAAGGCGACTTGAGCTCGTTTCACGCGGAGGCCTGGCCGGAGTTCGCGGTTTGGTCTCGGTCGAAACCGGCGGTGCGGACGGGGAAATGGCATACGGCCCATGAGATTATCGAGACCGGCCTTGCGAAGCTGGAGCTCGGGCGAAAAACCGGCTGCGGACTGGTGGAGATGGAATGGGACTACGTAGCCGAAGCGTGCCGAAGGAAGGGTGTGCCTTTGGTGGGGTTACGGGCGGTGAGTGACCATGCAGACAAATTGCTGCCGGCGGACCTTTTTCTGTTGGGTTGTGATGCGGTCACCGGGAAGAGCACGCCCGTGAAGATCGGCCTGCATCTGGCCCTGCGCCCGTGGCGGTTGCGGGAACTGATTCCCGCGGTCGGCGGGTGTATGCATGCCAGGGAAGTGATGTCCAAGGCTCTAGCAGAATTTCTCGACTGGCTTGCTGGGGAGTTTTCGTGAATGTGAATGTGAACGGACCTAGAAAATTAAATCTTCCTTCACGTAAACGTTCGCGTTAACGACGCTTCACCCCACCGCGTTGGCGGCTTGGAAGCCGGAGACGACGGCGCCCTCAATCGTGGCGGGGAGGCCGGTCTCGGTCCAATCGCCGGCGAGGAAGAGATTTTCCACTGAGGTGACCGGGCCAGGTCGGGCCAGCGGCATGCCAGGCTGGCCCCAGAAGGTGGCGTCCCGTGATTTGTAGACCACGTGGTGGGTGACTTTCGCCTCACGGCTTTCCGGAACCATTCTCTGAATCTCACCCATGATGAGTTCCACCAGATATTTTCCGGTCTGGTCGATGAGGTCGGTCACGGCACTGATGACCGCCGCATAGAGGTAGCCGTTCGATCCCGGAGGTAGGGTGGAGGTGCGGTCGAAGACCCAATGCAGAGGCGAATCGAGGAAACCGGTGATGAGGTCTTTGGTCAGGGGGCGATCGGTCCAGAGGTGAACCCCTAAAATGGGGCCGGGCTTGAGCATGGCGGCAAGTTGGGAGGCACGGTCGATATTTGGAATCAGCTTGGCGGCAGGAGTCCAGGGAACTGCCAAGACCACTAGATCGAACTTCTCCACCGAGCCGTCCTTGAACTTCACCGTTTCCACGTGCTGGTGAATCTCGTCGTACT
>Ga0194116_10007918_pt1 | contig 10869 bp, 6 predicted proteins | sample TA2MahsurfametaG_4_FD_148617 | JGI IMG/M metagenome (GOLD analysis project Ga0194116, IMG submission 148617) | Freshwater microbial communities from Lake Tanganyika, Tanzania - TA2015008 Mahale S9 surface | ecosystem: Environmental > Aquatic > Freshwater > Lake | place: Tanzania: Lake Tanganyika... | reverse complement strand
GTGAAATTATTTTAATTTATAATTTTAATTACATTTTTGTAATCTTTTAAGATTTTTAAATATAATTGAAAGAGGACTTTATATTTATTATAATTCTCTTATTTATATTAATTTTGTTAAAATTAGTAAAATATTTTAAATTGCTCGAATTTATTTTAATTTAGAAATTCAATAAAATAAATTCTATTATATAAATGAAATAAAATCTAAAAAATATAAAAGTTTTTTTTTAAAATCAGAATATGTTATCTTAACTTATTCATTCATATAAGTGCTTTTTAGGGATCAGAATAAAAATCATTTATTAATTATAATATAAAATTAAAATATCATCAATAAATAAAAATCTATAATTTAAAAAATTGAGTATTTCAACAAAGGATTAAGTTTATATAATAGAAAATTATATTATTATTTGCTTTGATGTTTTTATTTAAGCCAATAAATTTAATAATTAATTAATTGGTTTCTTTTTTAAAAATAAATAAAAAGGATTTTCTGTTTAATATATTTTTAGAAATTAAAAATTAAATACTTCCTTTCCTGTTTTTTTTTCGAATCTTCATATTTCAAGTAGAAAATTTTAATTTTTTTAATTAATAATCTTAATAAAATAAATTGATCTCTTTAATAAATTTAAATAAATAACTTTAAATTCAACTTTTGTTTATTTAGAAAATCTAAGAAATTATATCATTGATATTGTTTTATCAAGGCTTCAAAAATCTTTTTTGAAATTGGCTTATGGATAAATGAATCAAACCCATATTTTAAGCATTCCTCTTGAGATAATTCATCTATAAGAAAAAAAAAAATCTAAAAAATAATATTTCACCTCCTGAAAGAGCAATTATGATAGTATTTTTATTTATCTCTCCATTCCTAATTTGTTCAGTTGCTTGATAGCCATTCATTTCTGGCATAAACATATCCATTAAAATCATATTATATTCAAAATTGGAGGCTTTTTCTACAGCTTCTTTTCCATTGTTTGCTAAATCAACTTCAACTCCGAGTTTCTTACCTAAATTGGCAACTGCAGATTGACATATCTTCTCATCCTCTGCCAAAAGGATTTTCATTTTATCTTATACTTTTTTTAAAAGTTTATAATTTAATTATTCTATAAGTTTAAATTTTTTAAGCTTTAATAATAAAATAGATATCAATATTTATATCGATACATTTTTAAATATAATAAGACAAATAAATAATTTTGGGGATTGGGGATTGGGGATTGGGGATTGGGGATTGGGGATTGGGCCCAATCCCCAATCCCCAATCCCCAATCCCCAATCCCCAATCCCCAATCCCCAAAATTTTAAAGCATAGAGGCAGAATTTTCGCACATTCTCCAAAATTTAAATTTAAATATAATATTATTTTGATGAAAACAAAATAAATAATATGCTATTTATATAAAAAAATATATAATTAAGACTAAAATTTTTTTAATCAATTAATAAAATTCCAATTTTATTTAATTGATCCATTAAAAAAGAAGTTATTCAAATAGGTTGACATTTTATTTTATTTTTTTTTTAATGGCAAAAAAGCTAATAAAAAAATAATAAAAAAACGGTCAATAAATTGAATCACTTGAGTTAATTAAAAATTTAAAGGTAAAACCAATAAAAATATATAATGTAAAAATACATATTTAAAATTATAGGTGGGTTGATACATGAAAAATTTTTTATATGGTTATTCGTGTCTGGGATCACACAGATAGCATAACCTATATCTCATCTGTAGAATTCAGTAATAAATCAATCAATTAATTCGATATGAATAAAAAAATTCAACAACAAAATTCCTTTTATCTTTTATTTTTAAATTTTTAAAATATAAATAAAATAAATAATTATATCTTCATTATTTTTAGTTTTAAAATTGGAATTATAATTTTTATTCAAGAAATTTCAAAGAATCTTCTTCTGTAAAGACTTTTGTATACGAAGGAACAGCCCAACTACAATCTTCTTCAATAGCATTATTCCATTTATGCATTCTAATTCTAAAGTATCCTCTTTCTCCCCAGTAAGTTCCCCAAGAATTTCTACCAATCCAATATTCAACTCCATTTTCAATTCCCCATCCAACAACTGCAATTGAATGGTTGATATTCCACCATCCTTTATGTTCTTCATAAACTCCTCTTTTATACGCATGGAATTTCTCAGTAACCTCAATACCACAGTCAATAGGCCCTCTTTTGAATATTTCTGCCTTCATTCTATTGGCACCTGAGACTCTTCCATATTGCTTAACATAATAAATCTTAAATTTAGTCACAGGATGACATCTGATCTTTCCATCCTCCCCTTCTTTTGGAGCTGGACTAGAGCAATCTTGACATATTTGTAAAGGCGAGCAAATGGGCTTTTGAGAATTATGAGCAATGTATTGTTGGCATGAGTCATCAGGAATTCCATGTTTATAAGCGAATTCGTAAACATCCAAAGGATTTCCGCCAAAACAGCTACCACCACCTGGTTGACAATTGATCACTACTTGAGGGCTAATTGAAATTGGTGTAGCTTTTGGTCCATTAAGAATTTGGAATCTATCAGCTAAAGCAGAGGTTGTTCCATGTGCCCAACAAGATCCACAGTAAGTTGGAATATGTTGGTTTTTGCTAATTGATGCATAATTTGTTCCATTCACATCTCTCCAATCCCATGAAATTGCTGGAGCATCAGTTGACTCAATTTCCCAAGGTGTTTTTGAAGAAATTCTTTCACCAGGCGAAAGTCTTGGTTTTTCCCATCTGCACTTTGAAAGAGTATTTTTAACTTCTAAAAATTCTTTTTTCAACGATTGCATTTCTGGAGTATCACCACCTCTGCTATTTTCAGTTTCATTATTAGGATCTTTCTTCTCTTCTTCAGATGTTTCATGTTTTTTGTTTTCAGTCCATGTATCTTTTGGAACAGCCCATGTGCATTCAGTTTCAATAGCAATATTATTATTACCTTAAATAGATAATTATTTTAAAATTATTAAAACTTAAAATTTCGAAGATTTTGATAGGAAGAATCAATGAGTAAAATTCTGATTTAAATGAGTTTTCTTTAAAAACTCCTCAAAAAATTTTCAAAAATGAAAAAATACCTCTTACAACTCTGAAAAACCCATCTTCCCCCCAAAAAGTGCCCCAACTATTTCTCACTAACCAATATTTCACTCCATTCTCAACTCCATATCCAACAACACTAACATCATGAACAATTCTCTTATCTCCTGTTTTATCTTCATAAATTCCCCCTGTATAATTGTAAAATAAATTTTGAGGAACAGCTATCCCACAAACAATTGGACCTCTCTGGAAAATTTCCTGCATCATAGCTTCTTCTCCAGAAACATTTCCAAATTGTTCAATTTCATAAATATTATATGAATCAGGGACAAAGCAATCTCCTCCTTTACCTGGGCAATCTTTACACATTGTCGTATTTGAGCATTTATATCCATTTGTGTGACCTCTTGCTCTATAGGGAGAGCAAGTATCATCAGTAATTTGATTTTTATAAATCCAGTTATAAGCAGAGAGCCCATATCCTCCGTTACATCCAAAATTTTCATTTGAACAGGAAAGCAAAACTTGTGGGCTAATTATAATATCAGGGAAAGTTGCATTTCTAAGTATTTTTATTCTATCCGATAGAGCAGATGTTGCTGAAAAAGCCCAACAGGCACCACAATATTCTGGGATGTGTTGATTCCTTACATAGGTTAAATAATTTTTGGAAAGAGTGGTATCCCAACGCCATTCTTCTGGAATTTCAATTAATTTTAAATTCTCTTTTACTACTGGTTCTATTTTTTCATTTGGATTTTTTCTAAGATTTTCAATTTAAATAATAAATTTGTTTTTTAATTTTTTATTGTGATGATTATGGAAATGACTTTAAATTTCAAATATTTTATTGATTAAAAATTAAAAAATAAATTCTCAAAAAATATTATAAAGTAATTAATTTACTTTCTACAATAGGCATCTTCGATATTGAGATGACTCCTTGGATTGGCGGAAATTAATGAACAGATGAAAAAAATGATTAGAATGAAAATAAATTTGTTTTTAGATTGAACAAACATTTTTTGATTAAATTATCACTGAGATATAAAAAATCTATATTTATTGACTGTTAATAATAATTTTCAAAGATAAAGTACGTAAAAAAATTTCATCGAAAATTCTTAGTTTATTACTTAAATTTTATTGCATATAAAATACAAATTAAATTATATATAATAATAGCTTAATTATACGAAATTGAAGATTAAAAACAATCAACTATCAAAAAATTATCTTTTATAAAAAAACTAGGATTCTTATTTTTTGTTAACGGGATTTCCATCTTTTTTCAATTTCACATTTAATATTCTACCTTTCACTTTTAAAATATTTTCAAAGACAATTTTTATACTTGATGTTCGACTATCAATTTCCTTCGTATTTGTTTTTGGTCTGTATCTTGCGTTCTTAAATATATATTCAGGAATATCAACTTGATTTGAATAATAATCATATTTTTTCTCTAGAAAATTTCCGTATTTTATATAATTTAAATCTGTCATCTTTGAAATAGTATTTATATGGTTTATCATATTCGCTTTATTTTTTTCAACAAAATAAATTTTTTTATATGAAGAGTGATCATCGGGGCTTCGAATAGTATCTTTATCTCTTTTATCATGCTTCGCTAAAACAACTCCTTCTTTATCTTCCTGTTGAGTATCATTTAATTCTCTTAATAAAAATTTTCTCTTTACTTTCTTATTTTGGTCTTGCCATTTGGAGTCTGCTTCTTTTCTAATGCCTGAATTGTGAAAGCTAATTGTCATTAATTCTTTTTGAAATTGCCCCTTTCGATCCGATAATTTATTGTATGCTTCTCGAGCAGAGAAATGCCTTCTGGGTTTCGGAGTAGCGAAAATAGAGGAGTTAATAGATTTATTATTTATATTTACATCAATTTTATCGTTTTTCCTTAATTTTTTTAATTCAACAAATCTATTATAATTATAGCTCAAACCATTTCTTTTATAATGAGCTCTATCATATTTATTAATACTTGCATTATTTAACTTGTTGAAATCATGCAATTTATTATTGCTAAGTGGAGTCATGTTGGAATTGCTTTTACTATCTTTTTTTTTATTTTTTAAGAAAAAAGTCAATAAAAATTTTAGTAAATATAAGAAATTGCTTACCTGTTTTACTCAACTCGATATTTTCTTTTGTTTTTTGATTAATAATTTCTTTTATATTTGTTTTCGAAAAGATAGGATTTTGATTAAAAAAATTAGAATGATTCGTGGAATTTTTAACTGAAAAATTTCTATAATTGTTGCTGTTAGTTTGAGTAGAATTTTTATTGCTCAATAAAAGATTTGTATTTTGATTGTCTTTGTCAATAAATATTTTCAAATTTTCCTTTTTAGAAAAAAAATTTCTTTTTTTATCTTTATGATTTAAATGGTCATTTTTCATTCCTTTTGGGTAATCAGTTCTATTACTTTCTGGTCGTTTGCGGATCGGATAATTTTCGCTTTCTTTTAAATTTTTGTTTCCAATTGAATGAAAAAAATGATTTTGAGTGGAACTGAAATTTTGAGTTCTTTTAAGTCCATCTTCTTTTGCTTGAAAATTGTTTTTTATTTTTGAAAATGCATCGGAAGAATTGATTTGCAGATTATTAATTTTATTTGTTATGAAAAAATCAGAAGTATATCTCTTTTGACTTGAGTGGGATCCAAGCCCGATTCGTTTGATTAATTTGTCGTTTAAAAATTTCCTTGCAGATATTCCATTTGCATTTTTAAAATTATTATTAGGAATATTATCATTTTTTAAAATTAACTTCAATTTTGAAACTGAATCGCGGAAGCATTTTAAATCACAAATGGCATTCAATTCTTTTTTCCTCTCCTTTTGTTTTTTAAACGAAAACATATCATTTTCGATTGTTTTTAGGCTTTTATCAGTTTTAAATTCTTCTGCATCTTTTGAATTGATTTGATCTTCACTTTTTAAATAATTACATTCGGCTTGATTATAATTAGTTTTCTTGTGATATGAATTAAAAATTGGGAATAAATTAATAAGGTTTTGATTATTCTTATTTTTTAAATTTGCTGCATTATCTTGAAAATTAAAAATGTTATTATTTCCAATGATTGGCTTGTTATATAAATAAGAATTAGCTTGATTATTCGGGCTCATTTCATTTTGGATTGATAGAAATCTATTAATATTATTAGCATTATTTTCTGTAGTTGATTGAAAGCTAGTTAAAGTAAAAGAGGTTTTAGTAGTATTTTTTTTTGGCACAATGTAATTAAATCCAATTTTACTAAGATATCTATTTTCTTTTATGACCTTTCGTTTTTTTCTTAATTCTGGCTCGAAATTAACGAAATTGCCGATTTTCAAATTCATTTCTTTTACAAATTGTATATATTTTTTTTCGTATTCATAATCATCCATTCTTTTGTCTAAAGATATTTTATTAAAGAAAATATTATTTGAGTCGTCTGCTTGGATACAATTATTGTCTAAAATATACTTACTCTCTTTTTTCCTTGGATAACCTCTTAAATTTCTTGCAAACGGATTCTCAATCATCAATTATTTATATTATTAAATTATTCATATTAAATTGTTACAACTTTAATTTGAAATTTAATTAATTTATTTTAATATAATGATTTCCATATAGGAATATTTATATAAAAAAGCATATTTTAAATTTTTATACCAATAGTAAAATAATTGATTTTTAAACAAACGATCAACAAGTTTTTAGTTCACTTTTATTTTCCTGATTTTTCTTTTTATAATTAAGACAATTCATTATTTATTTAGTTAAAATATACATTCTTTTTCAAGTTGAAAAAAAAGATTTTTTATTTATAATAAAAATTTAAATATATATTTAGTATAAACATGGATAATGATTCGGATGATGGAATTTTCGAATTTGAAGGAAATGACTATGAAGAAAGCACAAATATCCAAGTTTCTGAGATTACTAATGATCAACATTATAACATTCTAAAGGAAATTTCTAATTCTTTTTTTTCAAAATTGTCAGAAAGGAATTTTTTTAATACTAACGAAAGCTGGAGTATACCATCTGAAATGGATTCTATTAAAATTAATTTGGATATTGAAGAAAAGAATATTGGAGTATTTGATTTAGTTAATTCAGATAATATCCACTTAAACAAAATAATCTCAGTGTTTGTAATTCTCAGTGCAGAAATTCAAAATATTATAGGAAACAATACAAACATAACCAATGATTATCAAAGTCTATATCCTTTAGTAATATACGGCGAGAGCATTGATGATTCTGAAAAAATAGAAGATGGCGAAGCCGAAAATCAAATAAGCAGAATGCTTCCATACTTTATAGAATTAATTGACAAAATAACAAAACTTCTATCTATTGCAATTAATTTAATTAATCAAATTTTGGCTTTATATTCTAAGACATCAAAATCTTACAACGATAGCTTTAAAAACATATTATTTTTCAAGCCTTTTGAATATTTAAGCAGAATTTTAGGTTTTTATTTAGCAATAGACACAATCGTCAGCGAAAATGAAAATCTTCATACGCATTGGAAAATGTATGCTCAAATGTTTTATAGATGTAAAGTTGATCCAGAAAAATTTGGCTTCACTCATGATCAGTCGAAAAGATTGGAAAAAATTATAAAAAAAATAGATGGTTCAATCATGAGTAAAAAACTTTTGGAAAATTGCGTTAAACATATTGTCAAGAGCACAGGTGAATTCACAGCAGCGACAAATAATCTAACTCTTTCTTCTACAACGAATAATAAAGAATTCACTACACTTCTTGTCGGCTTTTTTAAAGCCAAAATCACAAAATTTACAACTGAAATAAACTCCTCAACAGAAACTAATCAAAAAATTCAGCTCTTCCAACTTTACGCTCTATATGGGTATTATGCTTTGGTTTATCAAGATAAAAGTGAAAAAGAAATTCTAAAATCAATGTGGAGTTTTCAAAATGAAATAATTTTAATTCCATTAATTTCACACGTTAGTTTTTATATTGATTCCTTCATGCTAACATATAGGCCTATCGCTTTTGAAAAAAGTAGTTTAGATCCCAAAAACCCTCAAACTAAAAGGAATGGCTTAACAAATAAAGTAATAGGTAATTTCAAGTTTTTAATCAGTAATTTGAAATTGCAAATAGCAACATGGGCAACAAGAATAAATTCTGATTTGTTTATTGAAAAGGTTAGTGAAAATTTAGGTAGAACAATAAACGGTAGAACAAGAATTTTAATTAACGGAATTATCTTAGCTTATAATGTCAAAAATTCTCTACTATATATGCTTAATTCTGCATTGTCTGAAAGAATAACGCTTACTAAAGAAATAATTCCTTTTATAATTTCTGGTTTAAGTTACTTAAAAATAATAGAAATAGAATTTCAAAAAAATATTTCCTGCATATCAACTTCGGTTGGAATGATTATAAGAATAATATCCACTAGAATTAAATCTACACTGGAGATAATTTCAAAAAAAAATTTTTCCAATAGTAATAATTTAGATAATTTTAAAAGCGATGTTTTTAGCTCATTAAAAATTCTTGAAAAGAATTTATATAGTGTGCCTTCGAAACTGCGAATGATAATAAATGAATTATGCCTGGATATTTTAAAATCTAAATCCTTTCTAGATAACAATCAAAAGGATGATTTGCAGATGGATTTATGGAGATTAGAAATTTTTAGCAAATTTTCTTCAGAAATTAAGCAAATATGCGATACCTCGTTTTTCTATTGGTTTAAAGATTTAATTCCGAATTTCTTAGATACTATGTATACTAATATCCAAGATTTTAAATTTATCCGCTATTTTGCAATGGCTTTATCGGAAACTGATTTTCCCCTTTTACATGTGAAGTATTTAGAAGACAATACTTGCTTGGTAAAAAAATACCGTGAAAGTATTCGGAATTTATTCGAAGAGAAAATTGGGTTGCGTCTAAGCAGAGAAGTTGATAATGAATTAAGAATGATTATCCATTCGATTTTAATTTCAAATCTAAATTTACCCAATCCCAGTAAAAGTCAAATAAAGGATCTGAAAAAATATATTTCAATTTGTCCTTTGCAATTATTTGAAAAATATTTTAATTTAAAAGAGTACGTTGAAGATTATCTAAATCGAACATTTTATGATATGACTACTTTGAATATTAACGACTGGAAAACCTATCAACACATGAGAATTCTGGCTAAAACAAAATATAACTTAAATCTTCATGACATTTACCTGCCTTCTCAAACTCTAGAACAGGGATTGGATATTCTTTTGATTTCAAGAAATTTAGGAAAATTCGTTGATCAATACAATTATAATTTACATTCTCAAATTTTCATAGAAATCACCAAAGACGCTAATTTCCTGGGAGTCATTGGAGTCCAACAAATAATGAATTCTTTATATACACATGGAATAGGAATTATCAATACGCTTGTCAATGTTTCCTATCATTTCCTCGCACAAAGAATAAAAATAATAAGCCAGTTTTTAATGGATGAATATATTAAATCTTCGCTGATCATTCAAAAGAGATTTTGGCTTGAGCATAAAGAAGAATTAGGAAATAAGTTTCCTTATGACAAGGCAGAAAAGTTGCTAAATGATATTAAAAGTCTTTCAAAAGGAAAAGATGAGCTAACTCTTGTAGATAAATTAAGAAATATAATTGCTCAAATGGGAAATGTGCTTGGGTTTATCAGAACTATTAGAACTGCTTTAATGGAATATAATTCTCAAAATTTGAAATTTTTCGGTGAAAGCAAATTATTTGAGGAAATGCAAAAAAGCTTAAAAAATTTTGATTTAAATTATACTGGAAATAATACTGTTAGTAATATAAATGAAAATAGCAATAATAATAATGAAGATCAAAATTACAATTCGAATGATATTAATAAAAATTTTGAAGAAGCAAATAAAAACATGTATTTAAATTCAAATAAAATTTTTTATGAGACTTTTAAAATATTTGAAGATACCATGAATTTATTGGATCAAAATAAGAAGAATAATATTAATTATTTAACTCTTTTGGTTTCTCCGTTTGAGAATGTATTTTCTGAGCAAATTGCAGCTGATATTGAGACGTTTTATTATTTGATTCCTTCTATTACCATAAATTATGTCGAAAATTTAATAGTTGCTAAAAATAAAATCTACAGTAAAAATATAAAAGATGCTTTTTTTTGTGATGATGGATTTATTTTAGGTTTTTGCTATTTGTTGAAAGTTTTCAAACAAGAGCACTTGTTTGATAGTTTGCAATGGTTTCAATCAGTCATTGAAAAACTTGAAAATAACGAAAAGGAATTCACAAGTAATAAAAATAAAAGGAATTCGAATCAAAATGATATTTTACAGCAGAACATGTCTATGAAAAAAATCACTACCTATAAAGCTGAATTTGAGCTGCTTTTCTTTACTTTTAACTCTGCAATGATAGTTTTTAATGATTATTAGATTATATTATAAAAACCCTATTTTAACAAGAGAGCCACTAATTTAGTTCTTTATAGAGTAAACATTCAGTAATAACCATTATAATTCCTAATAATATTTTTATTATATAAAAATAAATTTTAAAAAATAGTTTATCTAACTAAATGTCTTATATTAATTATATAATTAATTAAACTTTTTATTTTTGATAAAAATTCTAAATTTTTTAATATTTAATTTTTGAGAAATTAAATTTTTACCTGAGAAGAACTTAGATTGGGGATTGGGGATTGGTGATTGGGGATTGGGGATTGTGGATTGGGCGG
>Ga0194116_10007916_pt1 | contig 10870 bp, 8 predicted proteins | sample TA2MahsurfametaG_4_FD_148617 | JGI IMG/M metagenome (GOLD analysis project Ga0194116, IMG submission 148617) | Freshwater microbial communities from Lake Tanganyika, Tanzania - TA2015008 Mahale S9 surface | ecosystem: Environmental > Aquatic > Freshwater > Lake | place: Tanzania: Lake Tanganyika... | reverse complement strand
AATCCCCAATCCCCAATCCCCAATCCCCAATCCCCAATCCCCATGCCATTAAAAAAATAGTTAATTATATAAATTTATTAATTCATAAAAAATGATACTTTTATTTGAAGAAACCTTAGATGTATTTAAATGGGTTTATGACCAGAAGAGAATTTTAATAATTAAGTTTTAAAATTTACTCCAATTTTTTAGAAATTCAAAAATAGTTGGATGCATGATAAAATCATTATTTATTTAGTTTTTTAAATTTGTTTTTTAAATTAAATATTTAAAAAATGGATATTTAAATTAATTTAAAAAATTTATTTATTTTTAAATACCCGATGAAAATATTATTTAATTTTCGGTAAAATCCTGGAATGATTGGTTTTTCTATTTGCTTCGTCAAATCTAGTAATTTTTAAATCTTTATATTTTATCTCAAAAGAATCTATATTATCAATTCTATTCTTCTTTGGGGTTCCTTTTAAATAATAATTTTTGTCTTTTTTTTTTGAATAACTTTTCTCTAAACATTTACCTTCATTTTTATAATATTGTGTTTCATTAATAATAGATTTTTCAGAACATTCACTTTTTTTTTCACTATCTTTAATTATTTGATTATTTTTTAATTCACTCAAACTCCGATTAATTTCTTTGATTAGCCGCTCCTTTGCCTTTATAGTCTGGTTAATAAAATTTTCAATTTTTTGATGATTATCCATTTTCGAAGAATTATATGATTTTTTTAAATTCTCTCTACTATTAGATTTATTGTTATTTTGCCTTTCCAAAAAACTATCATCAAATATATAATCTTCATCATTTTTATAATTAAATTTGAATTTTTTTATTAATTCTTTTCTATATTCAATCGCCATTTTGTCTGAAAGCTTATAAATTATCTCACCATTTTTAATATGTTCTTCAGATTCTTTAATTTTTTCATATTTTTCCTGCAAAATTTCTTTTTTGGACTTATTATTGTTTATTTTTTTAGAGGATTTTTTGTTTTTATCATCGTCTGTATTATTATCCTTTAATAGTTTGATAATAACTTTATCATAATTATTTTTCTCTTTAATAACTTCATTTTTTTTAATTTTTTTGTTAAATTTGTCATGGTTTTGTGAAATAATTTTTTCAAGTTTAGTGGATAATTTAATATTTTTTTCACAATTGTTAAAAATTTTATTAGAAATTTCTGGCTTTTTACCGTTGTTTTTAAAAATTGTTTTTATTTTGTTATTCGAATTTTCTTGATTTTCATTTAAAATCAAAGAGCTTTCTAACTTTTTAACCAACAGAACTCCTTCTTTTTTTGCTTCATTTATCAAGCTTGAATTAATCGAATCTCCATTTGTATTTAATTTTTCATCTAAAAGAAATTTTTTTTTATATGAAATTTGACTTTTGTCCTCATTATAGATTTCATTTTCATTTTCATTCTTTATTTCAAGATCTTGTTGCAAAATTGATAACTGATTCTGACACTTCTCTAAATTTAAATCTTCTTGTTTTGAAAAAGAATTTATTTTATCATCATCTGTCAATATTCTATTTTCCATTAAATTTGTAATAATATCTTCTTTTCCTGATACAAAGCATTTCTCATTTTTATAATCTATATCGAAAGAAGTTTTTATTGAATCTCTATGAATAACTTTTTGCTTTATTTCTGTTTCATTGTTATGTTTAAATATAGGAGAGTTTTTGAGTGAATAATTAAGTTTTTTGATTGTATTTTCATTTATATTTCGAGATAATTCTCCATCTTCTATAAGATATTTGGATTCAGGTCTTTGATTATTTTTATAATTTATAGAGTTTTCTTTGAAATTATTATGTTCTATAAAAATCATTGAAGCGTTTAAATTATTAGTAATTTGATTGAAATTTTCATTATTTAATATATGATTCTCAACTTTTACATCATAGTTATTATTGTTTAATATTTCTATATTTTTCAATGGACATTTGATATTTTTACTTTTATTTATTAAATCTTTAGAAGAGTAAAATTGATTCATTTCATTTTTATATAAAACTTTAGATATTTGAAAATTATCCATTTTATCTTTATTCGCGTAAGTTTTTTTTAAAAATCTATTTTTATCAAAAATGGTTGAAAATTTACATTTGGATTCATTTCTTAATTCTGATTTCTCCTGAAATTTGATGATATTATGATAGTTGTTGATATTTGAATTTAGGGTTGATTTATTTATGTTAATATTTTCTAAACAGGATTTATTTAAATTGTTAAAATTTTCATGATTGTTATTATTTCTGGTTTTAGAATTAGATTTATTCTCTAATCTGCATGAGTATTTCGTTCTTTTGAGAAATTTATTCTGCACAAAATCCGTATCTTTCAAATTATTTATTTCTTTTATTTTCTTGCAAAAATTTAGATTGGATGTATAATCAATTTTAGGAATATTTAAATTGATTTTATCATTTTTTTTTCTTTCATATTCACATATTTTTTTAAGATAATATTGATTATTATTTTTTAATTTTTCTTGATTGTCTAAAATCTTGAGTATTCCGTTAGAAATTTGATTTTCATTTACAAAATTTTCTTCAATTTTTATTTTATTCATCTCCTTTGAAGACTCTGCTCTAAGTAAAAGATTGTTATTGATAAAAGAAATATTATTAAAACTTGAATTAGAATTATCTCTTTTAATTTCTTTTATAAGGGAACAATCACTCATTTTAGTAATCTTTCTACTACTTATTATATTCCTTTTTCTATTGATTTCATTCATAACATTTCCCAACAAAGGTTTAACTATTAATTTATTACTTGATTAATTTTTGTTTTACATTTAAGCATTTTTTCTTCTTTTTGCATCTTCTTATATAGATCCCCATAAATAATATAATATAAATCATCTTTAATTTGACTTATTTTCTTTTCTTTATTATCGATTTTTTCAATGATATTTCCTTTTCCATTATAAAGATCATCAAATCCTGATTGTATCTGAGTGAAAATTTCTGCTGAATTTTTATTTTGAGATATATTAAGTAAATTATAAGTTTCCATAAAACTAATTTAATATATTAATCTTTTATTGCTCTAGAATAATGTATTTTTAGTACAAATTTTAAAAATTAATAAAATAAATTATAAATCTTCTCATTTAAAAAATTAACGAACCTTACTTATTTTTATATCAATTCTTGATGGAGTTAAAAATTTAGTCAATACAATCAATTAATATAAAATTTTCTTTTAAGTCATTTGACAAACTGAATATTTTAAAAAAGAAAATATATTTTCCAATAATATTTTTAAAATTTCTTAAAAATTTATGAATAGAATTAATTAAAATAGTCAATACTAAAATTCTTAAAATTTCAAAATTTATGAAATTTTTCAAATTAAATAATTTGATGAATACCAGTAATAATGAAAGTATTAACAATTCAAAAATAGATAGATTTACAAAAATCACAGATAAATTAAATCAATTACAGGTATATTTTTAATAAAAAAAAGTCAATTTCTCCAAATGAATCAATAAAGCCAGTCGGGAAATGTTCTAGTTTAGATTATAAATTAATTAACAGCGAATCAAAATTAAAAGATAATTGTAGCATTTTGAATAAAAAATATGTAACTTTGAAAGAACAAATTCAAAAATTATTTAGGAAAATCGAAGAGGATAAATTCAATAAAGAGGAGGCTATCGACAAAAATAATGAAGATTTAAAAAATTTCGAGTTGAAAATTAAATCAATATTAATAAATGATCAAAATAATTTAAAAAAATTCGCTGATAATCTTATTTTAAAAATAGAATCAAAAATTTCGAATATGAATAGTAATTTTAAAAATGAAAACAATTTAATTCTTGATATTTTGGAAAAATTTAAAGATAATTTTCAAGTAAATAAACTCGATTAATTTTCAAAATATCAAATTTTATTGTTTAGAATCAAATTGGAAAAATAAATTGTACTCTAGAAGATGATGGTGAAGAGAGAGCTATAACTATTCAAAATCTTGTAAATGAAATGAATGTTGAATTAGGAAAAATACATGAATTAGTATAATTTATTTTAAAAATTATATTGAACATGAAACAAAAATTAGAGAAGAGTCCGAAGATAGATTTGTAAACTTAATATCAGAAATAATGAAAAAATTTAAAGAACAAATTAGAAAAGAATCTAATGAAAGGTAGAACAATTTTTTAAATTATTTTTTATTCAAACTTATTTATAGAGAGCTGTTTGAAGAAAATATATTTAAATTATTGGAAGAAACTTGTAATAGATTAAACAAATCAAAAGTTTGTTTAAAATAAAAATTAAAAATCTACATCATCTAAACCTATACAAATATTTAATTAGTTAAGGTTATAATCTTATTTTCTTTATTTATTTAAAAATTTTTGGAAACATTATTAATTTTAAGTTCACTCCATTTGATTTTGAATAGCTATTTAATATTTTATTTAGTATAAGATCGGTTTTCATAAATTAAGTTTCGAAATAAACGAATTTTTGAAAATAATATTTTTTTATATTTAGATTAATGGTTTTCATTTAAGATTAAATCAAGCTAATTTATGTTTTAAAAAAGTTTTATTTTTATGATGGTACACAAAAAACCATAAATTAAATTTATTTTAATTATAATAAAAATGAACAAATTCAAAACAAGCTCAATTTTTTCAATTGTAAAATTTAAAACTATTCTTTTTTAAAAACTTTAAAATTAATCATACATTAATTTAGACAGAAGGAGCTGCTAATAGATTGAAATATTTAATTAATCAAAAAAAATTATCAGAAGGAAATGATGTACATTAAATTAATTTATGAGAGATATTTGTAAAAATAGGAGTAAAAAGAAGAGGTTGCAATGGCCTTTCTTATACAATGAACTATACAAATCAAATCGATAAACTTGATGAGGTTGTCGAGGAAAATGGTAAAATTTAATGAAAAAATATTATTTAAAAAAACAATTCAAATTTTCATTAATATTTTCTATTATACTAATAATTTTGTTTAAATTTTCTATTAAATAGGGGTTAAAGTCGTAATAGAAAACAAAGCAATTATGTATTTATTGGGAACGAAGATGGATTATATAGAAGATGAATTAAAATCAGAATTTAATTTTATTAATCCTAATTCAAAAGGATCTTGTGGATGTGGAGAAAGCTTCAATGTCTAGATTAAATTGATTCGTAAAATTGAAGAAATCCTTGTTTTTTAGAAAAATCTTTTTATACAAATCTTTTTTATTAAGTTATTTATTTAGTAAATTAAAAAATTGGATATTAATTCTATCAAATTATAAATCTTAATATATAGTTCCTTAAATGTTTTTATAAATTTATAAATAAAATCTAATTTCATAAATAAATTTTTTAATTAAAATGAATTTCCTATTTTGAATTAAAAAATAATACAAAGAAATAATTGAAACTTAAAAAAAGCTTATTGTCATAAAATCTATTTATAAATTTTCTCCTAAAATTGTCGAACTTTAATAAATTTTTGTACGGAATAAGAAAATATTTTATTATTTATTTATTTTGAATCTGGAAAAAATTAGAAAAATTCAAGTCAAGAATAAATTAAAAATTGATATTAAATGTTATTTTTATTTTTGTATAAATTTTAACGAAATTTAATTAATTAAATAAATTTCCCGAATCTCTTTAAGCAATTATATACATATATAATTTCATTTTGACATTCTTTTTTAATCTCATTTATGTATGAGTCTTCATTTGTTCTTTCATTTATATTTAAGAAAAAATGTTTATTTATTCTGGTTTTACATTTATTAAATGAATTATTTTCTTCAGTACATATAGAAAAACTATCTTCATTTAAAAGGTTAATAATTTTATCAAAATCAATATCAGAAATTGAACCAGTTTGTCTTTTGAGTCTTAATTTCATAATATTTTTTTCATTTTTATCAGTTTCTTCTAGAAAATTCTCATCGAATTTTAATTTATCAGACATCTTAAAATTATCATTATTGAAATAATTTAATTTTCGGAGAATTTTATAATTCAATAATTTTTAATATAAATTAAGATTATCAAAAATAAAACTTTTAATTTTGAAAAATTGGCTCTTTGATAAATAATTTTTAAAGAATATTATCGAAAGGCTCTTCAAAATTTAAATCAATTAAAAAAAAAAATTCTATTGAGATTCTCTAAAAACAATTTTATTTTGAAATCTCAATCCAAAAATTTCATAAATTGGAATTTTTTAAAAATTCTTTAATATTGTTTTTTTTATTTGTTTTAATTGAGAAATTATTTTTATCATAAAAATATCACATTTTTATGAGATTATTGAATAATTTTAATTTCTAAGATTGATTCTTCTATCATTAATATTAATTCATTTATTACAAAAATAAATCTTTTTGTAGATAAATTCTAAAGATTAATGTAAAGCCTTTGTTTCTAAGAAATTAAAGTAACAGAGATATTTTTATAAATCATTGAACAGAGGAATTTCGAAAAATACGAGATTTTTCATGTTATAAAAATTAAGTAAATAATTTCAAGAAAACCAAATATAATAAAACATATAAAATTTATTAATTTAAATAGATTAAAATAAAATTAGTTAATAATGTAATTTTTTAATTTAAAATTCTTCGATAAAAATTCCATTTCCTCTATATCTTTCTTTCGGTAAATGAGCAAATTCTTCAAATTTTGAATCAAGAACATTAAATCTAAAAATTATTTCAAATATTTATTACCTCTCAATTGAATCTAATATATCCTTATTATACCCACCAATAAGATAAACATACATTAAATCAGGAGATCTTAAACAAATAGAATGTGATCTTGCTTTGCTCATAGAATTGATTTTTTCCCATTTTTTGTTAGTAAAATTAAATTTTTCACAATTTTTTAGAAATTCGGAACCATTAAGTCCTCCAAAAACATAAATTCCATCAGGTAAAAGGACTAATCCAAACGCCTTTCTTGGTTGAATCATATCATCTATTTTACTCCATGAATTTTTTTTTAAATCAAATATATCAACAGATTTTAATGTATTACTAAGAATCATTTTATAAAAATAAGTTATTTTACTTACTCTCTATCATCAACTCCACCAATAAAGTAAATCATTCCATAATTATCTAAAATCATTCCAAATTCTTTTCTTTTTATTGGCATGTTTGGTAATTCAAACCATTTTTCTAGAGTGAAATCATAAAACTCAAAATAATTTAAAACATCCATACCATTATAACCTCCTCCAATAAACATTACTTTTATCTTTATTTGAGAAGATTTTTCATTTTCCTTTTCTAATATAATACTTCCAAAGTTGCATTTTGGCTGTTTTAGTTTAATATTTAATTTGGATTTCTTCATATTTTGTATATTTAATAATTCTATAGTATCAGTTATGTTTTCTTTTTGATTTAAGGAGAAAAGTCTTCCACCTAGAATTAGAATATTTTTAGTGTCTAAAGAAACAGCACAAAAGTCTGTCCTTGAAACTTTAACTTCTTCAATTTTTTTCCATCTATTTTGTTCGAAATCGTATTTAAAAGTGGAAAAATCTGATGTTTTACTTTTTCCTCCTAAAATCAAAATATTGTATTTTTTGAGATTAAATATTGAATATCTATCAATTGAGTGATCAAGCATGTTTTCTGTAGCATTCAATTTAATGTCATATTTGTTTAGTGTCTCTATTGAACAGCAATTTTCTATTGATGAATTTTGATTTTGAATATTTTGCTGATTATTGATTTCTTTATTAATCTCATCATCCAAATCTAAGTGATTTTTTTTTTGAATATTATCTAATAATTCAGCATTAATACTACTTTCAACATTTATAAAATCAAAATTATTTGAATTAAAATCGAGTGTTGTCTCTTGAATATTCTTCACTTCATTAGAAGTTATTTCTCCATCTTTAATATCTTTAGAGGACTTTTTTGTAAAAACATTATTCATTAAAGGATAATCTTTCATTAAATCTTGCTTAGTTTCAAAAGGAGAATTGATTGGAATTTTATTATTATTTGTCTCTTTATTTAATAAATTTTTTATTGATGAAGGGTTGATTTGACTATTTTTTTTATTTTGAATTTTATCAATTTTTTTTGAATTAATGTCATTTTTTTTAAAATCTAAAAAATTAGATAAACTTATGTGATCCTTTTTTGTAACTTGATTTTGAAGATTCTTTTTTTTATTGGATGTAGATGCTGGTAAATCAATATTTGGAAACATCTCACCAATATTACTTAAATTCAGTTTTCTTGTGTTTATTTTTCTCATTAAAGGGCTTTTTTTTTCACTGTTAATTAAAATTTTTAAATCATCAGATTTCTTTGATATGTTATTTTCATCTTGCTTGACAGATAAAATATTGAGCTTATTGTTATTTATTTCTATGTTATTACTGTTTTCTTTTATTTTGTTATTTTTATCAATGTTATTCAATTTATTTTGAATCATAAGTAAATCTCCAAATACAGTATTATTTCTTTTATGAGTTTTTATCGTAGGATTATTTGAAGTGCTATTATACAAATCATTTTTTAAATTTAAATGATTTTCTAAAGGATCTTTATTGAATAAAATTTCATTTTTTATATTTGTTTCTTGAGATTGTTTGATAATTTCATTTCTTGGGTTTAAGTTAAAGCCATTCTTTGAAGGTTTCTTATGCCACATAAATTCTGATATATCATTTTCATTCACTAAAATATTTATATTATGAGATTTATCATTATCTTTTCTAATTTCATGTTGAAAATCACAAATTGTTGATCTAAAATTCTGATTTGGAGTTAATTTTTCACTAATTTTTTGCTCATCTTTGATTTTATATAAAACATCATTTTTTAAAATATTTTTATTTTCATTATCATCTATCCTTTTTGATTCAAAATCTTGTAATTTATTTTGGACTTTATTATTTTTATTTATAGCGTCCTCTATATTTTTATCAGGAACCTGATTGAAAAAAAGAGAAGCATTTTTATTATCGAATTTAAGAAAATCGTCTATTTCGATACCATTAATGTTTTGATCAAAATAGAGAGATTCTCTATTTATATTTATATCATATCTAAATGGTATACTGTCTAAAATTTGAATATTAAATATTTTTATATATTTTGAAAGAATTATTTCAATTAAAAATAATTTTAAGAATTTTTTACCTTTTAGATAAATTTCATTCTTATTGCACTCTTGTTTTTCTTGAATATAAAGAGATTCAGTTCTTTCAGTATTTTCATTCAATAATTTTGCAAACTCAATTTCAAACTCTATTTTATCCTTACATTTATTTTCCCTAATAAGATTTTCATTATTTGTAATAGATCGATTGATATCACCTTCTTGATATAAAATTTGATATTATAAAAAATTTATTTTAAATTTCAAAAAATGAATAACATTAAAAATATTACTTTTCATGTTCACTTCAATTTTACTCTCTTTATCATTAAAAAACTTGTTAATATTTGTTTCATTTGAAACTTTATTTTGAGAACCAATAAAATTAATTTTATCTATTTCTTTATTAGCTGGATTATATGCATTAAATTTAATTGATTTTTCTTCCTCAGATTCATTTATTTTACTTGTATCACAAGAATTATTTCGATTGATAAGATTTAAAATTTGATTATTTAATTTAAAAGATATTTTTGATAATTCATCTGATGTATTAAATTCATATTTTATTTTTATTTCTTCTTGATAATTTTCAATTTTTATTAAATTATTGTTTAATTCTTCTTTAATTTTTATCAAATAAGGTGTTGTTTTTTCTGTTATTTCTTTTAAACCGGTTATTTTTTCTAAATGAGAACTTAATCCATTTCTAATATCCTTAATTTCATCTAATATATCTTTTCTTTCGTTATTCAATAAATTTTGAACATTTAATTTAATATTTTTAATTTCTAGAAGCTCATTTTCAAATTTTTTATTGAAATTATTCTTCGATTCTGATTCCATCTCTGATATAATTATTAACAAATTCGAATAAAAATTTTTCATTTTATCGATATTTTTATTTTTGAAAGTAATTATAGCATCTTCAAATTTATTAAGATTTTCCATTTGTTTAAACAAATAATTTTGAGAATCTTCTAATTCACATTCTAATTTGCTTATTTCTTCATTTTCTAATTGAAATGCTTCTGCGATTCCGATGATATTATGATTTTCATGTTTTTTCTCTAATATGCATGTTATACAAATTAATTTTTTTTCTGTTGTGCAGTAAGCTTCCAATGCTTTACTATGAATTTTACATAAATTATTTTCTAATCTTTTTGAAATATTATTAGCTGTTCCTCGAATTTTATTAAATGGACTCCCAGTTGGAAGGGAATATCTTCCATAACTGTTGTCTTCGAAATTATTAGAATTTCTTATACTATTTACTTCAAACATTATGGCTTTATTATTCTTATTATATTGAGATATTTTATTATCCTTATTATTTGAAATTTCTTGAGGAATCAAACTAATATTTTTTATTAGTTTTTTTATATTTTCTTGTTTGGTCTCTTCTTTACATATGATGCAAATAATTATAAATGAAGATTTGTTTTGAATTTCATAAAGACATTTCTGATATTTAATAAAAAATTTTACTTCACAAAATGTATGTCCACAATCCATAATTCTTGGTATTCTTTCATTATTATAAGCTTTTCCACATATAAAACATTCCATTTTATATCAATATTTAATAATATGCAAATAATGAACTATTTTTACTAACAGAAATATTATTAAATAATTTTTTTGCTGAAAATAATTGATTTTCTGAATCGTTAACTAAATAATATTAAGAAATTTTTTGGGGATTGGGGATTGGGGATTGG
>Ga0194116_10007914_pt1 | contig 10872 bp, 8 predicted proteins | sample TA2MahsurfametaG_4_FD_148617 | JGI IMG/M metagenome (GOLD analysis project Ga0194116, IMG submission 148617) | Freshwater microbial communities from Lake Tanganyika, Tanzania - TA2015008 Mahale S9 surface | ecosystem: Environmental > Aquatic > Freshwater > Lake | place: Tanzania: Lake Tanganyika... | reverse complement strand
CTTCACAAATTTGTTGACCGAATTGACCAACGGAAGCAGATAAAATAATAGCTTCGACGAGTTTAGCGTCTAATAGGTTTTCCATGAAAATTCTCCTATGTTTTATTTTATTTAGGAGAGAGTCGAATAAAAATTGATTAAATAACGCCGATTTCTTGTAACATTCTTATCACGTCTGCCAAGGCTTTAGCACTGGAAGTGTGACAATTGGCTCCGCAACCTGACATCACGTTTTCTAAGGAGCCTAGAATATCTTCATAGTCATTTAAGAGGGCATCACCAACCATACAATAGGAGTCATGGTCAGGACAACTTCTACCGTTTTTATTTTTCATTTGACGCCATTTATCTAATAGTTCAGGATGTCTGGAATGGAAATCAATATGAGCAGTATATTCGCCCATATCCACATCCCCATCACCGTCTAAATCAAAGTGCTTATGCAATTCTTTAGGAGAGATATTTCCTTTTTTATCTAGCTTTGGAGGTTTTTCAGCAGCACCTTCTTCACCATTAGCAAAATAATCATCTTCACCCATATCATCGTAGAACATACCTGAGGTATCAAAATGATCGCCTGGTTTAAAATTGTTGTCCATACCCATGTCGAAATAACCTTCATCACCTAGAGACTCAAAGCTTTCATCAACTGAACCTTCCATACTTTCATCTTCATTATAACTATCCTCCTCTGAGAAACTACCTTCTTCGAATTGGGAGTTGCCTTCGTCAAAATTACCCCAACTTTGAATTGTGATTTTAGGTTGAGAGCTGAAACCTGTGCCAGCACGGGAACCATGGAATCCTAGACCGCCTATGCTGAATCCCTGTTCTTTGAGTAAACGATTTTCTTTTTTCTCTCGATATAATTCGTTAGCAAGAGAGGTTTGAATAAATTGTTTAGTTAAAGTTCTTTCGTTAATTTTCTTCATTTAATACAACTTTCTTTTATACTATTTATCTTAATGGATAGTGTTTTGTTAAGATTAAGCATTCGGATTAATAATGTTACCCATCTTTTTACCTGGGTTTTTAGCTAATAATTGTTTGATTAAACCTTTAATCTCTTCCACGTCTTGATTAATCAATTCAATATTATCGATTAAGGTTTTTTTAAGGTCTAACAAAGCTGTTAATACGTAATCCGAGTTCTTAACATACGATGACCATAATAAAGTGTTATTAGCATTAACATCTTTGATTAAAGGTGTGTTTGGATTTTGTGAAATATATTGCAAGAATTTATCGATTGATTTAAAATCATCAATATCATATACCAATTGATTTTTTTTATTATCATTAAACAATAAAGACACACCTGTAATCCCATCACTTGCTGCTTTTTCTTTAATGTAAATCAACCCACCTTTTTTGTTTTGATTATCTTTATCATTAGGATTACTGTATTCTTGATATACAGCATCTTGTAGTTTTAAGAAGGAATTGATAATATCATCTAATAAACCTAACATATTTTTAGAATTTTCATTACTATTAACTGTGGTAGTTAAAGTGGAAGATGATTTAATACCTGTCTCTTGCGATTTGGCACCTGTTGTTTTTAAATCAACATTGTCATTTAGAAAAGCAAAAATTTCCTTAGCATTCATAATATCTTCAAACTGAGCTTCTGAAATATTTTCATTCTTAATTCTTAAATCAAAGGTTTCATCGTTTTCAGCTTTACTAAAGAAGTCTTTAACGTCAATAGCGCTATCGTCTGGTTTTAAAACTTGAAATTCGTCATTAATAGTATTAATGATTTGTTTTCTGTTCTTTAGACGATTATTGCTGTCATAATATTTAATATCAATTACTACTTCATCATTAAAGCTAAGACCTTTATAAAAATCTAAAAATACCTTGTAATCAAGTAATTGTTTTAAATTTTCTTCACTACCTAATTTCTTATATTTCAAGTAATTAGTCATGCTTTTTTCTTGATTTTTTTCCAGTGTTTGAATTAAATCGAATTTAACAGCTTGAGAGTTAGCTGTCGCATTTAGAATTTCAGTTAACATGTGCTTATAGAAGCCTAAAGCGTTTTTATATTCTTTAATAACCGGTCTAAAATAATTATTTAACCAGGTTTTTAAACTGGTGGAAGAAATATAAGTAATAATTTGATTATTTTTAATAGGATTTTCTTTGTCTGATAATTCTTTTAATCTGTTTAAGAATGTTAAACAATTCACCACACGATGATTGGCAGGATCTTTTTTAATTTTATTTTTACTGTTTAAAGGATTATCAGGATTATCATTGTTAGTATCAATCACATTAACGAAATCATAATATTTATTAGCAGATGTTTTGTTAAACTTTAAATAAATACCTTTTAATTTTTGTAAAGTTGCATCTGAAAATTTTTCATCGTTATTTAAATCAAATGTTTTAGCTGTTAATTGTGTTTTTTTACGACCGCTGATGTAATCGATAATTGGTTTTAAAACTTCCATATCATGACCGAATTGAAAATCTTTAGTCAAAGAACCGGTATTTTCAGAATCTGTAGGATTGATAAAAGTCTTACCTTTATGTTCGCCACTTAAAACTGCCGCAATAGTCGGAAAAATAGCAGCAGGATAATAAGCACCTTTTTTATCATAGAATTCATCATTTTCAATTTTTTCATCTCGGATTAGATAATTCAGATTATCATTGGTTAAAGCTTTTGCCATAGTACCTTTACTATCTGTTGGTGAGATGTAATTGTTATAGATGAATGAGGATTCATACTGAGATGATAAATTCATGATTTGATCCATGTGTTTCGTAGAAGCTACGAAACGATTAAAAAATCTATTTAAATCAGTAATCAGTTTATCTTTCATGGCAGCTACATCAGTACGAATACGAATGTTGGTGTTAAACTTAATTACATTTTGAGTACTGCCTTCTTCGGATTTTTCACCTTTACCTTGCTTTACTTCATATTCAGCATCGTCAGCAATAATATCATGTTGTTTGGTGCCACCTGATTTAGACCCTTTAATAAAGGATAAGATTAAAAATTCACCTTTACCTACACCACCACGACCACTGCTAGTGTTATTAAGATATAAATCTTTTAGAAAGCTATTACCATTGATTTTAGTTATAAAAGTTGAATTTAAGTCTGAAATTAAAGTATCAATATCCCCTGCCGAATAGGCATCAAATTTAAATTCAAGTAATGAGGTTAAATATTCAGAGTCGTTCTTTTTAGCGTATATGTTTTTATAGATACTTAAACATTGTGGATTATCAAGATTTTTAGATTTTCCATAATATTCAAAAATTTTTCTCTTTAAGTCATTTTGATGTTCATCTGGGTTATTACTTTTTTCTGCGTTTAAAATGCCTTGTAATATCTCAAGACTAATGTTTTTATTATCACTATTGGTAAAGAGATTTTTTAATAAATCACCTGTGTTTTTATCTTCTACTTTAATTTCATTTGGTTCTTTGACTTTAGGTTCTTCTGCTTTTTTCTCAGTATCGGCATTAGTAGCAGCATCAATTGTTTCTTCATCTTCAGGTTTATATAGAGATTCATCATCAATATTTAAATCATCATCTTCGATTTCTTTCAAAAGTTTATATTTATTTTCTTTTAATAGTTTTTGACGAGTTTGATATAACAATTCAATTTGAATCATCTCTCGAATTAATTGATATTTTTTCATTTATAATTACCTAAGTTTTATTTGTAATTATAAATATTATGCTTTTGTAGTAATACTTTGTAAATCTAACATTAAATCCATTACTTCATTAAACAATTTTTTAATTAGATTTTTAACACTATCAAACTTGTTAACATCAAGTGAATTATCATCAATATCTGCATAACATAAAATTTGATCATGCCCGATTTGCATAATGAAACTATCAATATTTTTTTGTTTTAATGTATCTATTACCTGTCCCCATGCATACGCAGCTTTTGGAATACTATCTCCACCTCTAGAACTACCATCATCTTTATAAATTAAAATTTCATTATTATTAATATAATAATTTTTAATTTCTTCTTCTATTTGATTGCAACTCTCATACATTTCATAAATAATACTTAAAATATTGTCCTCTTTTGTATTTTCTTTAATACTTTTTAAATTGTTTATAATATTCAATGAATTATCAGATAAAAAATCCTGTTTAGTATTTTTATTATATGTTAAAAATAAATCCTTTAATACAGAAGGTTGTAAATTATCAAATAATTGAAAATTTTTAAGTTTATCGTTGATAGTATCTCTGTCAGAGATGACATCTTCTAAATTAATTGTAACTAACGGAATTGCTGACTTTTCATCATCATTAGTAATTTTAGCAGATTTATTTGACTTTTTTAATTTATTATCACTACTGTTCTGAATTTGAAAGTCTTTACTATATAAAGTATCAACATGCTTTTTCTTCATATTATTGTAATATGAAATATCAATAATAAATTCACCCAAATCCAAATCATCAGTTTGTCGTAAAGGTTCCATTACAAAATATTGATTATTTATAATTGTATTATTATTAACATTGCTGATTTTTCCTTCACTTTCTTCAAGATCAATATCATTATTTTTTTGAATAATTGAATTAATTTTTATCATTTGATTAGTAGTTAAAACAATTTGTTTATTTAAAGTATTTTCAATAACTCCTCTAAAAGTATTAGCATCTGCAATATCAGCACGCCCATAATTGTTTATTTTAAAAAAATCTTCCTTATTTTTATTTTGAAAAAAAGAATTAAAGTCAGATATTTTTTCAAAAGAACTTTTGAAAATATCAAAATTTTCCTGACTGTTATTCTTAGCTGCAGGTCCTAAATAAAAAATAGGCGTATAATCAGGATTAATTTTAAAATAATTTGCCACATTAGTATCTCTAATATTTTTATCAATTAAATTATTATAATTATTTGCATTCAATTTTTTAAATAATTTGGTGCTACTATTATTAATTACATCGATTGATAATTTACTAATTTCTTCTTTATCTTTCATTTGACTAAATGTTTTTAAATCTAAATCATAACAATTTTTTAAAAAATCAATAACGTCTTTATCAATATTATTAACAAATTTTTTTTGAGTAAAAACAGTTTTTTTAAAATTTTTTAGCGTTTCAATATTAGTATATGTATTAGCTTTTAAAGCTCTTACACCTTGCGTAATAATCTCGCCCATATCTGCAAATGATAAATATTTATTGCTTGTATCAGCGTCATCATCAGAATCGCTAGTAGTCGAAGACCTTCTAAACGCTGAGCTAGTATAGCCTTCATACGTTTCTAACTTTTTAATTAAATTTGCATCAACTCCTAATTTTTTAAACTCCGAGGTCAATTGATTTATTTTTTGTCCTAATTTGGCTTGAGCATTAACAAATTTGTTTTTAGGATTTCTTAAACCACTTTTCTCACTTAATGTAAGTGATAAATAATTTGCTGCCTCTTTTGTTGTTATACCTGTAGCTTTATCTGTTTTCTCATGTTGAGAAATCTGTTTGACGTCAAATTGACTTCCACCAACAACCACATCTAATTTTTTTGTGCCTCCTGATTCTGCATCATTAGTCAATAAAACAGTTAAAAATTCTCCTTTACCGCTGTTAAAAGTTTGATTATCATCTTTAAGCTTACTTTTAAAAATTTCTTTATATAATTCATTTGTTAAATTATTATTAATTTGCGCTGCAAGAGTACTTAAATTCTTAGGTGTATATATCAAAGTTTGTAAAGGAAATCTGTCTTTGTTATTTTCATCAAAAATTGAAAATACTTTTCCCTCAATATTTTTATCTTTTGCTTTTAAAAAATCTAAAATTTTTCCTAAAGCCGTTTTAGGTATTTTTAATTTAGCATGTAACTTTTCTTTCAGATAATCCCAAATTAGATTTATATCTTTTTTTGTTATATGATGTTTTGCATATTCTAATTCAGTAATTGAATATCTCGCAGGATATTGTTTTGATAAATGAATTGTGTCATTTGACAATGTATTAATAAATGTATTACCTGATTTATTTCCTACTTCAATAGGAAATGTGGTGGTTTGTGTATTATTTTTATTTTCATTTAATAATTTTTGTTGGGTTTGATATAATAATTCAATTTGTATCATTTCCCTAATTAGTTGTTCTCTAGTCATTTAAAATTATCCTATATGTTAAGTTATTATATTACGTTAATTATCTTTTTTTGACTATAAAATTTTTAATTTAGGAAAATCTTTGTTTAGGATTTTTGATTTGATTGACTTGTGATAATTTTATTTTTCGGGTCTTAAGTTTAATCTCATCAATCTCATTTTTTATCTGACCAATTTCATTTAAAATGGAAGTAATATATGTATTTTGTAAATTATCTTTAAGTTTTAATAAAACTGTCAATAATGAAATACTATCTTCACTAGAATCATGAATATAATTACACCATAAAACTTTTTCATTAGGATAAATATCTTTAATTAAAGGAACTTCAGGTTTAATACTCGGACTACCTGTTGTTTTATCAATTTTAAGTGTCTTCGCAAAATTTTTTAATTTTGATATATCGTCTAATACATTATAATCAATTCCTTTTTTATAAAAGGGTTTCATGAATTTAGAAACCTTTTTTTGTGAATTAGTTGCAACGTATAATATACCTTCCGCTGATACATTACCTTCACCTTCTGTATACTCTTGATACAGAGTTGTATGTAATTCAATTAAAGATTGAATGGCTTCATTTAATAAATCTAAAACTCCTCGATTGTCAGCGTTTAGATTATTATTAGCATTGTTAGTGTTTGAAGCAGAGTTCGAATTTGTAGTTGTTTTTGAGTTAGTTGAAGCAGTTAAAGTTTTTAAAAATCTAAATGTTTCTTTAGTTGACATGATATTTTCGAATTCATTATCTGAAATGTCTTCGTTTCTAATTTGTAAATTTACATCTTCATTATCAGGATTTTTATTAAAAAAATCATTAATATTTGTTAAACCCCTAGAATAAGGTTTAACTATTTTAAATTCATCATTTACAACATTTACAATATTCTTACTTTTAACTAAATTTCCATTTTCATCATAATATTTAAATTCAATTGCAACTTCTTTATTTCCAATATCTAGACCTCGATATATTTGTAAAAATAAATTCCAATTTGTCCAATTAGCATCTTCCAAATCTTTAGGTTTAAATTGAGATAATACATCTTGCAAAACTGTCTGATCCGGTTGATTTTGAGATGTCTTATTAATACTATTTTTAATACCTACTAACATATTTTTATAAAATTGTAATAAATTACTATATTTCTTAATAATAAAATCAAAGTAATGATTAACCCATAAATTTAAACTTGACGCTGTAGCACTATTTTTTGTAGTTAAATTCTTGAAAGGAGATTCGGCATCAACTTTACCTTTAATTAATTGAAATATTTCCTCAAGATCTGTATATGCATTCGAACCTTCTCCATCCTTAGAAACTTCATTAGTAATAGATATTTTAGGAAGGCTCGTAGTATCATTTGGATTTTCATAATCAAAGATAATTTGATAGTTTTTCAAATCTTTGAAGGTCTGCCCGCGATTTTGTAAAATGTCTCTTGTAATATTATCTAAACTCAGAATATTTTTCGCTTGTGTAGAATTATTTCTATTCAGAATTTTCACGGATTTTCCTGTAGGAATTTGTTGACTATTGTCATTTAAAAAAGCTAATATAGCAGCTAATTTAAATTTTTGATTTTTTTGTGTATATTTGGTTTCACTTTCATATGCATTATCCGACGCGTCAGCATCTTCATCTGCATCAGTTTCACCTTCTTTAAGACTACTGTCATAATAATTTAATAATTCAGCACTTAAATCTTTAAAGTTGACAACTTTATTTTTGTTTTCTTTATGAATAAAATTTTTTTTAATATATTCACTTTCATAAATACCTGTTACATCTAATAAATTATCAATTCTTTGTGTCGATTTAATAAATTTACCATAAAAATCATTTAGAGATTTTAAAAACTTAGCTCTAGCCTGTGAAGATTTTGAGTCTCTTTTAATATTAACATTAAATTTAAAATCATCGGCTTTACTTTGCCCTTGTTTTACTTCAAGTTCTGAAGTTTTTTCATTATTAGAACTATCATAAAAGATAATATCATGTTCTTTAGAACCACCGCTTTTTGCATTTGAAATTAATGATAATGTTAAAAATTCTCCTTTACCAGGTCCCATAGGATGATCAGGTTTAGAAATATTGTTGTATATATCTGAATGAAAAGATGTTTTATTTAAATATTGTATAAAGGCAGGTTTATTTAATACTTCGCACAAATCATCTAAAATATTTGTCTTATTATAACTAAGTTTATTAAATGGAAAATCAATTAAGCTTTGACAATAGTCTTGTGCTTCATTTCCTGAAACGGTTGTTTTATTATCACCGATAATATGACTAGCAATATCAGCAATAATTGAATTGATTTGTGATTGTTTTAAACCTTTACGAGTATAAAATTCTTCCAAACTAGTCTTAAAATCATCATTTAATTTTAAATTATGATGACTGCTACTCTTTGTAATAAGTGTATATAATTTGTTGTTATCAATTAAAGATGATTTATCAGCGCTTGAAAATAATATATCAAAACTGAATGTAGCAGTAGGAGTATGTGGAACGGGTGGTGTATTTGTGTTATTTTGAGAATTTGAATTAGAAGATGAAACAGCAGATTGTGGTTGCTGCCCAGATTGTGGTTGCTGGGTAGACGTTTGACTCGAAGGATCAGACGGATTCTGATTGTTAGTAGATGTTTCTTTTAAAATTTTTTGTCGAGTTTGATATAATAATTCAATTTGAATCATTTCTCTAATTAATTGTTCTCTAGTCATTATGATACCTAAAATCAGATGTGTTTTTATCTAAATATACTTTAAATACCATTCACTTAAATGTTTTTATTCATCATCGTTTTCATTTTCATGACGTCGTCTAGATGTTTGTGAAGTCTGTTGCCATTTTTCCTGAGGGTATTTCTTTTGTAAGAACAGGAATGTCTTACGACTAGCAATATATCGAGGATCCATTTCAATACGCTTGGATTGCTGAACATAATCAGCAAATAAATCTTGTGATTTTTCCTTTAATTGGCTGCCTAATGTTACAAAACCTTTACGACAACTATCAGCACCTAAGAAATCACCCATGTTAATATACTTTTCATATAAAGCATCTAATTCCTGAGAGGCATCAGCATGATAATTTTGTTTTAAAATTCTGTCAATTTCACGTTTATAAGGGAGACAAATAAACTTCTTTCTATCAAATTCTTTTAAATCATACATGAAAGGATTTCGATTAAAATCCACATTAGGATCTACTTCTTTGTCTTTCTCTAATCTCTCTTGCAACTCTTTTTCTTTTTGTTGCTTTTTAGCCAAATCAATTTTTTGCTTTTCTTCTTTGGATGCAAATAAATAATCTAAATCTACCATAAAAATTGTTCCTTATTAATCAATTGTTAATCCACAATGTTCAGAAATATAACCCAAGTTTTCACATGTCTTTAAGACACCCTCATTAACCCATAAAAAAGAGCCATTCCAATCAGGAAAATTCATCAAAAAATCTGATGCTAACAAATATTCACAACTAATTTGAATTGTATCTGCAAATATTGTATACCAATATACCCATTGTTCCTCTGACATATTATCTCCCGCAAAACTTTTTACAAGTTTGAAAAGAAGCATCGAATTTAGTAGCTTTTAAATTTTCAATTTCCAATCTTAATTGTGTATTTTCTTCTTGCAAAGATTTACATTGTTCTTCATTGGAAATCTCTTGTGCCTGTGCTTGTTGAGGGATTGTTGTGACACTCATCACCCAGATAGATATTAATATAAGGAGTAGTGTCCATAAATAAAAAGTATAAAATTTTGTAAATTTATCTTGCTTGACCATTAGTATCCCACTTTGTTAAATAGTTTAAAACAGCTTGTTCTTTCATCTTAGCTTCCACCACCACGTCAACAGTTAAACCGTAATTGTTAAACGGTTTATAAATATAATCCGAATGCGCGGTAATTACAACCGAACTATCCTCATATTCCTTTTTACTATTACTGAGATGACAGACAGGTTTGATTTGGCCCCATGTTTCATAGGCTAAATGAATAGCAGTCTCAGCCGATGCGTCCTGTGGACCAATTTCATGATGATGTTGATCATACACAATTGGAATGCCAATTTTTTTATATACACCATTGTATAACATTTGAGTGCTAAACATACCTTTTTTATCGTCATTCTCCACAGTTAAACGGGATTTAGCACTATCAGGTAATAATTCAAAGTTGCGACAAAAATTATCCATAGCATAATCATGACGGGCACCGCAAGTAGAACCTAAATGAATATTAATTTTATGATAAGGTGTTTGCGGTAAACCCATGTAATCCATTAACTTAGCATGAATAGATAAATCGATAATAGAATTTTTAATAACATTTTCTTTATCAGAGGCCAAACAATTAAATTGACCTGGGTGATAAGTTAAACGTTGATTATAACTTTTTGATAAACGACCAATCTCCTGCAATGTGGATAAAATTTCAGACCACTGAGGTAATTCTTCCATTTGATATTCAGAAGCCCAGGGCATCATATCAGATGACATGCGATACAGATTAATACCATTACGATAATTCCAGTCAATGATAGGGATCATAGTCTTGAAATTCTTTAACGCAATTTCACCAGCATATTGTAAGCCTTTTTGTTCAAAGGTAGCTTTACGCATAGTAGAATTAGGAGAAGGTAGTAAAGTATTGATACAGGCGTAGCCTAAAGAAATTGGCATAAGGGATGCTCCAGAAAAAAAATATAATATAAAA
>Ga0194116_10007913_pt1 | contig 10873 bp, 8 predicted proteins | sample TA2MahsurfametaG_4_FD_148617 | JGI IMG/M metagenome (GOLD analysis project Ga0194116, IMG submission 148617) | Freshwater microbial communities from Lake Tanganyika, Tanzania - TA2015008 Mahale S9 surface | ecosystem: Environmental > Aquatic > Freshwater > Lake | place: Tanzania: Lake Tanganyika... | reverse complement strand
TCGAGGTTTAAGAAAAAATGTATTTTAATTATTAAAATCGAAATAATTTTCAATTAAAAAAAAGAAAATTGTTTTAATTTTTAATAAATAAAATACTGAAAAATTAATTTCATCTCTATTCTAAATTTATATCTTTGAAGCTTATCAATAAGAAATTAATTTTAAATTTAATTAAATATTGTTTTTATTAAAAAATAATTAAAAAGGGTTTTTTGCAGTGAATATATATATGTATTAACTTTTCAAAATAAATTACCAAAATTCAATTATCTATTATCTTTAGAAAAACTTTCTAAAATTTAATCATAATTATTCAACTGAAATAATTCAAATAAATTGATAATCTAAGCATTATATTCAAATAAACAATCAATTAAATATGTAACACCACAAGCAGAACAATTGTAAAAAGATCTAATTGCTTTACTTGTGTTTTTTTATTATTTTCTATCTCTCTATTTCTTGAAAAAATTTTATATTAACTTCTAGTAGCCTACCTATTATATAATGAAATTTTTTGCATTTTTTTGATTTGTTATTTTAATGAAATTAGTAAGTTAATATTTTTCTTTTATTTATTCAAAAATATATATGCGGAGTATCAATTGAGGCATATTATCTTGAGTTTTTTCTCTATATAAATCCATCTACTTATGAATATAATGTCAATTATATCGAAAAAATTCGTTTTCAACATTTGACTACTTTACTACCCATCTACTATTCTCCAACTTTCCTATTTGATAGATCAACTCCATGCATGAGGCTGTATATCTAAGGACAGAATCAGGAATAGTATTATTTACAAATTATTTTATAATCTTCCAATCTTTGGCATTTTTTTAATTGTAATAAAAATATAAAATTGAAAAATTAGAAAAATTTATCATCCAACTTATAAAAAAATATTTCAAATTCTACTTTTTAAAGGAATCTCTAAAGAAGGGAGTGAATTGATCACTTTTTTATAAAGTTTTTCCAAAAATGACTAGAAATCTAAAAAAGACTATAAAAGCATTAATAAAGGTCAATTAATTTAATTAAACAGCTAAAATAAACTATTTTTTGTATTTTATTATCGCCCCAAAGTTATTTAAGAATATTTAAATCTTAAAAAATTAAAATTATTGAACATTTTAAATGTTTTTTAATTCTTTGTAAAATTAAAATAAACTTATTATTTATATAAATAAATTAATTGAATTTATTAATTTTTGTAAATTTTATTATTTATATAACTTATTGATAGAATTTTATGTAATAAAAAATTAAAAAATATTTCAAATTCTTAATAATTATTTAAATGTTTTTTAATTAAAGTTTTTTCATAAATATTTTTTAGGTAATTATTTCTTCATTTAATTCAAAAAATATTTATTATTAAATATAAAAAATATTTTTACTCACAATCATTACAACAATTTTTTTTTCCTCCTTTTATTTTTATTTAGTTTTTCAAGGCTTTCAAATTCATGTTTGTATTATAATTAAAGAAATTATTTTAAAGTTATTACGTTAATCAATAAAATATTATAAATTTTTCAATTATCTAAGCTATTTTCTTCCGTATTTATTTATCAAATGATTCTTGATAAATTTTTTGTTAATGCTATACCAATATAATTTTATTAAAGTAAACGTATTTATTTAAACTTATCTTTATTGTTTCTTTTCAATTAATAATATCTTTATACAATTTTAAATAGTTTGGAAAGAAAATTTTCAGAAATTAATCTTAATTTTATAAAATAATTATTATAGGAATAATCATATATTTATTATGAAGACATTTTTTAAATTTTTTCCTTATTATTTATTTTAATTATCAATTTAATCTTTAAAATATTATAAATGAATATTTGCATTTTAATAACTTTTTTAATATTTTCTAAGAAGAAACCCTATTTAATTATTTTTTAAATAAACATTATTTAATCAATTATTAGAATTAATTTTGCCAAGTAAATGCATCAAAGCAAATAAGAATTATAAAAAAATTTAATGCTGTATAAACTTTTTTGAGCAAAATATTTAATTCTATCTGAAATCGATTGATTTAAATTAAATAATGAAGCTCTTGAAATCAAAAATGGTGATGATTTTAATATTCTGTTGCTTTATAATGTGAAGGAGTAAGAATAAATTAAAAAATCGTAATTTATCCGAAAGCTTTAAAAATAAAAACGAAAAATACCATAATGAAATAGAACTTGAGGATATAAAAATGGAAGAACAGAGATTATTGAAATATAATAATATGAAAAAAATGCTTGAAGTTATGAACTCATATATAAAAAGTCAAAATAATTCAAAATCGAAAGATTTTCAGATATTTCTGAAAAGAAGAATAAATGATGTTAGAACATATTTTAATGATATGTTTCCCGATCAACAAAGTAAATATCAATACATCATTGAAAAATTAGATAAAATCCTTATTGATAATATTAAATATTCAGATAGTCTTGGAGAAATTTTGATAGAAAGCTCAAAAGATAAAAACGTAAAATATCCAGACAACAGAGAACTTGAGGTAAAAATAAAAAAGGAAGAGAAGAGAGAATTGAAATTAAATAATATGAATAAAATGCTTGAAGTTTTAAATTCATTTATAAAAAGCCATAATAATTCTAATTCAAATGATTATCAGAAATTTCTGAAAAGAAGAATAGATGATATAAAAATATATTTTAAGAAATTATATCCAGATAAACAAACTAAATATAAATATATAATTGAAAAATTGGATAAAATCAAGATTGATGATATTAAAGATTCGCATGGCCTTGGAAATATCGGACAAATAAATTTTTTAAAAATTAATCCATTCTTAAATTAAAAATATAAATTAAAAATATCAATTAAAATTAAAAAATTAAAGAGATAAATATGATAATTTCTTTTTAACAGAATAAAATATTTAAATATTTTTTTAAATATAAAATTAAATTTAAACTCGGTTCATAAATCTTGTGGTTGTTCTTCTTTTTTAAAACTATTTAGATTGACATCCTTTATAAACGTAAAAAAGAAAAAAATTCCGATTCTCATGAAATTAAATAATTTAAAAAAAATGAAGCTAGATTTTTTTAAAATAATCCTTTCAATATTACTAATAAATATAGTCATAAGTTCTCGACACAGGTTGAAAGCAAGCAGCAAGCAATTATTTGAAGCAATGAAAAAAACTCTTACAGAGCAAAATAAAGAAATAAGCGAGACTCATCAAAAAGGTAATTCTTTATTCGACTCTAGAAATGAAGCTTGGGGAGTTTCCAAGGAAACTGATTCTATGCAACAGAATTCAATAAGTCCTGTTTTCAATGATATCAATTTTAATCAAATTAAAGAAAAAAAAATTGAAAATTTCAATAGTAATACTAATACAAATCAAAACACAAATAAAAATAAATCTTATTCAAAAGTTAGTACAGCAACTAATAAAAAATCTGCTGCTAAAGCGGCTTTGAAATCTAAAATAAAATTTGAAAAATACGAAAAAGAAATTGATAAACTAAAATACCAAATTCATTCACTTAGATTAACCAATGAAAAGTTGACTAACATAGTTAGCAAATTCGATAACAAAAAAGATACTAAAATGGATAAAAACGTAATTAACTTTATTGAAAATTATGATAGAAGAGTAGATGGATTAAAAACCAAAATAAAGAAAAATCAATCGAATTTTGAAAAAACTATTGCCAAAAAAGATGATTATTTATCTGAAGTATTTTTAGAAACATCTCAAAAATTCAGCGAACTCAATTCAATCATAACTGAGTTAAATCAGCAAGTTGGTGAAATTAATTCTAAGCAGTTAGAGACTGAAAATATAATTAAAAACGGACTTGAACTCGATAATTTAAAAGTGAATAATAATTTAGATGTAAATGGTATTTTATATTCTAAGCATTTATCCACAAATGAGATTGATTTGGATAACGTAAAAATTGATTCACGAAATATTAAAGTCAATAAAGATACTTTGCTTCAAATTGGAAATGACATAATTACATTTGATAAAGTCATAGGGCAGCTTAACTATGTTGCTAAAATAAGGGATTATTGTGGAGAAGACTATTCAAACTGCATGTATATAACTAAAAATAAATTTGAAAAACAGGATGAAAATCAAGAAAAGATTTTAAGAAATTTAAAGAAATTAAGAAGCGAGTCAGGTCAAATTATTAAAAGAAAGCATAGAAATTAGATTAAAATAATTTAGAATTTATTATTTATGTATCATTATTTATAAAAATGCTCAAAAAAGAAAATTTTAAATAAATTTTATGTGTGCTTATATATATAATCTCAAAGATATTTATATATTTTAATATTATTTCTATTCTTAAAATCTAAAATTTCTACCTTCCTACATAAATATTTAATTTTTAGATTATTTATATAAGTGTTTTCTCGATTTCTTATTAATTAAAAGTATAATTATATATATAAATTATTTGAAGGAATTTTTATAAATATAACTTTGTTTTTTTTATAATTCTAAAAATCAAATATATGTATGTGATAAAATCAATATTTTTATTAAAAATAAATTAAATGAAATCATCATCATTCCATTCGTTATTGTTATCTACATCTTCGAACTCGTTTTCCATTTTATATCTGAGAATACCTCCAATTCCTCCGAACCCTTTTACAAATTGAGATCCTTCAGAAGATTTATCAGTAACAATTTCCAAGTGAGAAACAAATTTCTTATAATTATCCATAAACCATTCTGTTAAAGGAATATTATCTAGTACTTCATATTCAACACCTGATGTTTCGTTTTTATATTTTGAACCAGAAGGAGATTTATTTTTTGGTAGAGTTTCATTGACAATATCTGAAGTTTTATATAAAATTTTTCTCAAACTTTATTAAAAAATTATTTTATTGCTTTGATGATTATAAATAATTCAATTTATTTTACAAATTAATTAAATGGTGTTTTAAAAAAAACAATTAAAAAGGGTTTTATAATGTGAATAAATTAATAAAGATAAATGAAATTTCTTAATTTTAAATTATATTATTATTTACTGTTATCGCCATCTCTTAAGATTAATCTATTATATTCACAATTTTCATAAATAATGAGAACATCAATACTTCCCATTTCCATTGCCTCTAAAGTATCTTTTATTCCGAAGACATATTTACCAGTGTCTTTTGCAATTTCATCAAAGAATTTTCCAATAACTTTTTTTTCGTGAATAAATTTAACTGATTTTAGCGCATCTGAAGAAAGCTCTATAGCTTGATTGAATCCATTTTCCCCTCCATAAGAAATATCAACTAGTTTAATAACTATTGGTTGAAGTCTCAAATCAAATAGATCGGATTTTTGTAAATCATTTTTAAATTCAGCACTACCAGCTAAAATAAGCCCTTTAACATTTGGCATATCATTTGTTATAAAACAAGCTGTCGTTGACTCTGCTACTTTTCTTAGATAGTTTCTTCTCTTTTCCAATCGAATACGAGCAAAACGATTTGCAGATTGTCCTCCTCTTCCATGCTTCTTTGGTAAGTCTACATTAAATTTCAATAGAACATTTCTTGTGGAGCCTTGTAATGTTCCAAAAAGAGATCCATTACCATCCATGATAATAAAACCAAATTTATCATTGTCTTCCAAAAGCTTTTTCACTTCTTCAGTGTGAAAGACACTATCACATTTGTATAAAGTAGTGTTAATAGGCTTGAATGGCTCTAAGTCAATTTTGATCATTTTTTCTCCACCATCCTCTAACTGTACTAAACCACAAAAAATCACAAGGCCATTAGGAGGAGTTTTATTATAAAGTTTAAGCTTTTCAAGAGTGGATGTAAGAGCATCTGTAACATTTTGACGAGTAACTCTGGATTTGATATTAGAAGCCTTACCGACTTCTTCCGCAAGCATTCTGGCATGAATATTTATTTGATCTTTGAAATTAATAATCAATGTGATCATTGATGTACCAGAACTAATTATTAAAATGAATATTTATATTTTAATTTCTAATCCAAAACTATTTTTTGTTTAATAAAGATTTTAAAAATTTTTGCATATTTGAAAAATAGGAAATTTAAAAGCATACACTTTAAAAATGGAGTTTAATGTAATAAGAGATAGAAGAGGATTTTTAATTGAGAAGTTAAATTATATAAGAATTAAAGAAGATTGAAATTAGATTTGATTTAGTTCAAAAAATTTTCTTTTGTAAAAAAAAAATTTTTTTTTTTTTTCAGGTATTATTAGGAATAAAATTGAAGTTCCGAAAACCAAGAAAATATTCAAGATTTAAAATTCAACATTTTATATTTATTTACCCTTTCATGCTGTCTAATTTCGAAATAAGACGCTTTAATCTGAACATTTCAACATTTCTCTCATACTCTAAGTCTTCTTCGGATTGATTCATTTTAGATATAAATAATTTAATTAAATTAATAAATATTTTTTTAATATTAAATTCTGTTGATGCTTTTCTTTTTTTGAAAGAATATTTTTATCCAATTCAAGATATTGAGTAATAAATAATTAAATCAGTAATTAACATTTACTTTAATTAAATATTTTGAATTAATTCATAACTCATGCTAAATAATTATTATTAAATAAAAGCTTTAGAATTATATTTAAATATCATAAAATGCAAATTTTTATAAACTTTTCAAGATTATAAAATAAATTAAAAAAAAGCTTTCATTTTAAATAATTTTTATTTTAAAAAATCTTAAATTTATAAAGAATTGAAGTTCAAATAATTAGATTAAATTAAGAAAAATACAGTCAATTGAAATTAATTATACTTTAGTTTTTCAAAACTTTTGAGTTTATTTAAAGATAATTTATGAATTTTTTTATTTATTAATTAAGCTAAATTTTTATTTTTGTTTTAAAGCGGGGTTAGTTCTTTTCCAACCTAATTCAAATAATGTTTGAGGAGTTAAATCAATTTTCTTTTTATTGTTATTGATATATCCGTAGAAAGCGCAAGATGCGGTGCTTTCCACATGATTACACATAAATGAACATATTTTATCTATACTTTTTTCGTTATCTGTCTTAGGTGGTTGTTTTGCTTTACAAGGGAAGCAATTTTTAACTTTTCCTTCATGATAACAATTTTTTCTGTTTTGAGTGTTTAAATTATCATCGAAACAATTTTTATCACAAAAAGCCATTTTATTTTCAATTTTTTTGTCTAGTTCTTGTAATGTCTTTGCTATAGTTTGTTTTATAGCATCTTTGTTATTGAGTTCAGAAGCTTGAGTTGTTGCAACATTAATTGTACCGTCTGGTAAAATTGCCATACTTTCGACAATCAATTTTACATTTGGATCTTGAACATTTAATCCTGCAACAATACTTTTTGAATCTACTCCTCCGGCAACTGCTGCTCCAGCTAATCCTCCTAAAGCTCCAGCTGCTCCAGCTGCTGCTCCTTTTGCTCCTCGAGCTAATCCTCCTAAAGCTCCGGCTACTCCTCCAGCTAATCCTTTAACTAAACCTCCAACTGCTCCTGTTAATCCTCCTAAAACTCCTGCTCCTCCTATTTTTCCTCCTAAAGCTCCAGTTGCTCCAGCTAATCCTGTTGCTCCCGCTGCTCCTCCAGGAATATTATTAGCACTGGCTTGAATTTTTATTTGATCTGATACTATATTTTTTAAATCAACTGCTGCCACCTTTTGATTTGGTGCATTGGGATCTCCTTTAGCAGCAGCGAAACCGAGTGCTGCAGTTTCAGCGGCATTTTGAGCTGTTTTTTCTAGATTTTTTTGAACATTTTCAATTTGTACTTTTTTATCTTTAATTTGATCTTCTTTTTTTTCTACTTCCTGAAATAATTTTTATATTTTAAATTTACATAAAAAAAAATTTGTAATTGAAATTTTGTAAATAAATCTATCTGTATTTTTTTCCATTTGAAAAATATTAAAAAAAGAAGAAAAATATTTTGAATATAATATTACTTTTTTCAATTTATCTTCAATTTTGTTTGCTTCAATTACTTTTTCACTTAAAGCTTTTTCTTCCATTTTCTTTTGATCTAAAGCGATCTTGGCATTTTGAATTTGAGTTTCTGCAATTTTAGAAAGTTGATCAGCTTTAGCTATTTCTTGTTCTTTATTCTTTGTTTGTTCGATTAATTTTTTGGAATCTTCTAATTTTCTTTTAGCCTCCTCTTCAGCTTTTTTTTCTTTATCCATAGCTTCAGGAATTTTTTTTTGAACATCTTCTATTTCCTTCTCTACTGCTTTTATACTGTCTCCTTTACCTTTAAGTAATTGTTGTTTGGCAGATATATCTGCTTGAGCATTTGAAATTTTTTTACTTAATCCTTTAATTAAAGTTTCAAGCTTGGTTTTTTCTTGAGTATTCACTGGATTTTTCTTTAAAACTTTAGCTAATTCGTCTTCTTTTGCTGTTTTTTCTTTAGTAAGTGCTTCTTTCTCTTCAGTTAATTTTTTGATTCTTTCAGTTACCCAATCATTTTCTTTTTCTATATTTTTTTTTTCTTTTGTCTTTGCATCTTGTACTTTTTGTAACTCTTTTTGTTTATTTGTAGCAGCTTGCTTATCAGATCTTGCTTTTTCTAAATCAGCATTAATTTTTTTAGCAGCTTCATCCAAGGCATCTTTTTGATTTTTCATATTATCAACATTATTTTTAGCTTGTTGAGCTTGGACTTTACTATCTGAAATTGCGTTCTGTGCAGCTTGGACATTATTTTTTAAATCTTGTGTTTTTGCTGCGAGTTGGTTTTTTTGTTCTTCAACTTTTTTTTTTGCCTAAATTATTATTATATTTAATAAAAAAGTTTTACAAAAAATTAATAAAATTTTAATTTTTTAAATAATTGATTTATTTAGTTTAAACATTTTACTTCTTCGAGAGTTTTTTTTTCTTTTTCTAATAATTCTGCTTGTCTTAATTCTTGCTTTTGTTCGGCAATTCCTTGTTCTACTACTTTAGCAGCTGCTTTTTGTCCTGCATCTTTAGCGTCTTTTGCTCCATTTACGGCATTTTGAACTGCATTGTCTACAGCCTTAGCACCTATCTTTGATGGTTGAGGTACTGCAGGATTTGATGTAGAAGAACCAGTAGGTATTCCAGTTAATCCACCTGCTAATCCGCCAGCTAATCCTCCAGTTAATCCGCCTGTTATTCCAGGTAATCCACCTGATATTCCCGGTAATCCTCCAGCTAATCCTCCAGCTAATCCTCCTGCTAATCCACCTGCTCCAGCTGCTGGGGGGATACTACTAGTACAAGTAGAGTCACATACTGGAAGTTTATTATCTGAAGCTTCTACGTAATCTCTTATGCTTTCAACTGTACGACTTTCAAATTGAAGAATCATGTTGTCATTACCTTCTTTAGTATGTAAAATTCTACTCAAAACAGTACCTTTAACAGAAACACTGTATTGAGAGTATTGATTAACGCATCTTCCTCCACTGTTTAAAGTACGAATATTTTTACTAATTTTACCAATAACAGCTTGATCACCTGCTTTGAAGTTTACAGGAATACATCTACTTTCGACAAAGAGTGATCCATTATCTGGGGTTGATTTATATTGAAAACCTCCAAGTACTTGATTTTCATTACATTTGATTTCTAATTGAGGATGAGCAAGGACAAGCAAGGCATCAGTTAAGTCTCCGGCAATATATACTGGTCTAGACTTTATAGTAATTTTTTTGAAAGGAATATTTTTGGGATTATTAATTTTGACACAATTAAATTCAAAACCAATTTGATTAGCTGAAACCATATGACTTTCTCCCCATAAATGAAAACCAGTAAGTGCTTCTCCATCACTGCAGTTTACATCATGTTTTGTTAGTTGAAAAATATTCCCTTTATCTGTTATAGTTTTTGCTGTGGATCTTCCAAATAATTTATCATTTCTTTTAACTAAAGGATTTCCAACTTCTGTTGTTGCTTGTGCTTCTGTTGTTGCTTGTGCTTCTGTTGTTGCTTGTGCTTCTGTTGTTGCTTGTGCTTCTGTTGTTGCTTGTGCTTCTGTAGTTGAATGTGCTTCTGTGTTTGATTGAGCTTCTGTATTTGCTTGAGCTTCTGTGGTTGCATGAGCTTCTGTGGTTGCATGTGCTTCTGTGGTTGAATGAGTTTCTGTGTTAACTTGAGCATCTGTGTTTGTTTGAGCTTCAGTTCCAGTGTTGGCTTTGTTTTTATCTGTTTTCTTGCTTTTTTTTTCTGTCTTTCTTAAAGAATTGGATTTTTCTTTGAGTTTTGTTTCTTTTTTAATTTCTAAGAAAGAGGAGGATTTATTTTCCTCGATATTATCTTCTGAATTATCTGTATCATAGTTGATTTTTGCGATTTCATTTGAATAGCTATTGGAAACCACTTCATTATAATGAAGGGTAGAGGACAAATTGCCCGATAATTTTTTAGATTTTGCTATTGTGTTTGAGTTATTTGTTACTTTCCAAGTAATCGAAAATATGAAAAGTAAAAGAATTAAACATTTGTCTGTTTTAACTATCTTCATTTTTTCAAAAATTATTATTTTTTCAATTATTTTTAATTTATATCATTGATGTAGCTTTTATTAATTTAAAATAATTATAATTTTTTTATATAATAAATTCAAGAAAAATGTCTTCTGTAAAGAGTATATAATAAATATTGTAAGATGATTTTGATATTTATTGAAATTTACTTTTTATATTTTAAAAATAAGTATTTTATTAATAAATATTTTATAATTTTAATTTCAAGAGTGCTCAATTAATTAATGGAATTTATAAATGTTTCTCCAAAATTTACTTTGCTCATTGCGGAAATTAATTGGGGATTGGGGATTGGGGATTGGGGATTGGGGATTGGGCCCAATCCCCAATC
>Ga0194116_10007909_pt1 | contig 10877 bp, 17 predicted proteins | sample TA2MahsurfametaG_4_FD_148617 | JGI IMG/M metagenome (GOLD analysis project Ga0194116, IMG submission 148617) | Freshwater microbial communities from Lake Tanganyika, Tanzania - TA2015008 Mahale S9 surface | ecosystem: Environmental > Aquatic > Freshwater > Lake | place: Tanzania: Lake... | reverse complement strand
ATACTCAAAGGAACAGGGAACGTCTGACTCGGTGACCGCACCACCAACTCTGGATGTTCTTCAACAATTACAGCTTTACCTTCTAGGTAAAGTACAAGTGCTCGTTTGGATGATACAATTGTAATCGGTTCGTATGTGGCATTAAGAACTACGCATCGCGTAGATTCAAATCCCATAACTACTCCGTTGGTTTTTCGTTTATAACTTGTTCAATCTTCCACTTGTTTAATAAATCTCTTGCAAATGCAGCACGTTCATACTCTTCTGCGTTACTAAGGTGTTTGATTGCATCCGACAATACATTCTCGTAGTCACTCTTTTTAACTATAGCAATATTTTCACTATTTCCACCGAATGTAAACAATTCAGTCTTATCGGTATTTTCCTTAATAGACTTTGAAATACTCAATGTCATATACCAGTATACTAATGCTTCGTTATCTTGAAGAAACTTTTGTATGACTGGGAACGGCTTGTTTGTTGGTAATTCGAGCATTTACTTTCCCCGTTTTGGAGTTTTCTTCTTAGTTATCTTTTTCGGTGTAGACGTTTTTTCTTTCTTTAGTTTCTTAGGTTCTGGTGTTTCTGTTTCACCAGTATCCTTACCCTTAATAAATATCCGACCATCGGTGTGAACGTACCGTGCCTTTAACGCCCATCCACGGGGAAACTTTTCACCTTCGGATTTTGGTTTGATTCCTGCCGGTGGGGCAACTTGACGCTGGACACAATACGCACATGTAACCGCCTTGATATCACTTGCCACTTCTACTGTAACAACACCACATTCCTGGCATACTAAGGTTTTACGTTCCATAACGTTTAACTTTCCGTCAGTAAACTTCGTAACTTTTTTCTTTAGCATTATTTACCTCTACCTCTAGTACGTTTCCAATATCTGTATTTAATATTCCATACTCTATGGAGGTCCATTTGGTACTGCCGTGCCCACGATTCTTCTCCAACATCTATTGTACCTTGTTGGAAGTCTCTAAGAAGTTTACGTGTTTCTAAGAGTTTTGTCAAGTCATTAGCATTTCTTACTTGTTCAAAGAGAACTTTATATTCTTCAAGAATACATTGCCGACGAAGTGACGTATCGTATCGTTCTTCTTTGAAAAACAGTTCACGAATCTTCCCAAGAATTTTTTTGTACATAAGTAACTCCAAAAAAATTGTGATTCGTAACTATGGACCTGGCGGGAGTCGAACCCGCGTCCGAGTCTGCTTCCTATTAAGTTTTTATGTGCGTAGTTCTTTATTAGTATTCGTCTAACTCTGGTCAAAGAACGAACCCAAATTAGATATAGGATAGTTATGTTTGATGTTAGCTACTACCCGTCACTAACACTACACCATATGATAAGTCCGATTACCCTTATATGGATCAGGTCATCGGTCCTTCGGCTCTACTGCTTACGCAGCGAGGGCGAGAGGTTGGCTGTATGAGTTGCCAGTTAATATTTTTTGGTCTGTTTTACCAGGTTTACCAAGCTGGGCACAATGCTCAATCATCTACATCCCGTCGAAACCATGACAGGCCCTTATTTTACATCAAAAATCTTATCGGTAACTTTCCAAATACCTGTGATTCCAAATACTCGTTGGTACATTGAGATATCTTTAATACGTCTGTTAGATGGATCATATATAGTTCCATCTTTTAGCATCACCACTGCATGCATTCCTGCCGGATTTGTTGACCAAACATCTACGATATGGATTGGTGCAAATGGTTTGACCGGCCATTTAGGAATCAACAACTTATTAGGTTCGTATTCGTGACTGATTCGTTGAACAGCGTATCCGTTTTTTGAAAGATACTGGTCAACAATGTTATCTTCAATTCCTTGATACCGACCTTCGTTTTCCCAGTGCTCGTAAATCTCTTTAATAACACGTTGGAGCGTTTTACCTGTGACCATAGCGAGACACGCTGGGACACAACTATTTGTTATTGTGGCTTTTATGTACTTAATCGGTTTTTCCATAACCGCTCCAAAATGTAGACTTACTTAAATATCAACCCAAAACTATTTACTTTGTTTTTCCACTTTGACGTTCAATTTGTTCTTGTAAAGCAGCAACATAGATCTTTCCCATACGTTCTGCTTCTTCCATAAGGGTTTCTTGATTGTCTTTTGTAATACGAATTTCATTTGGATGCATAAAACCTCCATTTAGGTGAAAAGGGACTCCATCTAACGACAGAATCCCTTTTTATTCACCATTTGATTAGTGAGTCTTACTTAGCTGCTTCGCCGGTGGTTGGTGCTGCGACTGCAGTTGAATCAGTAGCGGTGGTGTCTGCTACTGGTGCTGCGACTGCGGTACTATCTGCTACTGTTTCTTCTGTCTTTGCTGCTGAACCACATGCGGTCAATGCGACTACTGCTACTGCGAGAATGAACTTGTACATGGTGTACGCTCCATAAAGGGTAAAATGTAACCTACTTCAAGTTGCCCCCCGTGGATTCGAACCACGATAGCCAGGTCCAAAGCCTGGCGTCCTGCCATTGAACGAGAGGGCAATAGAGGGATGTGTTGTGAGGTATCAGCTCACTTATTACAAGTAGTTAGGCGGACACACAACTCCGTCGAGTTTCCTCAGCCACCTACTAGTTTATGCAGGCACCAAACTAGTCAAAACGTGTCTAATCATAACGTCAATAGAACCCGCCCTATCATTAAGACTTTCCATTCGCCCGAAGGCTGTTTGCGAGGTGAAAGGTAGGGTAAAGGCCTCGGATAATACTAATGTTTACGCTTTCTATTCTTCCAACGATTTCTGCGTTTTTTTGAGCCGACTTTACGACGACCCTTACCGCATTTCTTGGGATGTGGCATATATTATTCCTTACGCTGGGTATGCTTCAATCTCTGCTGCATTTTCTCTAGCGTATACAGCTTCCGGAGATTCATCTGCTTGAAACATTCGTATTGCTGATACTGCATCTCCTGCTTCATATTCAAATGTTTGAACAGAATTGTCTTTTAATGTGACTTTTACAATATACATAAAATCTCCGTGAATGTTCATACCGCGTACGGGAATCGAACCCGTCTTACCAGAGTGAAAGTCTAGCGTCCTAGCCGATAGACGAACGCGGCGTATAGAAATATAAATATAAACAACCGATTCAAATTTGTAAAGTGCTCCCGGTGAGACTCGAACTCACAAGCCTTTAGGGCAGAAGTTTTTGAGACTTCCGTGTATACCATTCCACCACAAGAGCAACGAGCGAGTGGCGGGAGTCGAACCCGCGTCTCTAGCTTGGAAGGCTAGGATAATAGCCGTTATATGACACTCGCAATACATTGTAAATATATGACAATTTTTTATTTTGTCAAGTGACGTTTATTATAATATATTATTTCCATCTCCATATTTGTACTGTGTGCCTGTATTCTGGCGCATTTAACGCAATTGGGGTAACCAAATGCTCCTCTGCTTTAGTATTAACCACCATAGTATTATATTCAGGAACTATAGTTTTATATTCTGCGGAATTTTCGGGTTTCCACAAAAATACCCCGCCATAGTTAATGTCCCAATTTTTATTTAAGTATATAGTAGCTCCAAAATTATGTGCACCATCATCATGCTTGGCTATTCCCGACCCGCGAAGCCATACATAATGTTGTGCTATTATTTCATTGAATGGTGGTAATTTATCTCTTAATTCATTTTCCAGTCTAGTTCGAAGTGAGTCACTTAATAAAGCAGAAACACAACTATTCGTTACTCCGTAAAGAAGAGAATCTTGCCAAAAAAACTGACCAACCCGCCAACAAAATTCGTCTTTCTTTTTTCGTTCCCTTTCTTCATTTATATCAGCTAAAAGTTGCTGACTTAGTACATTAGTATATTGTATCATACGTATCCTTTGATTTGTGAGTAAAAATATATTCACTTGTTGAATTATTATATAATTCTTCTACTACGTAACCCGCCTGCAACCTCAATGGGTAGTGAGGGACTCGAACCCCCGACCCTCTCGGTGTAAACGAGATGCTCTAACCAACTGAGCTAACCACCCGTGAATATAACTTAAATATATAGTAATTCTTTACGATTGTCAAGGGGTTTATTAAATAGTTTATATTACAGCTCGACCCTTATCCAGTTCCCAATCCCTTTCTGGACGCATTTCTAGGTTTTTCTGCCAGACTGCATTTAATAGTGGAGTATTTTGGTTATTTTTGTTGGCAAACTCAATAAGGGCATTGATATCTTTTGGAAAACACGTTCCGCCGAACCCAAATTTCCCATCATGACCAGGTACATTCCAATGTGTATTACCTAATCGTTCATCTTTGTTCAATACATTAATCATATGGTCATAGTTGATTCCGGTCTTTTGACAAATTTGCCAAATTTCGTTCAAATACGCAACTTTGGTAGCAAGAAACGTGTTTGCCACATACTTAATCATTTCTGCTTCGATTGAATTTACCAAAATTATGTTTGCCTGACCAAATCTTTCCCGATATACATCATGTACAACCTTCACTTCTCGTTGATTGTGTACATATCCTAGAATAATGTTGACTTGAGAAAGGAAATCATTGATATAATTCTTTTCTGTCAGGAATTCTGGGTTAAAACATACAGTTAACGTAGGAAATTTCTTTGCTAACCGTTCAGTAGTACCTGGAGTGACGGTAGACTTCAGCACACAGATTGGAGATGAACCTTCTGTCTGTCCTTTTACTGATATTTCTTGTAAAACTGACTCTACAATGTCTGTATTACACGACCCATCTGGATTCATCGGTGTTGGGACACAAATAAACACAACTGATACTTTACCTGCCAAGTCTGCGACGGATTTTTCCGTGGATTCTTTGGCGATGTCATAAGTTAACACTGAGTGTGTTGATTCAAATCCTTTTTGTACCGCCGTTCCAACATAACCTAATCCAATTACACCAATATTCATAATAACCTCAGATTCCGTTTGGGGTCATAGACCAAATAATATTTTTTACTTTAGTATTTACATAAAGTATGTTATCTATCTCTTCAATCATATGATTTAATTTAAAACATTCGCACACTTCATTTTTATATACATACCGAAACACACCAACTTCTTTCAAAATGTCTGCTTTGTTAATAATAAGATCGGTAACTCCGTTAATATTGATTGCTTTGATAACCCCATCAAGGTCTAACCAACGAACTTTACGCTTACGACCTGTAGTTGCTCCTATTTCACCACCAACCTCTTGTATCTTTTGTAAGATGGGGTCGTTTTCATCTTGAAATGTAGTTTTAAACCCAGAATAAGTTTCATATGCTTTCATCGTCCCGATTACTTTCTGGATTTTTTGTGGAGGGATTCCGTTTAAGATGGCAGAACCTACCGTACAATGCGAACTGGTGACGTATGGATAATCACCCCAATCAATATCAATTTGGAATCCTTGTGCTCCTTCGCACAATACCTTCTTTTCTTTTCCAGAGAATAGTACCTCATATATATTGCATACTTCAAACTCTGTAATAGAGGATATGTCTAGGTCACCGATTCGTGTTCCTTGACGCGAGTACTTATCACGATACGCAGGACCAATTCCCTGACGAGTGGTTCCAATTTTAGAATCTCTGGTATCTTCTTCTATATGGTAATCGAATACCACATGTACTCGTTTATCAACGAATATCAACCCATCCGTTACAATTCCATTTGCTTGCAATTCATGAATTTCTTCTACCAACTTTTGAATATTTACCACGCAACCTAATCCAATATAACTTGGAATACCAAATAGTACTCCAATTGGAACTTGGTGCGTTACAATTTTCTTTCCTTCGTGATAGACGGTATGACCTGCATTTGCTCCACCGTTGTATCGAAGAACCATGTCGTAATCTTTAACAAGTGCATGTGCGACTTTACCCTTACCCGTATCACCTGCTTGTAAATCAACAATTACATCAGCATGTTTAATCATAACCTTTGTCCTCTATTAGATACTATCTACTTTAATTCGTGTCATATCGAACAAATCGCCTGGGTCTTTTTTCCGAAATCGTGGAAATGCGATTTGTGCGTGTGTATACAATGGTTTTCCTTTACTATTTGGATATCGTTGGTGTAACATTGTCACCAATGATTGTAAACTTGCGTATTGTTTATCTGTATATCTTGTGATGTTTCTACCTTGTAGACAAATTCCAATACTAAAGTTATTCCAACTTACCAGTCCATCATACCACGAAATTCCTGCATGTTTCGCAACATACTTTGGGTCAACAAATTGATAAATTTTTCCGTTTCTATCAATAAAGTAATGATAAGCCAATCTGCGACGACGAAGAACGTTATGTGTTGTTTTTGCATCCATATTATTTCCATCATTATGAATTACAATTAAATTATTAGTTGTATCTCGTAATGTTTTTGATGGAAGTGGTAATTTAGTAATTGGTGTTGCTTGAAGTGCCGCCACAAGTAATATTATTTTATACATAGGAACCTCCATAAATATAAAACGGGGATTAACGGATTGTCAACCCCCACTTTATATATAGTTTTTAACTATTTTTTAATTGATTATTAACATCCACTATTACATACAGGAGCACATGCCATACAGGTCACAGGTGGACGAGGACGATGTGCATCTAACCATGCTCGTTGTGCTGGGGTGAATACTGCGCGTATTGCTACGTGTAGTTGAAGCACAGCGGGACGAAGGGCTTGTACAATAGGACGAGATGTCACCAAAATTGCATGAATTTCTTCTCGGGTGGCACCACTACGACGAGCATCACGTGCGCGGGAGAAGATGTCACGTAATGAATCTAACCGAGCCTTGTTGACTTCTTTAAAATTGTCTCGTAATACCTTGATGGCTGCAATTTGTTGTGGGGTCAACTTTAAACTATCGGGTAACTGTGCGCGGCCCGTACGACCATCCACCGGATGATTAGCAGGTTGTGCTCCCATAGTGCCTTCCAATGATGACCCTTGTTCTCCAAACATTACCAGAGAATAATCTTCAGCTGGCTCGATAGGCATTGTTGACGGCGGTGCACATGCGGCAATCACTGTTACGAATAAAACTAATAATGTCACAGCATCAAATAAATTTTTCATACTACCTCCATTTAGGTGTATACTGTATAATTAGACGTTGAGAACCCAGAATTGTTAAATTACTTTACTAAATTATAGAATTCCTTGAAATGCTTGATTCTATCTTCTAATCCGATGGTACCACCGTTTACTTTCTTGGTGATTGCGGTGACTTCTACATCGGTTGCGCCTTTATCTGCTAATTCATTTAGCTTACGTGAGTTCCAGAACCATGCTGCTGAAAGAAGTGGATACTTGGTTGCTACAAGGTCTGGATTTGCGGTGATATCTTCTGTGACCACCTTATCAAATGCTACGTAGTTATCCTTACCAGTTAATTGAATATATCCACGACCACGATATTTGTAACCTTCACCACTTGCTTCTGGACCATTTCCCATACGACCCCCATAGACTAAGTTAGCAATCTTTTCTGGCTTACGTTCGTATTCAAGTGCCTTTGCGTCAGTTGGGAAATACTTACCGAAGATACCACGAAGTCCCTTTGCGCCATAGTTCAAGTTTTCATTGACGGCCTTGAAGTTGCCTGATTCGTGACCACATTGTGCAAGAAAGTGGCAAAGACGAAGTGGGGTGTTGATTTGGAACTTGTCCATTACTTCTGGGATTTGAGTAATAACTGCGTCTGGAACGTGACCTTTGAGTTTACTGATATCCATATGTTTCTCCTGATTGGTTAAGATTGTGATATGTCATTCATTGCCCAGAATGTTAAATTTTTTGTGTACAGTTCTGAGGAATGGTCCTTTGCATCTCCTGCAATTAACTTAAAAATACCGTGTGGTAATAGTAGGGATAAAATACGTTTCCAACTAATTTTTCTATCAAACTCTACTGTGACCTTCCCACTACTATCAATATGATGCATTGTGCCACAGTGATAATAGAATGGAACAAGTGGAACTTTTGTTACGATGTCGCCGTCATTTACCCAACGATGATGTTTTAAATGATTGTTAAATTCATTAATATATGCACGATTACCAACACGTGGACTACCATAAGTAAATAGGGTTGGAACTCTCATATTAATATCCATTACACAACGACGAGCCATCAAGGTTGCCATCGCAGCACCTAAACTATGTCCAGTAAACCAAATTTCTTTATTCTTTACAGAACTAATGTACGCATTGACTGGTTTCCATACCCTATCGGTATAGGTTCTAAATCCACGATGTACCTTACCGATACCAGAACGTGAAGGTGTTAGTGCAATACTAAGGTCAGCCCTTATATCATTCCATTCTTTAACTTCAGTGCCACGACACACCACTACTACATCGTCTTTACTTTCAATTACAAACGCATTACTACCATTATTACTAAAATATACAAAACTATCAAAACCAGCCTTTTTAAATAATTTTTTAGCTTGGTCTGGCTTTTGATATGCCACATTACTAAGACGAGCAAATAATGAACTTTGTTCTGCAAAACTTAAATTTTTAATCATAACTACTCCTATAGAGTTACTCGTGAACCGATAAGTAAGAAATGTAATGGCTTACCAGTTGAAGGAACCATTACTCTATGTGCACCTGTTAAACCAAATCGTTTGGTAATCTTGTAGTCTACTGAATTACCAATCATTGCACTAAGTTGATCACTAAAGGTAAATTTGGTCATATCATTATATGATACGGGTGAACCTAAAATAAATATCTGTGGGGATAGTGAAGCGCGTTCATTTAATTGAATTGGAGTATGCATCCAAAATGCTGCAAAAGATGTTGCATAACTAATTGCTGTTTTCTTTTCCATCTTATCGGGAATTGCTAAGATAATAACGTTTCCACTTACACCAACGATACCCCATTTAGGGTCGGGTTTAACCCACGTAACACCCGCCATATTCATCCACGTTCCTTTAAGATAGGCGGTAGTGTTGGCATATGACATAATATGTTTTAACTTACCCTTATCAAACTTCATTTTAGAATACGATGCATTGATAGCTCCTTGGTCAAAGGTCAACCAAAGAATACCAGTCACACCATAACTCTTATCACCTGCTAATGAGGATTGTGAGACACCCGTGGTTAACATTGCGGTTAAACTACCATCAGGATTTTGACCTGTGGTTAAATCGGAAGCCACCAATAATGGATTTGGATTGTCTCCACCCTTCTTTTTTTCTTCTTTTTTTTCATCCTTCTTCTCCTCAGATTTCTCTTCTGACTTAGATTCAGATTTACTCTCCTCGGATTTAGATTCTGATGATGATTCTGACTTAGCCTCTGCTTTAGTTTCTGCTGGTTTTGATTCACCACCACCACCAGAACTTGATGGTGCGGGTTCTGATGATGAACTACTTGGTGCCGGTGTAGATGAACTACTAGATGGAGCAGGAGCCGCAGGTGCTGGTGGTGCGGTTGGTGGTGGAGTAGACGCGGCCGCCGATGTTGCCGCAGATGATGCTGCACTACTTGCTGCCGAACTTGCCGCACTTCCTGCTGCTGATGACGCTGCTGAAGAAGCTGCGGCACTTGCGGCCGCTGATGCTGCTGCACTTGCTGCGGCGGATGCCGCTTGAGTTGCTGCTTGAGTTGCAACCGTAGTTGTAGTTTGTGTAACTACTGGATTATTAACTACTGGACACGGGATATTTACTGTAATTTGATTAATCCATGCCAATACTTCACCCGCCTGTGCTTGTGCAGCAGTAAAAATCTTGGATTGACCACGATACGAAATCAACACACCAGGCCCATTAATAGGAAATGTTGCGGTCTGAACTGTATTTGTGCACGGGTCAACCCAAGTTTGTACTACAACTTGTGCCTTACCACAGCTTGTGGCAGTTAAAAACAAAATAACCAAGGCTGTGATAAGATGTCTCATTTTCATGGCAACTTACGAAGTTTCTTTATGCTATCCAAAGGTACTTTGTGCATTTCAAATGACTTAGACCGTTCTGGTATATTGGGAAACACATAGGCTTCTGATTGTTTCTTGTACCGAATCACCTTCCAACAATAGGTGGGAACAGAAACACGATTCATCTTTTGTGCTTCACCCACACATCCTGCCTGCACGATGACAGAATCATTTTCCACCGCAAGGATACGAGTCCATTCTTCCAAATTCTTCCATTGCCCACGATTCAAGCCAGGATACTGTGGTGCCATGTTGGTGAAATAGAAACTTTCTGCCATATGTTTTTCATTGCACCGAGCATCTGCTGCGGGTGAAATGTGTCCACGGTCAAAACCAGACTTCACATAATCTTCATCAATATCACTTTCTTTCTTTATGTTTGGATCTGGAAGGAATTTGTCTGTGCGCTTTGCTGGATTCTTACATTCCAACTTGCTACGAGTTACTGTCCATTCCACAAGCACAGGATACCTCTTACTCACAGAAAATACCGATTCATAGTTGCCATGTTTCACCCGAACGGTATCCTGCGCCTGTAATGGAAGTGCTAATAATAAAAATACTAATAGTTTTTTCATTGATTTTTCTTATTACCAGTTATCTTTTTTGCACGTGGCTTACGAACCTTCTTTACTACTTCAGTTACTGCTGTTACATCTTTGAGGTCAACCTTACCATCACCATTCACATCAAGGGTGTTAGCAATTGCTGCTTCAACCTTCTTGATATTACCAACAAGCTTAATTGGTTGTTGTGACTTTTTGGTAAGTACGAATACAACTACTGCTGCTACTAACAATAAAACAAATACCGTTGTCATAAAAAACTCCTTGTAAAGTAATTAAGGTAGTAACCCGTTTAGGCTTAAACATTATTTAGAACTTTAGA
>Ga0194116_10007907_pt1 | contig 10879 bp, 11 predicted proteins | sample TA2MahsurfametaG_4_FD_148617 | JGI IMG/M metagenome (GOLD analysis project Ga0194116, IMG submission 148617) | Freshwater microbial communities from Lake Tanganyika, Tanzania - TA2015008 Mahale S9 surface | ecosystem: Environmental > Aquatic > Freshwater > Lake | place: Tanzania: Lake... | reverse complement strand
TGGGGATTGGGGATTGGGGATTGGGGATTGGGGATTGGGGATTGGGGATTGGGCCCAATCCCCAATCCCCAATCCCCATATTAACTTTGATGCTTATGCATAAGCCAATTAATTTTAATAATTTATTAATTATATTGAGTTTGTTTTAAAAATAATTAAAAAGGGTTCTCTGCTTGGAATGTGTAAATCAATAATAAAAATTCCATTTTATTTAATTTTCAATATTAAAATTATAAAAATTGTTAAGTTAAATTTTTTAGAAGATTATTGAAACGCTTTTGAATGAAATAAAATTTTTATTATTATAGCCGAATTTTTTAAACTTTATAATCCAATAATGAATAAATAAATATTTATATCTAAATATAATACAAAAGTTATGAATTTTTCCTCTTTGTTTGATTGAAAAGTAAGTTCAAGAGGAAATTAAGATATTTATATAATTTTTATCTTTTTTACTATTTAAATATTATCAATAATTTCATAACCAAATTCTTTTCTAGAATTTAAATAATTTTAAGGAAAGAGCATATTTTAATATTAAATTTTTATTTTATGTATGGAAAAACAAATCATACATTATTAATATTTTATACTATATTTTTTTTTAATTTTTGTAAAAAATTAAAAATTACTTTAAAATTAATATTATATAAAATTTAAGAGAGATTTATATCACTTTGATCTGTTATTTAAAATCCGTCTTTAAATCTTTAAAATTGATATGATTATATGTATTGATGGTCACAATTTGATTCATTGTAATATAACGCATACCTTTTCCATAATTATTTAAATTATTCAATTTTAATAAGGAATTTTTATCTGATGGCATTTTTGAAAATTCCATTGAAAAATTTTCATTTTTTAACTTTGAAGAGCATTTGGCTTTTGAAAAATTGGTTAAACAGATTTTTTCAATAATTTTTCTTGAATTTATAGGTTGGAGAAGTTCTTCTAATTCTTTCTTGAAATTAAATGGCACTTGTTTCCAATATTTTATGAAATATTCTTGTAATTTATTTTCTGAGGCAACTTTAGATAAATTGAAAAAAAAAAAACTTTTCATATTTTTTAGAAATATGATTTGAAATATTTTTATTGTTTTATTAATATTAGACTTTCCCTTTAAAACTTTTACAAGTTGCTTATAAAAATTTCGTATTTTTGTTTTCATAAAATTTTCTAGAAAAGGTAAAAATATTTTTTTGATATATTGGATAGAAAACATTTTTATTATATTTTTATAACTAATTTGATTGTCTTTCTCTAAATTAGATGTTTTTTCCAAAGAATGATTTTGATTTTTAAATTTAACATCATCATAAATTTGATTATTCTTTGCATTTGCAACATCCTTAAAATTTTGTGAGACTCTTCTTGACTTGTATTTAAAATTAAATTCTTTTATTTTGTTGCTAAACTAAATAGTGTAAATAATTTTATTTATTATTTATTTTATCAAATAATCTTAGATGAAGTTTATAAAAATGATTTATTTTTGGAGAAACTTAAAATTTTTATTATTATTTATATTGTAAAAAATCTTTAATAAAGATTACTTCATTAAAATTTCCATGATTCGTTTCTGTATTTTTTCTACATAAATTCGAGTAATTTTCATTATCATCAATTTTTTTTGAAATGTTTTTTGTTATTGATAATAGTTCATAAGATATCTCCTTTGAATTTTCTAGATTAATCTCCTTATTATATTTTTGATTAATATTATTCTTAAAATTGGTTTTTCCAGTTTGGCTCTTATTAAATATGACAATTTTAGAATATTGGCTCTCTTGAAAATTTTTATTCATTCCATCAACTGCTTCTTTTTTTAGATTTTTCAAGAATATCTCTTTAAAAATTAAAGCATTTCTAAATACTAATTTATTCATCACTGTAAATAAAACTGAATATTTCTTTACTAAATCACTGACATAATCAAGCTTATTTATAAAATTACAATCCAAATTTACTTCAATAGCTTTTTCTTGTATAAAATTCAAAAATTCCTTGTTAGTTTATAAACATTAACCAAAAAGTAAGAAATTTATTATTTTTCACAAATTTAAAAAGATTTAATTTACATTTTTCTTTATAATATCTGCGAATTGAAGTTTTAAATATATTTTATTTTCTAAAATTCTTTTTATTTGTTGTTTAAGGTCATATTTCTTTAGATATTTGTTTAACAAAATATTGATTCTTTCTGTTGAATACTTAATCTCTCCAAAATTTTTCATGCTTTGTATTATGTTTAAAAATAAATTTTTCTTTTTATTTGTATAGAAATTTTTCAAACAAGGGAAAATATAATTTTTAACCAAATCTTTTTTATTTATATGCATATTAGATTTAATAAAGTCTTTTGACAATTCTTGTCTCACATCTCTTAGATTTATTTGTTGTGATTTGTATTTGTATTTTATTGATTTTATGTAATTTTTCTTACTTTCAATCTAATTAATGGAACTTTAAAAAAAATACAACTTACATACACATTATTTATAAGAATTCGCTGATAGTTTAATTTTCCAAATTCATTTGAAATTGATAACTTTTTCATTCTTTCAATTAATTGATCCCAATAAGATTTTAAATTCCTCTTTATGGGTTTAATCATATGTTCTAAAAGAATAATTGAATTAATAGATATTTTTTTAGAAATATCATTGGAAAAATATTTGATGCTCTTTCTTTTTTTATCATTTGTAACCAAAACTTCAAATTCCTTATTGAATTAAATTATAAAAAAATTAATAATATTTATAGAATAGGATTAAAATAAAAGTTCTTATTTTATAATTTATCAAGAGAATTTAAAATAATAATTTTTGGATAATATTACTATTTCTCTAATAATATTCTCCTCTACAGAACGTTTGTCAATTATTTTATTTTCATTTTCTTTATTTGTTTGATTTTCGAAATTTTTTGTTGAAATATTTTCAAAATTTTTATCTAATCTTTCATATTGAAGAGTAATATTATAAATCTTCAAATTTTGTTGATTAAATATTTTTTCTTTAAAAGCTTCATTCTCTTCATAATTATCATTATATTTTTTGCAATTTTTAATATTATCATTACAGAATTTTAAAAAAGTATAATTTAAATAATTATATTTATAATTGTTCAATATGTATTCTCCAGCTTTTACTTTTTGAAATAAAGGTCTTAAAAGAAATCCTCTTATTGATGCTTGAAGTTTAATTATTTTTCCAAAAATTTTATTAGAGTAGGACTTTTTTTTAATTGGTTGTAAGATTTTATTATATCTCAAATTGAAATGTTTATTATTTTCTTTATAAAATAAATCTCTAAATTCTAACTTATTATGTTCATTATTATAAACTTTATCAGAATAATGCTTCAAAATATTGTAAGATTCTTTTTTTTTCTGGATAAGTTTTAATTTTGCTAAATAAAGTCTTATCTTGCTTTGTAATTTAATAATTTTGAGGATTTCTTTAAATGAAAAACTTATTTTTGAAATATTTGCTGGTTTTCTATCATATAGAAGTCTATTTGAAAAATATTTTACAACATTTTTATAAAATTCATTTTTTTTATGAATAAGTTTAAACATTGCTAAATAAACTCTTATTTTATTTTGTAATTTGATAACTTTGAGAATATCTTTTTTATGATAATTTGTTTTCCTAAAAATAGCAGATTTTCTTTTATTTTTAAATTTCTCACAATTAGGCTTTATTAGTTTATAAAATTCATTTTTTTTTTTAATAAGTTTAAAAATTGCTAAATAAATTCTTATTCTGCACTGTAATTTGATTACTCTGAGAATATCTTTATTAGGAAATTTTAATTTCCTGATAATAAGAGGATTTCTTTTGTTTTTAAAGTTATCAGAAAAAGACTTTATTAATTTATAAAATTCATTTTTTTTCTGAATAAATTTAATTCTCGCTGTATGAATTCTTAGATTATTTTGTAATTTTTTGACCTTTAATAATTCTGAACCTGGAAATTTTATTTTTCTTATAATTACAGAATTTATTTGGCTTTTAAATTTCTCAGAAAAAGACTTTATATCTTTATAAAATTCATTTTTTTTCTGAACAAGTTTAAACCTTGCTAAATAAAGTCTTATAGCTTTTTGTAAGTTAATAACATTTAACATTCCTTTATTTGAAAAATTCGTTTTCTTGAAAATTGCTGGTTTTCTTTTGTTTTTCAAATCCTCAGAATATAATTTTATCACTTTATAAAATTGATTTTTTTTCTGCATAAATTTTAACCTTGCTAAATGAATTCTTAAATTATTTTGTAATTTTTTGATTTTTAATAATTCTGAACTTGGAAAATTTAGTTTACTCACAATTGCTGGTTTTCTATTAAAATTTATTATGTAATTTCTATTCTTTACCATTTTAAGAAAATCATTTTTATTTCTGATTGGATTTATATTTGCAAAATATAATCTTATTATTCTTTGCAATTGAATAATATTGATAATTTTTTTATTGGGAATTATTTTTTTCCTTACTATTAATGATCCTCTAAAATCTCGGAAAATGTGTGGTTGACGCTTTACTATTTTATAAAAATCATTTTTAATTTTTAAAAGTTTTAACTTTCCCAAATATCTTCTTATTAAACATTGCAAATTAATTACTTTGAGAAATGTTTTACTATTAAAATTAATTTTTCTTACAATAGCCGATTTTCTTTCTTTTAGAGACTTATCATAATAGGCATTTACAATTTCATAAAGATCTTTTTTATTTTTGATTAATTTTAACTTTGCGAAGTATAATCTAAACTTGCATTGCAAATTATTAATTTTAATAAAATCTTTAGAAACAAATACTGTTTTCCTAACTAATAATGGTTTAAAATGATTTTGAAATATTTCAGATTTATTCTTTACTATTTTTTTAAGATCAATTTTATTTCTGATTAATTTTAACTTTGCTAAGTAAAATCTTATCATACATTGCATTTTAATCACTTTGATAACTTCTTCTCTAGGAATAATTTTTTTCCTAATAATAACTGGTTTTCTATTCTTATAAAAAAATTCAGATTTATGCTTTACTATATTAAAGAAATCATTTTTTATTTTGACAAGTTTTAACTTACAGAAATATAATCTTATCCAACACTGTAATTTTATTACTTTTTGTAATTCTGTGTTTTTAATAGTCTTCTTTTTAAATAAAGCTGGGACTCGTTGTTTATGAATCTTATTGGATAAATGAAATATATTATTCTCAAATGGAGTTTTATTTTTTATATCTTTGAGTTTTCCCAAAAAAATTCTTATCTTAATTTGTAATTTTATAACTTTTAGAATTTCTTTATGATAAATAACTTTTTTCATAATCAAAGCAGGTTTTCTATTAGTATAAAATTTGTCAGAATAAGACTTAATTATCTTATTAAAGAAATTTTTATTTTGAATATCTTTTAATTTTCCAAAATAAAATCTAATCTTATTTTGTATTTTAATTATATTGATAATATTTTTACTGGAAATTATATTTTTCCTAATAATAGCAGGGCATTTATTATATATAAGTTTAAAATAATTTTCATTTAAAAGACTGTTGTAATTTTTTTTGTTTTGAATACATTTGAATTTTTCCAAATATAATCTTATTTTATTTTGCAATTTAATAATTTTTACTGTATTTTTACATTGAAAATGAATTTTTCTCACAATCGCTGGTTTTTTATAAATTTGAAAATTATCAGAATTCTGCTTTAAAATTTTGTGAAAATCATTTTTATTTTTTAAAAGTTTTAATTTTGCAAAATGTTGTCTAAAATTACATTGTAATAGAATTATTTTGAGAATTTTTTTATAAGTTACAATTATTTTCCTAACAATGGCTGGTTTTCTATCATATTGAGGTTTAAACAAATTCTGCTTTAAAACATTATAAAATCCATCTTTTTTATGAATACCTTTTAATTTTGATATATAATGTTTTATTCTTCTTTGCAATTTAATTACTATAAGAATTTCGCTCTTTTGAATAATTTTTTTTCTGATAATTGCTGGTTTCCTTTCTTTCATAAATTCTTTTAATTTAAGTTTTAATCTTGTATAAAATTCCTTTTTATACATATATATTTTTAATTTCGCTAAATACTTTCTAATTCTACTTTGTAATTTTATAATTTTTAAAATTTTTGACTTAGGAACAATTTTTTTAATAACTTTAGCTGGGTTTTTATAGTTAATATCAATTTTATATTTTTTGTTTTTTAATTCTTCATTATTTATTAAATTTTCATAAAACTTCTTTGCTTTTTTGAAACGCCAATAACATTGAATTTTCATTAATAATTTCATAAAATTATTACGAGTATTTAATTTTGAGATTTTAAAGTCAGCTTTTTTATAAACACAATTTGAAAATAAGGGTTTTTTAAGAAAATCTTTTTCTTTATTTCGGATTTTGAGAAAACTCTTTTTTTTCAAATACATACGAACCCAAGATTGAATATAAACTACAAATGAACGTTTATATTTAGAAAATATTGTAAAACTACTAGTTAAAATTTTTTCATCTGAATCATTATTAGAGAAATATTTTAGGTTGCTTGAATCATTAATATTTGGACTAAAATCATTGATTTTACTCTTATTGATTGCTTTATTATCATAAGCATTATTTATTATCAAGCTTTTTCTAATTTTTATTCTTTTGCTTTTAATTTCGTTATCGAGTTTTATATTTGAATTAAGAATTGTTGATCTCTTGCGATTTGAATCTAATTGCTTGTCTTTTTGAAAAATAATTTCATTATATTTTCTTTTTATAAAAATAAAATTCCTATCGATTATTTTAAAATTTTCTTTTTCAATTTTTAGCTTTTTATACCAGTTTTTAAAATACATCTTTATAAGGAAATTTTTAATAGCTCTCTGGATACGTATGAATTTGAATAGAATATCAAAATAAATTTTTTTGTTTTTTTTTATAATGTAAATTCGATAAAAGCGCTGAATTTCTATTATTTTACGTATGAAAATGATGTTACTTATAAGATTTTTATTATATTTGTTTTCCTCTTCTGTACTAGTATCTAGAATATTTTCTATATTAATTAAAATGATTCTTATTTATTTACAAACATATAAAATTAAATAAATTTAAAAAATAACAATTGATTAATTTGTTGAATAAGTTCATTTTTTGAGACTAAAAAAGGTATAGAATATATTTAATATGGAAAAGATTTTAAAAAATTAATAATCTAATTTATTTGAATTCAAGAGCTATTCATGAAAAAAATTACTAAATCATTTAATTATTAATATTTTTTAAATTTAAGCATTTTCTTACAAATAAAAAAAATTACATACTTTTACTTTTGCTTTTCTTTTCAAAATTAATTTTTTTCATTCCTTTTTCATACTCAAAACGTCTCATAATTATAGCACTTCTTTCAGCTTTTTTTAAATTTTCTTTCTGATGAATATCTGATGATTCTTTACTTCTCATAGATGCAACAGGAAGAGGAGTAAGCTCAACTCCTACTTGATATTTTTGTGATTTTTCAATTAAATATTTTTTTTGTTCTGGAGTTAAATTACTATTTGGATCGGTTAAAATTTTTTCTATCAACTTAAATTCTTCTTTTTCAATTTTATAATCTTCATTAAATTTATTATGGAGATGCTTATTTTCCATTTCATTTATGAGATAATTAACATCTTGATCTCTAAATCTTTCATTTCCTATTAAATATATATCGTTTTTATTTTCAAGCAAAACTTCCTTCAAATTTTGGGAATATTTTTCATAAAACCTACCAAATACTTTTCCTTCTTTATGTATTTCTTTTGACTCCTTAGAATGAGATTTTAAATTATTTAATTTTTCTTTACTTGAACTTGAGATTGATGAATTATTTTTCATGGATAATTTAATTAATTTATCCTGCTTATTTTGACTAATATTTGATGGATTTTGTCCTATATTTGATTCAACTGAGTCTGAATTTCTTAGTTCTTTTTCAGATTCCTGCATTATAATTTTTTTTTTATTACTATCGAATAAACAAATATTGTCATTGGAATTGTGATTTTTTATAATATTTTTCGATTTATCGTTATTGCTGAATTTATTTAAAATAGACTTTTTCGATTTCATTTTCGGAAGATTCTTTGGATTTACTATCAAGAATTTATTTATAATTGAATTTAATAGTTAGAAATCAATGAATTTTATAAATTTAAAATATTTAAAGATGCATATAATAAGAGAGTTTTATATTATGTTTGAAAATTTATGTTTCTTTAATAAAAGTGAATTATGTTTAAAGATTTTACATATTTTAAACAAACAGAAAATGCTATTTGCTTTTAAATATATCCTTAATTAGTAAATAAATTAAATTTTGTTGATTATAAAATTCAAAATAAAGACAATAGTAACATCATATTTTCTTACATTTTTGAAAATTTTCAGTTTTTAACATTTCTGAATCATTTGTTCCATTATTAATATTTTCACTTGTTCTTCTTTCCTGACTATTTGTATTTATGTTGGAAGAATCTTTTGAAAAATTTTTGCTCTTTAGATAACCATCTTTTAATGAGCTTTTGTGAGCTTGCATTTTTACTTTTTATTATAAATATATCAAAATTAACCATTAAGTGATTATTGGAAAAAAAAGGACCTTATTTCTAAAAAATTAAATATATAGTCTATATAAGGTTAAAAAAAAATATAAGATTTAATAAGTAAATAAAATTTTTTATAAATAATTAGTAGGGAATATTTATATTTTATATATTTTTTATTTAATGTCTTTTAAATTTAATAAATGATTTAATTTTTCCTTTAGAAACGTTTAATATGAATTAAATCATAAATAATTCATTTAAAATAAATGAAAAATTTTTTAAAGAATCAAAAAAATATAATATTTAATTATTTAAAGATAAAAAGAACTCCAAAAGAAAAAAAGTCAACAAAAATTCTCAGATTTTTATTAAAAGTTAGCTTTTTTATCATTCCTTGTAACATATTAATCAAGAGATACAATTACTATTTAGAAAATGATCCACTTTACTTAAGAGAGTATTTATTTTTTAAATCAGAACTTCATTTAATTTTTTGTTTTATATGTTTCAAAATATAGAAAATTTACTGATAAAATATTCTTAAATGAAAAATTTTTTGAATATGTATATAAAGAAAAGGTAAATAATAAAAAAATAGATTATTTGTTATAATTTTCTTCAAAATTTGAACGTTATTTATTTACTTTTTAATCTTTAAGGAAATATTTGACTATTTCAAAATTCTTGATTATTTATTACTATATAATTTAGTCCCTGCAGTTAAAATAAAAGAGAAGATAATTGAAAAATTAAAATGTGAATTTTTAGGAAATGAATATTCTTATCCAATCGGTTTAAACGTCGGCATAGATTTAACCGGATGTGTAAAATAAATATTTATTCAAAATAGTTAAGTTCAAATTTATCTAAATTAGGATTTGAGTTTATAATGATAGGGCCTTTCTCTGATATTAACGAAAACTTAGTTGATTACAATAAAGATATTATTGATTATAACAAATTCAAAAGATATTTAGAAGTAAAATTAAATAACTGTTTAATTATTCAAACAAAATTTTTTCTTTTAAATTTTAATTTTTTTTTACTCAAATTGAGATTTTTTAAAACTTTTAAGTTTTAAGATTAAAATGAAAAATTATATAATTTTTAGTGAAATTTTTTTTACTTTTTTTAAATAAGATTGTTTAAATAGAAACAAGATAATTTACAAATCAAAAAGCACAAGCTGATATCTATAAATTATGCACTAAATTCTTTTCAAGAAACTATAAAAAACATCAATAATTTATTTTTAAAACATATTGGAGCAGAAGTTTTTATTTCTAATTCATCTCACACAATATCTTCTCATATTTTGGATAAGAAGCTTGCTCATTTGATTAATTCAAGTCTTTATTTTGCAAATTCCATTAGTATTGAAATTGATGGGGTAAATGATAGCTTTTCTTTTAAAAATAAATCGCCTGAAAAACTAAAGTATTTACTTGATATAATTCGCAAAATATTATGTAGAAATATTGGATTTTTTGCATGTTTTGAATATGAATTTAATTATGGGTACAGAAATTCAAATAAAAGCATCACTAATAAAATAAGGCCTATTTCACATATTACTAGAAAAAAGCAACCTCATATCTTCATTCGTTTAAGCGATGAGACTCCTGATGATTGCTTAAAAAAAATATTTTCAGTTATTATAGAATCAAAGATTGTTAATGCAATTATTCTTGATGCTAATTTAGACAAAAATTCTAATCAAAATATCATTAATTATAGTAAATTCGCTCAACCTAATTCAGCATCTAATATAAGACTTAAAGAAATTAAAAATTTATTCGGACCTGATATTCCAATTATTAGTTCTGGGGGGGTATATACTGGAGAAGATGCCTTTTATCGAATTAAAAGCGGAGCTGATTTTGTATTAGTGGATGATGCATATTGGATTAGAGGTCCTTATTGTTTGGAAAAGATATTAAATGAATTAGCAGAAGTTATGCTTTTAAAAAATATAAAAAATATAAAAGAAATAAAAGAAAGAGGAAAATTAATTAAGGAGATTAAAGATGATTATTTAAAGGATATTTATAAATAAAAAAATGCATTTCTTAAATTGAAATATATGCAAATTATTAATGAAATTATAATTTTAATTTATATTTATAAATATTTTTCAATTTTTAATTACTGTTTATTACTTATTTTATGATGTTTATATAAAGGGCAGAAATGGGGATTGGGGATTGGGGATTGGGGATTGGGGATTGGGCCCAATCCCCAATCCCCAATCCCCAATCCCCAATCCCCAAAATT
>Ga0194116_10007905_pt1 | contig 10880 bp, 13 predicted proteins | sample TA2MahsurfametaG_4_FD_148617 | JGI IMG/M metagenome (GOLD analysis project Ga0194116, IMG submission 148617) | Freshwater microbial communities from Lake Tanganyika, Tanzania - TA2015008 Mahale S9 surface | ecosystem: Environmental > Aquatic > Freshwater > Lake | place: Tanzania: Lake... | reverse complement strand
CTTAACGGTTAAGGGAATATTTGTTTTTCTGAAAATAAATAAGGTTAAAGGGTATAAGTTTATTTTAGCAATTTGATAATAATCTTATTATTATTTTTTATATAAATGATTACATTTACAAAAAATTCAGATGAATATTTCTTAAATTTTTTGAAGGGAATGAAAGAAATTATTTTTACAGATAAGATAGAAAAAAAATTAAATTATCAAGTAAATTGTACTTTTAAATGATATAAAAGAATGAAAAAATGCTTAATCATTATGTTATAGAAGGAAAAATTAGTCGCGGTTTGATTTGGAAAGTTAAAAAAGTGCATATAAACTTAGAGAACTCTACCTCAACAGTAGAAAAAAATATATCATTCGCATTGAAAGTAAAAAAATTATAAATAATCAAATTAGAAAACTCATATAAATACACAAAAAAAAAGAAGATATTATTACCTAGAAGAGGATGATAGTAGTATATCTTATTTCGAAAAAAGTATTGATCAATAATTTATTAGTTTGGTTTATTTTCTAATTTTTAATTTCTATTGACAAAATATTATTTAGTTATCAATGAAGTTGAAATTTTGACTAAAATAAGCTCACATTATAACATAGCCAAACTATATGAAGTTATTTACAATCCAAAATTAGATAAATTTATATATCTAGTTATGGAATTGGGAGATTATGGAACTTTAATGCTTCGTGATGAAGATTTTAATTATCGTCATAATAAGAGACTAATAAAATATTTATATTCTTTATTTAAAGAAAGCTTATTCACAAGTTTCAAATCAGAAAAAGATATTTATATTAATCCGGATATTGAAATCGATAATTTCCTAATCTGTTTTAATAATCTGAATCTTAAATTTAAAAGAATTGTTTCAAAATTATTATTTTATCAAATTGCCACAGGATTACTACATTTACATACTTCGCATATAGCTCATAGAGATCTCAAACCAGATAATATTGTATTTTCCTCGAAAGATAATAACTGTAAAATCATCGATTTCTCAATTTCAACATTCTTCAATATAGAAAATTTTAATCATTATAAAAATGAAATCAATAATGACAAATTAGAAACAAGATTCCTAACAAATGAACCTGGGGGATCTATTCACTTTCAAGCTCCAGAACAATTTGAAATTTCAAAACATAATCCATTCATTTCCGATATTTGGAGTTTAGGGGTTTCTCTATATATTTTTCTTTGTGAAGAATTTCCTTTTGATTCAGATTCTGAATTGGAATTACAAATTAAAATAGCAGATGAAGAGCCTACTTATCCTGATTATTTAGACTCTGATTTAAAAAATATTATTAAGAGAATGATGGAAAAAGATTTTAATAAAAGGATTGGATTAAAAGATTTCTTTGTTGATCTTAATAAAATTGAATAAATTCATGATTAAACAATTTTAAAATTTTTTTAAGCTTAATTTATAATTCTTGAAGTTTTTTTAATGATGTCAATTATGAATTAAATTTAAATTTTATAATTAATAAATCAAATGACTTTCAAAATCAGATTCGGCTAAAATAGAATTTTTATAGATTACTTATATAAGAAATTCAATCTTTTTTATAATCATTTCAAAATTCTCAATAATTGTATTTTTAGAAAAAATGAAAAAAAATTAATTATTAATAGAATAGAAAAATAAAAAATTATCGAATATAAAAAAAATTTATTATATTTTTTAATGTAAATTTATTAGATTGATTCTTCTGAATCATCAGCACTACTACATTCAGAATTGCTGGAAATTATAACTTGAGCCTCTTTTCTTTTCATCTGGATATTATCATAATTCGATAATTCTAATTCATTATTACTTAGATTAATTGACATCGAATTTTCTTCATTTTTCCTAAATGTATTCGATAAAATTGTAGCCAAGTTATTCCCATACTTTTGATTATGATTATTTTCCATTTTATGTAAATCAGGATTAAATTCTTCAGTTTGAGAATTAAATTTATAACTTTTATTTTGCTTAAATTCAAGTTCTTCATTATTTTTAATTTTTCCTAGGTTTTTAAAATTTATTTTTCCATCATCTTCGATTTTGTTGACTGAAATATTTGAAATTATATTCTCTGTGGATTTATTTTTTTTATTTTCAATGTTGTTAATTTTTTTCTTATAATTTGTAGGAATCATCAAACTAATCACTGTATTTTTGTCAGAATCTTCCCTGTCTATTGAAACTATATTTCCGGATCTATTTGTTCTAATTGGATCTATTTCTTCATTTTCGTAAACTTTATTAATCAATTTATTTTCTTTTTTTAACAAAATTTCAGTTGTGAAATTTTTATTTAACACTTCTTTGTTTAATTTTTCTAGAACATTTTTACTTGAACTTAAATTAGAGTTTTCTCCGAATTTTGATTTAATTTGCTTCAAATTTATATAATTATTGTCAAATTTTCCCATTACATGGTTGAAATGACCTATACTATCTCCGCTATTACTATTATTTATATCTTGATTTCTAATTAATGAAAATGTATTGTTTTTATTTTCTATTTCATTCGAGTTACAACTTAAGTTATTAATTAAACCTTTATTATTATTTTTACTGCTGTCAATATTAAGTAATTTATTGCCTAAATCAGAATATTTCAGAGTATTACTTGACTTTATAAATTTTTTTCTTATAAAACTGGGTTGCTTTATTAATTTATTATAGTTATCCAAATTCGAATTTTGAATGAGATTACCATTAATTTCATTAAAATCATTTAGGAATAAATTTGGTATCATGCTTTCCTTCCTTATTACAGGAATTTTTTTATCTATTATTGCATTATTATTAATATAGGATTGAAATTTATTTAATTCTTTATTAGTTGTTTTTAATGTTGGTTTTTTATAAAGTTTTTGAGATCGCTCAATAGGCCTTTGCTCGTTCACGATAAACTCATGATAATTTATCGGTTCATTAAAATTTTCAAATAAATTATTATCTTTTCCTTTTAAGCCCTTTCCATTTAAAGTAGAAGATTTCTCACATTTATAATTTCTAAGTTGAGAACTACTCTTTTTTTTAATTGAGTCTATATTATCAGCTTTTAAGCTATCTTCAGAGATTAGGAAACATTTAGAAGACTTCTTTTCTGTATGAATTGAAGGAATTTGGATATTTTGATAAATAGAATTATTCATTTTTTTTGTTTGATTAATAGTTTTTGTGCCACCATTGACAATTTGGTCATTTTTGGTTCTCAATGTCTCTTCTTTTTCAATGATTATTTTATTATTGTCATTATTACTAAGAAAAGAATCAACCAAATTTAAATTAACTTTATATGATTCTTGCTCTATATCGTTATTATTAAAAATGTTTAATATAGTCGCTTTTTTATTTCTTTCATTACCTTTGCTCTTAGTTCTATCAAAATCATAGCTATCTTCTATAAGATAATTTTCATTTTCATCATTTATAAATTGAAATTTATTAATAAATTCTAGACTATTTATCTGAATTAAAGTATTCGAGTCTTTAGCAAATTTATGATTGCGTATTTTAAACTTTTGATTAAGATTTAAATTGCATTCTAAAAGCTCTTTCTCATCTCTCTCAAAAAAGAATTTATTATACTTAATAAAATTTTTAATATATTTTGACTTTATATTTGAAGAAATATCCTTAACAGTGGAGTTCTTAATTGATAATTTTTCTTGAATTTTCTGGTTTTCTTCTTTATTATAGGTATTTTGAAAATTATATGTTCCTAATTTTTTATCAGATCCATTTAAATTGAAATTATTATAATTTTCATTATTTTCTTTATTGAACTCCTTCAAAAATTGATTGGAATAGTAATTATGCTCAATTCCTGATATTAGATTACTACTTAATTTCTCCGGAAAGAGGATTTTATTAGGAATATTAAGTGATTGTTCTCCTGGATCTTTATGAATTGTAAGAAATATATCTTTAGGGATTTCATTTTTAATCAACATTATCAAATCTTTAATCAAGAAACTCAAATTCAAAATGAATATGATACATAATAAAATACAAAGTAATATTTTAACATGAAAAAACTCTGCTTCAAAAACAGATTTGCTTACAAATATTAATCCTATAAAAGAAGATAGAATAAAAGTTAAATAAAATATAAAATTTCTAATAGAATCCATTTCCAAAAATTGTTCTTTTAGTGATAAAACTCCTGAAGAATTAATTTTATATGGCTCTTTACATTCTTTACAAAAAAGAATACTAGATTGGCAAATATAAAAAAATAGGCAACTTTTGTGATAAAGATATTCACATTTACAATATTTATTTAGATTAAAATCAATATTTCTGTTTCTATTTAGAAATAAAAATTTTCTCAGTGATTCCAAGACTGGATCGAAATAATGCAGAATATATGAGTTCTCATCTAAGATAAATAATTAAAATTACCAAAATCCGATTTGTTTAACGTATTTTTGTAACATATAAAACATTTTCTTTCATTGTTTTTTTTGGAAAGGCTAAAAAAAGTATTTATTTCAAGTTAGAATTATTAAATTTATTGCATTTTTCTAATTAATAAAATGTTTACAAATTGTTGTGTATAGCTTTGAAGCTTGGAAAATTGACATACTCTATTTCCATCAACTTAATTTTTTATTAATTTATAAATTCAAAATTTTTATCAATCTATAAAATACATATATTTAACTTATATCAAAAAATTAATAAACTAATTCTAAATTACTTTCTAAAAAATTCCTTTTTTATAACTTTTAATAATACGTATAAATAATAATAATAGTTTACCTTAAATTTAATTGTGATCATTTTGAATATATGGAGAATAAATAAAATATTTTTTAATAAAATAATTTGTAGATTAACTATTTTAGGCATAATAAAATGATTTTAAAAATTTCAAAAAATTAAAATTTTAGTAGATGTAGGTATCAATTTTAAAATAATAAAATTTTAAAAATGAATTTAGTTTATTTTATAAATTAAAATGAATTACAATCAAGATGAAAATAATTTTAATATCAACATGAATTTAAATCTTCAAATGCATTTAGGCAATAATAATCAAATAATACAATCAGTAATAAAAACATTTATTATAGTTTATTGAAATGAATCAATTCTATTTGGTTAAAGCTTATCAAAATCAGAATAAAAATAAAATCGAAGATAGTATTAAGTAATTTTTAAGAATGAGAAATAAATATCAAATTTAAAACATTTTAATTTTTTAGCGATTTGGAAAAAATACAAAAAAATTTTATTTCCTTAGGTATGATGGCTGATCAATTTTCTTACACTCCTCATTTAATAAGGGAAAATCGAGAAATTTTATCTTTTGCTCATCTAGAAAAAATGAATGAAAAATTCCCGATAAAAATTAGTAATTATGATTATGAAAAAACACATAATCTGAGTAATAAGAAACCTAAACAATTAAAAGTCAAATGGTCGGAAGAAGAGCAAAAATTATTTTTAGAAGGCCTTAATACATTCGGTCCAAGAAGTAATTAAATAAGATGTTTTTAAATATTATAAATTGAAAAGAAAGCAATTGTTGTTCATTGAAATTTTCATAAAATATTAAGATTAAACAATATTATAATTTAAATATTGTAGCATAAATTTTAGACTTAAAAAAAGTTGCTGAGCATATAAAGACTAGATCTATAGCCCAAGTAAGATCTCATCTACAGAAATATCAGATAAAAGAAAAAAGAAAATTAGAAAAAGATGTATCAAACATTAATAAAGAAAATAAAGAAAAACAGTGCAATTGATAAATATCTCTTTTATTATTTCTATTATAATTAATATTAAAATTTAAGATTTTTCGATATTTTAAAATAAAAACATAAATATTAACCTTATTCAAAATTAAATTTTAATTTTGAATAAAATAATTAATAACTATCATAATTAATTGATATAATATTTCAAACTTTTTCAATTCCATTATTGATCTGATTGTTGTTTCCATTGGAATTTGATTTATTTTTTTTGTCATTTCTGTATTTATAAGGCCATACAATCATTATCAATTCTAAATAAAATAATTAAAATAATTAATTTTTTAATGTTAAAATATAATTTACTGTCTTTCCAAGTTAAAATTTTTAGATTTTCTTCACTAATTTCTTCTTCATTAGCCTTGTTCTGCAAATTGATTGAATTTTGATTGTTTTCAAATTCATTTCTATAATATTCTACCAATACAGGTAAAAACAAATTTAAGGAAAAGTATTTAATCAAAAAAACAAATAAAATAAGCACAATAATAGAGAAGAGTCTATAAAATTCCATAAATTTTCCTGTGATTGTAGTGTTTTCGACGAAAATGAAGACTTTGAGATTCATTATTAAAGAATCTAAAAAATTTTTATATTCATAAATATAAGATCCAAATACAAAATTTGTAAGAATTGACAATCCAAGGAAAATTATCGCAATTGAAACAATAATAGCAAAATATTCGAATGCTGATTTTTTAAATGCTCTAAATAATATTTGAACTGGTTGTATATATTGCAAATATTTTATTGAATATATTCCAAATAAATATAAAGAGAGTAATTCTACTGTTCTACAAAACTTTTGATTTTTAGCAAATTGATACAAATCAACATAATTAATTGTATCTTTATAAATTTCTAGAGAATTCAAATAATAGTGATTATAATTTTGGTAAGCAACAAAATTAAATAAAAATGCCAATATCAGTATAATATTTTTGGGAGAAAAAACAGTTGATATTGTTATCTTCCAAATTCGAGACAAATTTGATTCTGGTTGTTCTTTTTCTTCTCCTATTCCTTGTTTCTTTTTCATTTTTTTTTCTTTTTTCTTTTTTAATTCTATTGCTTCTTTATAATCATAAAATTTCTCGATAATTCTAATCACAATTGTTAAAATCAGTAAACATGAGCAAATGAATCTTATCAAGTCGAATAACTTGATGTTTGAACCAGTTGTCCCTTCATAAACATTCGAAATGAAAGGAATGCTATCTACTATTGTTATTAAAGGATTGTTATTCATATCTTTTTCAACCAGCTTTTTTAATTTATTTAAAAATTATATGAATAATAATTAAAATGTAAAAATAAAAATATTTTATAACCATTAAATTGGAAATAAATATATCCAAAGCAGGACTATAAAATGTATAAGTCAATTCGATTGCTTGAATTTGTTCATTTAAATAGTAAGGGGAAGTGGGATTAGATTCATTTGCGATAGAACTCAAAATCTTCATGTTTGAATTAAAATTTGTCACACTATTATTAATTGAATATTCTTTATTATAATTATTATTAATTGAAAAGTTTTAATTATTAATCTATTACTCATTTGATGAAAATCTACAGATTATTCCAGTATTATCATAAACACCTATGGGAGTATATAAAAAATGTTCTATTCCAGTAATTTCAGTGTAATTGTAATTATTTAATTTTATAGTTTTATCTTTTGTAAGATCGCTATCATATCTTTTTGCCAAGCAAATCAATTTTCTGTTCTTTTCAAAATTTATTAATTTTTTAAGTAAAGTATTATTAGTAAAAGCTCCCATACAAGAATCCTTCATTGTTGCAAAAAATCTGAATTGAATTAAACCGAATATAACCGAAGAGGTCTTGTTTGAATTGACTGCAGAAACCTTATCTACAATTGCTATGAAATTTTTGAGATGATCTTGCATAGAAGTCAGCACATTTTTATCACTAAACAAAACAAACTGTTAAAAAAATTTATTTACTAAGCAGCTTCTAGAGTAATTTTATTTTCTTGTATTGCAGCACTCCATTTATAAACATTCTTTTTATTTGCAATCGAAATGAAAGATAATACCTGAATTATAAATAATAATAAATTTACCAAGAACAATCCCATAATCAATATGAAAATAATATTATTTTCTAACATACAAGCAGTCCTTATATAATTCGAATTAGAGTCCGATTTTGATACCAAATAATTCTTTTTATTAAATATTTAAATTTTATTTATGCTAAAATTTTCAAGAATTCTTTATCTTAAATTAATTACATTAATTCCTTTTAGAAGTTTTCCAGCTTTTAAATCATTTAAACAATCATCAAATTGAGAGTCCAAATTGTTATGATTATTTTCACCACTGCTATCCTGTCTATCTGATTTTGTATCAATTGCTGAAAATAAAAAATAATATTTAAAACTTTTGAGCATTTTAAAAATTTAGTTTTAAAACAATGAGGAAAATTATAGAAAATACATTTTTCTTGAGGCTCCAACAACTCTTTCTGATTTTTTATTTTTTCAAATAGATAAAAACAAACTTCTCCATTTTTAAATGTTTTATCAACAGGTATATAAGAATTGAAAAAGTCTGTTACACGAGATTCATAACAGCATTCTAAGTTATTAAATCCATCATCATAAAGAGTAAACATTTTAGAACTCAATCCCCATATAGTACAACATTTTTCTCTTATTTCTTTGAACTTAGTTTCCATATTTATCCTAAATACAAGAATCGGTCCACAATTTTTCAATCCGAGATAATTTAACTTACCCATCTTATAAATTTGCTTCAAATTTTCAAAGAAACTAAGAATGAATTAAACAATTATTTTAAATAATTATTAAAAATAAATTATGATTTAATTACCTAAAATTATCTGCAGCACTTCCATCAGGCAACTTATCAAATTCTAATTTCTTTATTATCAAATAATTGATTTTCATATTAATTTGATAATTTATCAATTGATCTATATTGGAGCTTAGCTTCTCTTGGAGAGAACTATTATATTTTTTTTGAATTTCAGTAAGCAATTTTGATATTTGATCTTTTTTTAAATTGACATTTAGATTTTCCATTACAACATTATTTTTCTAAGAATTAAATAATTTTTACTTCTTCATTTTCTCTTTGATTATTGGAATTTAGTTTATAACTAGTCCTAGCAATATCATTCTCAATTTTATTTATATCTTCCTAGATAAAAATTAGCTTTAAAAAATAGAAAATGCTTACTATCAATTTTTCATTGATTTTCTTAACTTGCTCTTTGTCTTTCCTTAATTTTTCAATTTGATCTTGCAGTTCTCTAACTTGTGAATCCAGGTTAATATATTCATGTTGAGAATTTTTTAATTGTTTCATTTTATTTAAAGTATAAATTAAATTTTACTAATGATAAATATTTTTAATTTATGATATATTTAAAAGCCATATCAGGTGATATTATATCTGTTATTTAAGATTTCAAAGGCATTTTCAAAATTTTATTTTCGATACGTTAATTCAGGAAATATTCATAGATTTTGAATTTGAAATTTAAAAAATATTAAAATCCAAATTTCATCAGTATTTAGTCTTATTTAATCTGAATTTACTAAAAATATTGTAAATTAATTTATGTATATTAATATGTTCAAATAATAAAGTAGCTTTTTAACAATATTTACCAATAATTTAAAAATTTTAATATTTAATAAAAAAATATTATAAATATTTTTTCTTTTGAATCTTATATATCCGAAATTTCATTCTTTTTTTTCCAAATCTTTTATCATTGCATTAATATCTGAAACAATATTTTCACCCATTTCATAATGGCCAGCTTTGTAATCAGGTTTAATTCCTCTCAGAATTTTAAACTTTTTATCTATATTCTTTTCAAATTTATTGAAAATATTTTTCGATTCATGTTTTGGATTTACTTTTTGTTTATATAAAAACAATTGATTTGTTTGGTTCACTAAACCCTTAAGAGCATCTGAATGTGAAGGTAAAACTGTAAAGCCTCCAGTTTTGACTAATTTGTCATTGTTTTTAGCTATAATCATATTTTTAAATCTCATGCTGTATTTCTCAGAATCATAATTCCTCATTTTTTCTGTTTCTTCATAATTATTGAAAGCATATAAATTTTCTTTAAAATCTGAAAATTTTTTATTCTCTTGGAAAGTATTCCTAGCAGTAAGACCAAAATTTTTACGAGAAATTTCATGAGATTCAGAATCATTTTCCATATTAATTTTAGATTCAGTTTCAAAATTTTCTTTTCTAAAAAATTTATTGTGTGTCAAATAATAACCAATTAAAGAACTCTTTGGCCTCAAATTATTTTGGAAAGCTGTATTAGGTCTTGTAGTTAAATCTGATTTTCCCGATTTCATTCTGCTCTTTGGTTTTTTGCTATTTTTGACTCTTAACTCATCCTTATTATTTTCAGTTAAGAACACTTCATTTTTCTCTTCTTTTATACAGCGAGAAGGTAGAGCAGAATAAGCCCTTAATTTATTTTTTGAAGTACTAATATTATAATTTTGTGTAGATTCCATTGCATTATTTATAGAACTTTCGTCTTCAGATTCTGATTCATAATTTTCGTGAGTCTTATTATCTAAATTAAATTTTTTATTTAAATTTTTAAAATATAAATTTCTTATTTGTAGAAAATTACTTATCAATTGATTGCTTTTCAAATTGTGGATTTTATTTCTTCGAACTTCTTTATTTTTTATCATTTGATTTCTCAATTCTCGACTTTTTTGAATTCTTTCATTTATCTGTAAATCATATTTCTTCTTTAGACCTTCAAATTGTATTTGTTTGTATTTTATCTCGTTTTGTAATTTTTTAATTTTTAGATTTAAATCATTAACGTCATTTTGTAACTTTTTTTTGGAATTATCTGAGTCATTGAGTTGCATAGTTAAATTATCAATAAAATTTTTAATCTCCTTGAATGTTTCTACAGGATTGAATCTATTTTTTAATTTTTTTATCATATATGTTCTAAGTATCATATTTGCATAGGCAATAGTTTCTCTAAGCATTTTAGAACTTAACTGTTCACTTGAACAATCAAGCATAGATTTTATATATTCCAT
>Ga0194116_10007903_pt1 | contig 10882 bp, 10 predicted proteins | sample TA2MahsurfametaG_4_FD_148617 | JGI IMG/M metagenome (GOLD analysis project Ga0194116, IMG submission 148617) | Freshwater microbial communities from Lake Tanganyika, Tanzania - TA2015008 Mahale S9 surface | ecosystem: Environmental > Aquatic > Freshwater > Lake | place: Tanzania: Lake... | reverse complement strand
GTTGCAATGACAAACAGATAAATGAGTGTCCAATGATGAATGATTCGGCATCTTGCTCTCAGAAAGAATCCTGCTGTAAACACCCATAATTTACATTATGTAAAGTAAGGAATTGAGGAGTTATGGTCTATTCAGTACCTCTCCTTTAAATTTCATGGTGAATCGTTCTCCGTTAATCATTTGAAATGGAAACAATCAGAAGTTTGAACGAATCATATGTAATTACAAAATAAAAAAAGGGGCCGCAGCCCCTTTTTTCAATCTTGATTAAGACTTATTTCTTTTGTCCAATTCCGTTTACACTAACAAGTTTCCAGCTATCGCCAGTCTGAAGTGCGTTGAAACGTAAATAAAACTCAGTACCAGTTTCTGTTTTGAAGAACACTTTACCATTTAACGCTTTCATTCCAAAATCAACCTCTTCTTTTGATTCTACACGAACGAATTCAACTTTCTCCCAGTTGATGTTTTCTTCTTTAGCTTCTTCATTTGTTCCTTTGAAAGACTCTGTTTTCACTTTAGTCATGTTCGCATCAAAACCTTCTACAAACTCTTTCTTAACTCCATCATACATTGCTTTTGCAGATGAATCCATTTGAGTTTTTCCAGCTTCTTCGAAAAGGGCTGTCATTTCTTCTTTTGTAACATAAAGTTCTCCAACTTTTTCTTCGTCTTGTGACTTAAATGCCTCAAGTACTGATTTACCAACGTTCTCTGGAGTATCCATTTTAGGTCCACAAGAAACAAACATCATAGCACCTGCAGCTACGAATAAAGCAAAAGTTAATTTTTTCATTTTGATTTAGATTAAGATAATTTTAACGAAATTAACGAAGTTTTGTCATTTCTTCATCCTTTGAACGATTTTTTTTGTTAATTGTACTGCCCAATATGAAAAATAAAATTCGAATTATTTGTATCATATTAACTTTATTTTCATTGAGGTCTAATGGACAAGAGATTCATTGCATATTCAATCCTTACAATAAAACAGGAAGTAATTACTTCTTCTCTACCTTTTGGGATGGTTCCCCCAACCTGCTCATGGATGGCCCTTGCATTCAGTACATGTCGAATACAGTTGAGATCTACGAAAAACGCATTTTCAAAAAGGGCTACTGCACATTCCAACCTACAACCGAAGACCACCAGTTTTTTAATAGTGTATTACCCTGAAATATATTGGGATTAATTTCCGTAACGGATAAATTGAAGTATGACATATCATGGAAAGTAAATTAATTACACTATGTATATTCTTCACCTCATTGCTTGTAAGTGGTCAATGTGAATTTCAATATCACATAAAGAAAGGTGGTCTCTATTATTTCAGCACTTTCTATGAAGGTTATGATTATTCCAAACCTAGACAGGACGTATGTGAGCAATTAGCAAATGGCAGACCCTATGAAAAAAGAGTTTTTAAGAACGGAATTTTACAAGAAGAATGGTCTTACAATTTCGAAACGGGTAAACCAAGAACCGTATTTATTCGAGAGCGTAAAGATTCAATTTTGGCAGAATTAAAAATGTTCGATGAACTGAATCGACTGCATTTGCATCAAATTTTTTATCTCAACAATAAGAAACAACGATGCTGGAAAGAAATCAATTATAACGGCGATAAACTTTGGCATGTTCGATATTTCCGAAATTTCACAAATGAAGAAATCATGAGAGCAGGATACCCAACTCGGCCAGAACACATGATAGATGAAGAGGGATATACCGACTGCTCTGGGCAATTTGGGCCCGAGTTCACATACCATCAAAACGGAGAATTAATGAAAGTGAAGCATCACAATGCCATTGTTTCAGATAACCCGAATTATACACTCACCCAAACAGGCCCCTATTTCATGTTCAGTGACACAAAAAAATTATTGCAAAAAGGACAATACGAAACAGGGAAAGCGCAAGGGAAGTTTTATTACTATGATTTGAATGGAAAATTATCTGAAGAAAAAGAATTCAATCAAGACTTTCCAGTCGGATTTTGGAAAGGTTATTTCGAAGATGGAAAATTGAAGTATACCATCAATTACTCACCTGAATTTTATTTCTCAACAGGACATGAAACACATTATTTCCATAATGGAAATTTGTCCTCTGAAAAACGAATTGACGCACAAGGAAAGGGATTTGAAAGAAAATACAATGAGCAAGGTGTACTTTTAGAGAATAAAATTCACAATTATTATCCGCATGAATATTTTTCGTACTACACCTATTACGCAACAGGAGTCATGAAGTCGAAACAATATTATCGGACTCAAAACGATACTCTTTTAGCCTATTATTTTGAAGACGGTAGTCTGCAGAAACTAACTATGAACTATAAATCATCTGGCGTTCAAGAATCCTGGGAGTATTCCAAAAAAGATATCCTTGGTCAACATACAAAATCACTTTCCAAAAGCGATTCATCGTATGTATTTATTGAGAAATATGACTCCAAAGGAAGACTGGAACATGAGTATTCGTCAAGAAATAACATTACCAAAGATGCTTATTATTGGACTACAGGGAATAAAAAGGAAGAAACCCAGAAATTGAATGGCTTGTTGGACGGGCCTTTTCAGCGGTGGGATAGTTTAGGAAATCTGTTGGAAGCGTGTTCGTACCAAAATGGATTCCGAATTTTTCCTTGTTCTCCTATTTCCAAACAAATCTTGTCAGAAATTTCAAAAGCTGATCATAAGAAGTTGTATCATGAAGTTTTGAAAATGTATACGGGTATGAAACATACCATTCAAAATCATATTGATCAGATTGAAATTCAAAAATCATTTCAGACCATATGCGCAGTTTACCAATTTCACGTGTTAAATGGCAGTTCTTTTGAATTCAAAGATGAGCCATTGGAAAATCAATTCACGTATATTTTCACTTTACCCGTTCACGCATTCAGTAAGAAAGCGAATGAGCTGGATTCACTACTTCATCAATTGCGATTTGAAAAATGGAATAGAAAAGATTACAACGCTTATTATTTTTCTTTGGAGTGCACTTCGAATGAATTTTGGACCAATCAAGAGCTTGAAGAAGCATTTTCGATATTTAAATTATCTGAGCCGGTTTGCAGTCAACTTCAAATAAAACCATTTAATGAAAGAAATCTGATTGAATTGGATTGGGGACGTGCACCAAAACAGTTTTCTTTTCAAATCAAAAAAGAACCCTTGGGCAGTATGGTTACCATTAATCAGAATTATGGCACACAGGTATTCAGTGTTTACGAAAATGGTTATGTGGAATTTTTTAATCGGACAGGAAGTTTCAATTACACCCCAGAATTTCCAGGAAAGTTTAGTTATCAGTGGTAATTTAAGATGGTCGCAAATAATTGACGATTATACATTACATTCGTTCCTGTCGGGAGTAAATTCACGGCTGACGACAATAAAATACATAATCGTACTCATCAGCCTGGGTACATTAATTTTAATTTTTATGAAAAAAACAGTTTTATTCTTGGTGAGTGGTACACTATCACTTTTTGTTTTTGTAGCATGCGGTTCATCATCAAAGGCTGATGAGAAGGCCGTTGATAATGCAGTTAATCAATTGAACAGTGCTGCTCAGTCAACCAATTCAACAAGTTCTTCTACCGAGACGTCAACTGAAACAACTACTTCAGATGCTTCAGCTTCAACGTCAACATCATCATCATCATCATCTACAGAAGATTGGGACGCAATCTTAAATGATTATGAAGAATATGTGAACCAATATATTAAGTTTATGAAAGCCGCACAAAAAGGAGATGCTTCAGCAATGTCTGAGTATCCTGCCATGCTTGAGAAGGCGAATTCTTTGAATTCGAAATTGACAAGTGGCCAAGGGACAATGTCTTCAGCACAGGCATCGCGTTTATTGAAAATCCAAAACAAAATGGCTTCTGCTGCTGCAGGAATGTAACTGATTTTAATTAAAAAGGGCTAGATCATTCTGGCCCTTTTTTTATTTAACGTATACTGTATTCCCCTAATGAGTGAGCTACTTCATCTGCCAAGGGTAAATTTTCTTTGGTTCCAATTCCAACACAATAAAAACCACCCTTTTTAGCTGCTTGTACCCCTGCAATGGCATCTTCAAAGACAATGCAATCTTCAGGACTGAGTCCAATTTTTTGAGCCGCGGTTAGAAAAACCGTAGGATCTGGCTTCGATAGATTCACTACATTTCCATCAACTACTGCATCGAACAAATGCCCAATGTTTAATTTATTCAGTATCAATGGGGCATTTTTCGATGAAGATCCTAAAGCAATTTTAATTCCCTTCAATTTACAATCTTCAAGAAAAGCTATGGCCCCTGTTAATGCTTCGCCTGCGGTCATTTCAACCACTAGATCTAAATACCATTGATTCTTCAACTGCATCAACTCTTCCTTCTCTTCTACCGATTTCTCAATGTTCCCTTTTTCTAGTATGCGTTCCAAGGATTCCAAACGACTCACACCCTTGAGTGCCTCATTGTCATCTTCAGTAAATTCAATACCTAGACTATGAGCCAGACGCTGCCATGCTTGAAAATGGTATTTTGCAGTATCTACAAGTACGCCATCTAAATCGAAAATTGCTCCTTTCATTCGGCGTGGTTAAATACAAATTTCACATGATAATTCACCAAACCGTCAATTGGTTTTTTGATGATATTACCCAAACGCACCCCTTCTTCTTGGCTAGCTTTTTCTAAGCAATGGGCGAAATAATGTGAAATTGAACCAACGAAATGTACGGGGACTTTATCCCAGTTGTCAAATGACTTAACGTGAATATCAATAAATTCCTTCATTCCATTCACTACCCAGTTCATCACATGCGGATGACGCGCATAATTTCCAATGAAGCGGGTAAAGCTGGCGAGGTATACATTGGCATTGGGTTCTCTGTATATTTTCGAGATGAATTCGTCTTTGCTTAGGGGAAACGATTTTTCAAATGCCTCTGCTATTTCAACAGGAAGCTTTTTATAGAAGTATTCGCGCAATAAAATTTTCCCGAAATAAGATCCACTGGCCTCATCGCCAAGAATGTATGCAAGAGAAGGAACTGATTCATGAATCTCACTTCCATCGAAATAACATGAGTTACTACCGGTTCCAAGTATGCAAGAAATGCATGATTCTCCATCGTAGGTGGCATAAGCACTTCCGAGCAAATCATGTTCAACTAAAATTTCCGCATCGGTAAAAACACGTCGTAAACCGCGCTCAATAATGGAACACATGGTTTCTGTACTACTTCCTGCTCCGTAGAAATAAATATGTGAAATTTTATTTGCATAAAGTGCCAGAGGGGCATTTCCTCTAATGGCATTTTCTACAACGTCCTCATTGTGGAAATAAGGATTTAAACCCATGGTCTCGAAGTTTCCAAGACGATTTCCATTTCTGTCAATAAGTGCCCAATCACTTTTAGTGGACCCACTATCGGCTATTAAAATCATAAAGAATAAGTTAAAGTTTTTCTATTAAATCAACCACACGTTTACTGTAACCCGCTTCATTGTCATACCATCCCATGACTTTCACTAGTGTTCCATTAACAGAAGTTAAGTCGGCGTCAAAAATACAACTGTGGTCATTTCCTACAATATCAATACTTACAATTGGATCTACACAATACTCAAGAATTCCTTGTAAATAGCTTTCTGCAGCTTCTTTCATGGCTGCATTAACCTCTTCTTTGGTTACTTCTTTTTTCAAAACAGCAACAAGGTCAGTCAATGATCCGTCGGGAGTGGGAACGCGTACAGCCACCCCATCTAATTTCCCTTTTAATTCAGGAAGTACTAATCCTACTGCTTTCGCAGCACCTGTGCTTGTTGGGACCATGCTCAGTGCCGCGGCTCTAGCTCTGCGTAAATCTTTGTGAGGAGCATCTTGTAAACGCTGGTCTGCAGTATATGCATGAACGGTTGTGATGTATCCTTTTTCAATTCCAAATTTATCATGAAGCACTTTAGCCATTGGTGCTAAACAATTGGTGGTACATGATGCATTCGAAACAATGTGATCTTCTGAGGTGAGCTGATCATCATTAACCCCCAATACAATGGTCTTTACATTTCCTGAAGCAGGAGCTGAGATGATTACCTTTTTGGCTCCAGCATGAATGTGCTTGCCTGCAGACTGATCGTCTATGAAAAAGCCAGTGCTTTCAATAACCACATCTACGCCAATCTCGGCCCATGGCAGTTGGGCAGGATCTTTTTGAGCATAAACACGAATTGCTTTTCCATTCACCACCAGCGCGTCGTCAGTGCATGTAATTTCAGCCGCTACTCTGCCATGAATACTGTCGTATTTCAATAAGTGGGCAAGGGTTTTAACGTCTGTTAAGTCATTGATTGCAACAACTTCAACATGTTCATTTTTTAAAAGGTGACGGAAGCATACGCGTCCAATTCTACCAAATCCATTGATTGCTATTCTTTTCATAATTCTTTTTTATATAGCCAGAATTCTGGCAATTCTTAATTCATCTCTATTGGGCAAATTCGCTCTATGAATACTTTCTTCAAGCGAAGTATACGTTTCACGGTCATTGACTAGTCCAACCATGACATCTTTCCGACCCTGTAATAGTCCTTCTACTGCAGCCACTCCCATGCGAGAGGCAATTACGCGATCATAGCAACTAGGTGCTCCTCCGCGTTGCAGGTGGCCAAGCACGGTTACGCGTGTGTCGTAATCCGGATGTTGGTCGGTTACTTTTTTCGCCAAATCATAAGCACTTCCGCTCTTTGCTCCTTCGGCTACAATAACAATGGAGCTTGATTTCCCACTGTCTTCACTTGATCTTAAAATTTGCATGAGTTCATCTGCGGTCATTTCATCTTCTGGCAGTACTATGGCAATAGCACCTGCGGCTATTCCAGCTTTCAACGCAATGAAACCACTATTTCTTCCCATCACCTCTACAAAGAATATTCGGTTGTGTGAAGTTGCTGTATCACGAATTTTATCGACCGCATCAACAACCGTATTGGTGGCCGTGTCGAAGCCGATGCAGTGATCCGTTCCAAATAAATCGTTGTCTATTGAACCTGGAATTCCCATTACCGGGATTCCCGATTCTTCAAATAATTTATGTGCACCTGTGAAAGTTCCGTTACCACCAATGGTAATGAGGGCATCTACATGATGTTTTTTAATTTGATCAATGGCTTTTGCTCTTCCTTCAGTGGTCATGAATTCTTTTGATCTTGACGATTTTAAGATGGTTCCGCCTCGACCTAAAATACGAGCAACAGAACGTTCATTGAGTCGTTTGAAATCGCCAGCAATAAGACCAGTAAATCCCTGAAAAACACCTTCCACTTCTATTTGGTGAAACGCACATGCACGCACTACAGCGCGTAAAGCGGCATTCATGCCCGGTGCATCACCACCGCTGGTGAGTACCCCTATTCGTCTAATGTTTTGTTGATTCATAATTTATTCTCGAAGGCTAACTTAGTGTAATTTTTACACTAAGTCAAATAATCTTCTTTTTTTTTCAAAAAAATTCATCTCGTAAATCCATTACGACTCAACTCAAAATATTCGTCTCATGAAAACAGAGAACCCCTATTTTAATGAGTCGGCGAGTGACTTCTTACCGATTTTCAATGCAAGTCCACAGCTGTGGAAAATTTTTACTCAAAATGGCTTTAAGCCTCAGGTTGGATTTAGCCACCATGAGCATACTTCGCAGTATGAGCCAGGTAAAATGACTCATTTGAGAAAGAATGGTGAATGCATGGTCGTATTTTTAAAGGACGGACGTGTACATGTCATGAACGGTCCATTGTCACGGTGGCATTTGTTTGACAAACTGAATATTGCCACCTTACGCTGTCTGCTAGCATTTGCTAGTTTGAGTGACATAGATCAATTTTCCTTTCGGAATTACATGAAAGATCGTTGTTCAAATTTTTCTGACATCTTTCATCACTTACCAGGAAATAATGTTGGATGGAAGCATCGGTTTTTAAATCAATACAGCTCCTTCCCTGCTGTTGAATTGTATGCGCTTACGCGATAATTAAAAGGGATATTCGTCGTCTAATAGAGGTTTAATAACAGGGTCAGATGGTGAGTAGAATTTACAATGCCCTTTGTGCAAGTAAATTCGCTCACTGTCATTGGCACATCTTTTATCGTTCATGATACCTGCTTCGGTGGTAGAGAGATGCGGAGGTTGATAAAACCCGCCTGAATTCCACTGATGCACGTTTCTTTTCATGACCAAGGTTCTTGAAATATATTCTGCACACATGCGCCAAAAAGCTATACGATTCAAGTGCGGAAAAAATTCTACATCGGGATGAAACGCTTCCATCTCTGAATGGGCTACAAGTAAGGCTCCGCGTTTCGATCCTATAATATCTTGCATGATACCTTCGGTGAATGCCAAAAGCATTTTAGCTTCTGTTTTATCTTGCGCGTAATCGTATTTGAATCGATCTACAATCAGCAATCCATTGTCGTAATTTTCTCTAAATTGTATAAACGTTTTCATGGCTTCATGCAGCCCAGGTTCATTGAAATGATAGAAATAAAAATGTTCTGATTTGACCAAGTCAATGTATTTGTAGCAAAGTGCATCCCAATAGGTAGCGTCAAGAATAAGTTCCTCAAACGGAGGCAATGGCTCTTGAGCCAAATAACTGAAACATCTGTAAAGAAAAAGTTCTGGAGATAGGTCTGAACTCAGATACAGAACAGGAATTCCTTTTGCTGCATTACTTAAAGCAATTTGAATGGCCATGGTGGTGCAACCCGACATGTGATTTCCGGCTAGGAGTGTTAATTCTCCAGATTTTATTCCACCGTGTTTGTCCCATATTTCTATACCAGTGAAAAAACTAACCGGATGTGTTGTTTCATTTTCCAAGATACGTTGGTAAGAGCTTTTTATGAGATCAGTCCAATTTTGCATGTTTCAAATGTTTCATGCAAATACACAGCGGAAATACATCGAAAAAAAAAATGTTAATAACTAAAAAAGGCTCCAATTCGGAGCCTCTTTTATTCCTTGTCATTCGATTACTTCACGCCTTCCGCTTTATCGGCTTGATTTGATTTGCGGTAGCATTCAATAAGTACTTTTTTCAAATTTTCGTCTGTTGCATCAATGGCACGTGTGCGTTCGAAATACTCAGCAGCTTTCGCAAAAATTGCGCGCTTTTCTAACACACAAGGTTGGTAAGCATCGCCACGAATTCCGTCACATTCTTTTGATTTTGATACTCCTTTGTTGTACCAAATTACTCCAAGATTGTAGAGTGCATCAAAGTAATCTGATTTCACGTCCAACGCTTTCTCATATGCGTTTTCAGCCTCTGCCCACTTTTCATTTTTTTCATATGTCACACCAAGTACAAACCAAATGCTTTCGTTTGAAGGGTCTGCTTTCGACAATTCTTCTAAAAGGTTTAACGCTTTTTGATAGTCTTTCGCATCGATATAAATGTTTACCTCACTGCGTAAGATATCTACATTTTTCGGATAGAGTATGCGTGCTGCTTGAAGTTTAGCAGTGGCTTCGTCTTTTTTGCCCAGAGAGAGAAGCATGGTGGTAATCTGACTGTAGCAATATCCGATTTCAAAATTAAGGCTCCCCGCCTTCTCATATGAAGCAATGGCATCATCGAAGTTCCCACAAGCTTGCTGACACATTCCTCCGTAATAGTACCACAATGTATCGTTGACACCAAACATAGCACCACTGCTTTGTAATTTTTTGTAATAATCACCCGCTAGACATGTGTTCTTAGCGTTGTATGCAGCAATTGCTTTGGCTTCCATAATGCTTCTTGATCGCTCAACAGAAGTTTTAATCTCACGCTCATAATCTTTAGACAATTCCAATGCTTTCGTAAAGTTGGATAACGCTTCGAAGTAAGCATTCGGATACTGCGCCATGTATGTGCTATCCAATGCGATATTCATATAAATTTCTCCGTAGTATCGGAAATGCTTTTCTTTTGTTAGGGCTTCTGGATAACCAGCCGCCTCACCCATGTATTTCAGTGCACTAACGAAGTCACCATCTTTATTGGCGTTGTATGCACTGGTCCATTCTTTTTTTTGCGCTTGTGTTGTCAATGACATAACAAAAGCACCGAGTAACAACAATTTTTTCATTTTGATTTAGATTTCATTTTCGGATTGGCAATGAGCTTGCCAAAATTCCGAATTCTAAGTTATTCTTCTGTTGTATTTGAATTATCTGTTGATTCAGTATCGGTCAAATCTTCACCATTTTCGGTAGCTTCCTCTCCTTCTTCGTCTTTGATCACCGCACAAACTGCTGCAATTGCATCGTTATTTCTTAGGTTGATCAATTTCACACCTTGTGTATTTCTGCCCATTACGCGCAATTCCTCAACACTCAATCGAATGGCAATTCCACTTTTATTGATGATCATAAAATCATAGGCGTCATCAACCGAAAGTATGGCGCACAATGGCCCTGTTTTATCGGTAATGTTAATGGTCTTTACTCCTTTACCACCTCTGTTGGTAATGCGGTAATCATCTAACGAAGAGCGCTTTCCAAAACCTTTGTCAGAAACAACAAGAATGTCACTGTTAGGATCATCAACGCAAACCATTCCAATCACTTCATCTTCCTTGCTTCCCAATGATACAGCTTTTACACCTTGAGCAGTTCTTCCAACTGCACGAACAGTATTCTCTGGGAATCGAATGGCCTTACCGTCTTTGGTTCCCATGATAATTTCTGACTGCCCTGTGGTTAAACGTGCTTGCAAAAGCTCATCACCATCAACAATGGTAATGGCATTGATACCACTGGCTCTTGGTCTGCTGTATGCTTCCAAAGCTGTCTTTTTAATTAAGCCTTGTTTGGTACATAGAATTACG
>Ga0194116_10007902_pt1 | contig 10882 bp, 7 predicted proteins | sample TA2MahsurfametaG_4_FD_148617 | JGI IMG/M metagenome (GOLD analysis project Ga0194116, IMG submission 148617) | Freshwater microbial communities from Lake Tanganyika, Tanzania - TA2015008 Mahale S9 surface | ecosystem: Environmental > Aquatic > Freshwater > Lake | place: Tanzania: Lake Tanganyika... | reverse complement strand
CTGGCGCCTCGGCCGCGGTTGGCGCCTCGGCCGCGGCCGGCGCGACGATCGCCTCTGCCGCGGTCTCGGGGTAGGGCACGAACGCCGCGATCAGGCCGTCGCCGATCCCGAGCAGCGCCCATCCCGCGATCAGGCCCGCGCAGACGGCCTCCTTGCTGTCGACCCACAGCCGCCAGCCGAATGCGCCGACGCGCTGCAGGTACCGGTGCTCCATGGCGGTGAAGAACGCGGCGCCCAGCCACATGAAGATGGTCGACTCGGGCGGCAGCACCACGCCGAGGCCGATGCCCACCGCCGACAGCGGGAACTTGCCCTTGCTCGCGATGCGCGCCGTCTCCAGCACGATCGCGACCAGCGCGCCCCACATCATGGCCCAGGCCGCCGAGACGGGCAGCACGCCCCACAGCTTGCGGATGCCGTCGACGGTCTGCACGAGCGGCGCATCGCCGCCCGCGGAGCCCATGCCCTCGATCACCTTTGAGATCGCGGCCCACTGCAGCGCACCCGGCACCGCCCAGCGCTCGGACACGTGCGCCTCGATGGTGGAGCCCGGTTCCTGGTTCGACATGAAGAGCACGAAGAAGAGCGGCGTGGACGCGACGGCGCCGGCGACGATCCCGATGCAGTGGCCCCACGCCTGCTGGCGCGGCTTGGCGCCGAGCATGTAGCCGGGCTTGATGTCCATCAGCAGGTTCGACGCGTTGGACGCCACCTCGGTGGTGACGCCCGCGGTCATCAGGTTGGTGCCCGGGTTGGTGGGCTGCATCGCGCCGAAGGTGAACTGAGTGATCTTGGAGAGCGACCCCGTCGGCGTGGTGCTCGTGAGCGCGGTCGCGTTGGCCGCGATGAGCGTCAGCACGATGATCAGCGGTATGGAGAGCGCCCCCAGCCACGGGTTGACCCCGAACCACTCGTAGTTCAGCCAGATGATCAGCGCGCTGAACACGGGGATGCCGATGAAGCTCACCTTGAGCGGCAGCTCCACCTCGCGCAGGCAGTCTTGGCTGTCGGACTTGCGCGCGAACAGTCCCGTGAACGCGGACACCAGCACCTTGGGCTTGGCGAAGAGGCCGAGCATCGACGCGGTGAGCATCATCGCCACGCCCCACCAGAGGCACCAGCTGTTGGTGAGGTGCGCGCGCCCGAACACCGCCTGGGCCATGTCGTAGCCGCCGTCGGGCCGCACGATCTTGGACCAGTTCTTCGGCAGGATCTCGCCCGAGCCGATCATCATGGGCGCCAGCACCATGAAGTTGGCGAGCATTCCCAGCACCAGGCTGTTGGCGATGCGCATGCCCATCAGGCCGCCCGCGCCGAACATGCTGAGGTCGAAGGCCGCGATCATCCCCAGCTTGTCGAGGCGGACGCCCATCCACGTGGGCGACCAGCCGCGCTCGTAGATCCACCCGTCGAGCCGCTCGGGGATGACGTGCTTCACGGTGTCCTTGGCCTTGGAGGTGCCGAGGATGCTGATCTGGAGCACGGCCATGTAGCCGTGCGCCACCAGGAGCTGCAGCAGCGCGCCGATGCCCGCGGCCGCGGCGAGCGCCTTCGCCTTGAAGACGCCCGCATCCACGGCGCCGTCGGCGCGCTGGTCGGCGGGGCGCTCGATCGGCATGCCGGCCGCGTCCATGTTGCGGGTGCCGCCCGCGGGCGCGTCCGGGTACAGCGAGTCCAGCACCACCGCGCATGCGCGGCCCTCGGGGAAGGGCTGCTGCTCGTCGTTGATGAAGCGGCGCTTCATCGGGAACGCCACCAGCACGCCCAGGATGCTGGCCACCACGTTCCACACCAGCATCTTGTGCCACTCCATGGTGGTGTTGGTGACGAACATGTACGCCATCAGGGCGCTGATGAGCGGGCCGGTCATGTAGCCCGCCGCCGTGGCGATCGACTGGACCGCGTTGTTCTCGAGGATGGTCATGTCGCGCGCCACCTGCAGCCGCGCGAACGCCCGGAAGATGACGAACGACAGGATGACGCTGGTGACCCCCACGCCGAGGGTCCAGCCGGTCTTGGCGCCGATGTACAGGTTGGTGGCGCTCAGGATCCCGCCGAGGAAGAACCCGGTCAGCGCCGAGCGCAGCGTGAGCTGCGGCATGTTGCCGCGGAACACGTTCTCGAGCCACCAGCGGTCCTTCTGCTCGCGCGTCCAGGTGCGGGTCTGTTCGTCGGTCAGGTGTGGGAGTGCCATGGATGGATCGGCGCCGCCGGCGTACGGGAAGCGTAGCGGCAGCGGGGGTACGCTCCGCCCGTGGCGCAGCCCTCCGAGTCACTGCTTGCCCATGCGCTCCGAGCGGGGCTTGCCGCGTGGGGCCGCCGGCTCGGGCTGCTGACGCTTGCCTTCGCCGCCGTCGCGGTGTCGAACGTCCCCGTGCAGGAAGCGCAGGAATTGGCGCTCGACCGGGTCACGGCGGTGTCGCGGCGCGCCGACGAGCGGGGCACCCGCGTGCCCGGCGAGCAGGAGGCCATCGAGGACGCGACGGCCCTCGGCGGGGCGTGCCTGGGGCTGTGCGGGGCCGCGGTGTTCGGGGTGGCGGCGCTGATGCCGCTGGTCGCCGGCGCAAGCGTGCTCGGTGCCCGGTCGGTGCGGGGCTCGGCGCGCGCCGCCGACCTCCTGAGCGGCTTCCGGCGGTACGGGCCCACGCTCGTGGCCACGCTGGTGACGGCGCTGGCCGGCGGCGGCATCGCGGTCGCCGTGGCAACGGTGGACACCCTCAGGCTCCTCGGCTCGGCATCGAGTGCCGTGGGGGCGCTGGTGCCGCCCGCGGTGGCGTGGGCCATCGGTGCGGCCATCTCCGCGGTGACCCTGTGGCTGTGCGCGCGGCTCTGGTTCGCGTCGATCCGCGTGGCAGACCCGGACCGGCCGCGGATGGGCGGCATCGCCGCGGTCTCCGCCAGCTGGCACTGGACCGAGGGGTCGGGGCAGTGGCAGGTGCTCGCGTTGATGGCCATCGCCGCGTGCGTGGCGGCGCTCGCCTCGGTTCCCGGCGCGCTGACGGGCCGTGTCGAGGCCGACATCGTCGGCGCGTGGGTGGTTGTCACCCTGATGCTCGCCGTCTTCGGCGCCGCCTACGAGCGGCTGGCCGCGGCGCGCGAGCCGATCGTGCCGCCCCCCGCGCCCGGGGCTCCGGACGCCGGCGGCGACCACGGGGGGCTCGACGCATGAGCGGGCCCCTCGGCGACCTCGACCGCACCGACTACCCGATGGACCGCCGCGCCCTGCGGACGCGTCGCGTCGCGATCATCGCGTCGTGGGCCGTCCTCAGCGCCTGGGAAGGCGCAGCGATCTACCTGTGGTTCATGAAGACCTCGCAGAACCCCAGCCCCGAGGTCGGCGCGGCGCTTGCGCTCGCCACGTGCTGGATGCCGGTCGTCGGCACGCTGTTCGCGGTCATGGCATCCGTGTGGGCGTGGGCCATCCCGTGGTGGATGGCGGTGGCCATGTACGTGGGACCTCGCCTCGCGTTCTTCGCGATCCTGCGCACGTGGTTCCGCCGCACCGTGCGGACGAAGGGCTGACGGGCCGGCGCGCGGGCCGGCCGCGCATCACTCCTCGCCGCCGTCCTCCTGGTCGAGGAAGCTCTGGAGGCGCTGCCTGCGCACGGGGTGCTGGAGCTTGCGGATGGCCTTGTTCTCCACCTGGCGCACGCGCTCGCGCGTGACCTTGAAGATGCGGCCGACCTCCTCGAGGGTGTACGTGTAGCCGTCGCCGATGCCGTAGCGGAGCTTGAGGATCTCGCGCTCGCGGTAGGTGAGCGTGCGCAGCACGTCGTTGATCCGCTGGCGCAGGAGGTCGTTCGAGGCGCTCTCGTGCGGGCTGGCCTGCCGCTCGTCCTCGATGAAGTCGCCGAAGTGGCTGTCCTCGCTCTCGCCGACCGGGCGGTCGAGCGAGATCGGGTGCCGGCTGACCTTCATCACGCGGCGCGTCTCCTCGATGGGCATCTTCGCGCGCAGCGCGATCTCCTCCACCGTGGGCTCTCGGCCGAGCTCCTGCAGCAGGTGCTTCTGGATGGTGCGCAGCTTCGACATCGTCTCGATCATGTGCACCGGCACGCGGATGGTGCGGGCATGGTCGGCGATGGCGCGCGTGATGGCCTGGCGGATCCACCACGTGGCGTATGTGCTGAACTTGTAGCCGCGCTTGTACTCGTACTTGTCCACCGCGCGCATCAGTCCGGTGTTGCCTTCCTGGATGATGTCGAGGAAGGGCAGGCCACGGTTGCGGTACTTCTTGGCGATCGACACCACCAGGCGCAGGTTGCCGCCCGAGAGGTCGCGCTTGGCCTGCTCGTACTCGAGGAACGCGCGCTCGATGCGGCGCACGCGCGCGTCGAGCAGCTCGGCGCCCTCGAGCACCATCGAGCGGAGGCCGTCGATCTCGTCGCGCATGACCTGGATGTCCTCCGGGTCGAAGCGCTCGGGATGCTTGTCCGCCTTCTTCAGCTGGTGCTGGATCTCCTTGACCTTCTTGTCGAGGCCCTGGAGCTTGCGCAGGAGCGGCTGGATGCGGCTGGTGCGCAGGCAGCACTCCTCCAGCAGGACCGCCACCTTGCGGCGGTTGTGGTCGAACTCCTTCTGGAGGGTCAGCCGCTTCGCATCCGCCGGGCCGGCGTCGAGCTGCTCGAAGATCTCGCGGTTGCGGTTGAGCAGCCGCTCGATGGTCGGCAGGTTGGCGGGGATGCGCGCCGCGAGGGTCTCCTTGTGGTTCTCCTCGGCGGTCGAGATGCGCATCGTGCGGTCGAAGGGCAGGGTGCCGGCGTGCACCTGCTTCAGGATCTGCACGGCCATCTGCGCGGCGTAGTCGCTGGCCAGCGTCAGCCGGCGGAAGCACATGCGCGTGGTCTCGATCTTCTTGGCGAGGCGGATCTCCTCCTCGCGCGTGAGCAGCGGGATGGTGCCCATCTGCGTCAGGTACATGCGGATCGGGTCATCGATCCGCTTGGAGCCCTGCTCGCTGAGCGCGGCCTCGACCGCCGCGGCGGCCTCGGCGTCGTCGAGGATCTCCTCCTCCTGCGCCGGCTCCTCCGGGTGGTGCTGCTCGTCCTCGAACGCGCCGTCGAAGTCGACCGGCGGGCCGTCCTCCTCCTCGATCATCTGGACCTTGGGCGGCTTGTTCGGCTTCTTCTCGTCGCGCTGGAACTTGAGGTTCGTCTGCAGCGGGGCGTCGAACATCTCGCCGCCGTTGCGCTTGCGCTCGCCCTCGTCGATGAGCTCGATGCCGAGCTCCTCGAGGAGCACGATCATCTCGTCGACCTTCTCGGGCTCGACGAACTCGTCGGGCACGCAGCGGATGTACTCCTCGTAGGAGATCCACTTGCGGCCGCGGCCGATTTCGACCAGCTGGCGGAGGACGGGGGTGAGGTCGGAGAGTGCGAGTGACACGTGGGTTCAGTCCAGTTCTGCGGGGTCGGCGGGCCGGAATCGGCCCAAACGAGTCCTATCGGCCATCAGAGGTGCTAGGCGGGAAAACGGTGGCGGTGGATCGTGCTCAACGACAAAACCGATCAGGATCCATCAAGGTGCGGGCGAGGTGCCGAGGAGTTGTTGTGCTTTCCGGGCAAGCGTCCGAACGCGGTGGGGTCCCGTCCGCGGGACCGAATGGCGTCAAGACGCGCCTGGAGGGCGGCTGGTTCGTCGGAACTCCTTGCAATAGGCGGATTTAGGTGGCCAATTGGCACTGCTACGGGCGTGCGTGCCCGGCGGATCCGCTCAAACGCGTCGACCGCCTCGCGCAACACGGCGCGTGCATCGTTCTCGGACGCCGCTCGTCGGGCGCCCACGATCACGAGGTCGGCGGCCGCGGCCTTGCCCGACGCGGACCGGAGCTCCGCGAGGGCGTCGTCGATGGTGAATGGGTGCCCGTCCTCGAGCCACACGTGGATGGCCGCCAGGACCGACCGGCAGTCCGGGTCGAGGAACGCCTCGGGCGTCAGCAGTTCCGTGGCAGGCAGCGCGCTGCCGTCATAGAGCCGGATCCGCTCGCCAGCCACGCCGGGGTGCGCAAGCAGCACGGCCAGCACGTCGCGCTCGGCCTGCCGGCGGGCGCGAGCCTGCGCGGCGGAGAACCCCTGGGCCTCGAGCGATGGATGGTCGAGCGATGGATGGTCGAGCGATGGATGGTCGGGCGATGGATGGTCGAGCGATGAATGGTCGGCCTCGGGCCCATCGTGCCGTGGCTCGGGCGCCGAGGCCCCGACCGCCCGGCCGCCGGGCGCGCGAACCGCCTCGAGCGCCGCCTCGAGCTCCCGCTCGGGCAGGCCCGTGATGGCGGCCAGGCTCGACATCACCAGCGTCCTCCGCAGCCCGGGCATCTGCCGGAACCCGAGTTCCACGAGCCGCGCGAGCACGGCCTCGATGCGCTGCTGGCGCGCGCTGAGCCCGCCCGCGGCCGCGAAGTCCTGGCGGAACCTGCGCACGAAGTGGCGCAGGGCGTCCTCGCTCTGCTCCAGCGCGGCGTCGAAGCGCGCGCGGCCGCCCTCCTGCCGCAGCAGTTCGTCCGGATCGAGTCCGTCCGGAAGCGTGCAGATGCGCACGTCGATCGGCTCCGCGAAGAAGACCTCGATCGCCCGGTCGGCCGCCCTCTGCCCGGCGGCATCGCCGTCGAAGAGCAGCACCACGCGCTCGGCCATTCGCTTGAGCATGCGCGCGTGGTCGCGCGTCAGTGCGGTGCCGAGCGTCGCCACGGCGTTGGTCACGCCGGCCTGGTGGCACGCGATGACGTCGGTGTAGCCCTCGCAGATCACCGCGGTGCGGCTGTCGATGATCGACTTCTTCGCGAGGTGGATGGCGTACAGCCCCCGGCCCTTGTGGAAGACGCCGCTCTCCGGGGAATTCAGGTACTTGGGCGAGTCCTCCGGATCGATCTGCCGCGCGCCGAAGGCGATCGGCTGCCCCATCTCGTCGCAGATCGGGAACATCACGCGGTTGCGGAACCCGTCGATCGGGCCCTGGCGCCCGTCGCGCACCAGCCCCGCCGCGCGGAACGCCTCGAGCTCCGGCAATGCGTCGTCGCCGCGCGCGCCGGCGTGGTGCGCGCGCAATCGCTCGAGGTGGCGGATGAACCCGTCCCACGAGTCGGGTGCCGCCCCGAGCCCGAACCGCTCCTGCATCTCGGCGGGGATGCCCCGGCGCTCGATCGCCGCCCGCGCCGAGGTGCCGGCCTCGGGATGCGCGAGCACCTTCCGGAAGTACGACGCAGCGACCGCGTTGGCACGCAGCAGCCTGCGACGCCCGCCGGCGGCGCCCTCGTCGCCGCGCGTCTGCCGCAGCTCGATGCCCGAGCGCTCCGCCAGCGCGCGCAGCGCGTCGATGAACTCCATCTTGTGGTAGTTCATCATGAAGTCGATGGCGTTCCCTGCCGCGCCGCACGAGAAGCACTTGTAGAACCCCGAACCCTTGTGCGTGACCACGCTCATGGACGGCGTTCGGTCGTCGTGGAACGGGCAGAGGCCCACGTGCTCGCGCCCCTTGGGGCGCAGCTGCACGTGCTCGCCCACCAGCGCCACCAGGTCGGTGGCGTCGAGGACGCGGTCCCTGTCTGAGTTTCCGTACGACGACGCTGCCACCGCATGGTCCTTCCGGCGCTTCCTGCGCCTTGCCTGCGCCTTGCCTGCGCCTTGCCTGCGCCTTGCCTGCGCCTTGCCTGCACCTTGCCTGCACCTTGCCTGCACCTGCCCCGGCCTCGGAGGCCGGATCGATCACCCTGGACGGCCCACCCGCAAGACGCATCCCGGGTGCGGACCGTGAGGGCCGGGACGCGAAAAAAGCGTCCTGGTCTGGGTACCGCCCTTGAACGAGCTCGGAACTGCCTTGGGCCGTCCACCATTTGTCCCGGCACGAGCCATCGGTGGCGCGCGACAGGGCCTTGCCTGCGGGATGGGGGGGTTGCTCGGTGCCGGGATCCGTGGATCCAGTGGTGGCGCGTTCGAGCCGGGGGTCCCGCTGCGAGGAGTGGGGATGATAGGCGGTCCCCGGGGGATGTCAACGATACGGGGTATTTCCCCCTGATTACCGAAGTTGCCTCGGGTCGATGCTCTTGGAAATGCGTTCTCGGAGGAGACCCGTGCACAACCCCACAACCCCGTCCCTTGTTGTGCCCACGCGCCGGCGCCTGCCCGTCGCGCGGATGCTCGCAAGCGCCGCCGCGGTGCTGGCGGTCGGGGCCTGCTTGCCGCCGACTCGGCCAGCGGGACCGTCGGCGAGCCCGTGAAGCCTGCCATGGACGGCGGCCGCCGCGGCGTGCTGCCGCCCGTGATCGTGCGCGACCTGGGGCAGGAGCAGCTGGAGACCTACGACGGCGAGAAGCTCATGGTCCCGGTCTTCGAGTACTGGAGGCCGATCTGCGGCGGTGACCCGTCGGCGATGGGCGTCGCCGGGCTCCAGGCATCCATCGACGCGCACGAGTCCCTCATGGAGGAGGGCGGCCTGGAGATCGATGCCACGCAGTCGCTGAACGGCTTCAACGTGATCTTCACGGTCGGCGGAACCGTCCCGCCTTCGGCGCTCCCTGCCATCGAGGCCGTGGAGCAGTACGTGGAGTCGCTCTGGTCGGACCCCGTCACGCTCCGCATCTCGATCTCCTTCCAGTCGCTGGCCCCGGGCGTGCTCGGTTCGGCCGGTTCGTCGCTCCTGGCCGTGCCGTTCACCACCGCCCGCACCGGGCTGGTCAATGGCCGCGATGCCAGCGACACCGTCCAGCCGCGCCTGCCCACCGGCAGCACCATGAAAGTCCGTTACGACGGCGCCTCCGCCGCGGTGACCAACGAGAACCGCGTGGTGTTCCCGCGCGCCAACGTGAAGTCCACCGTGGCCGACTCCTCGGGCTCGGACGCGTCGATCACCTTCAGCACCGTGTTCCCCTTCGACTTCTATCCCGCCGACGGCGTCAACGGATTCAGCTTCCGCGACGTGCTGGTGCACGAGGTGGGGCATGCGATGGGCTTCGTGTCGGCGTCGGACTTCATCTCCGGTGACATGACGTCCATGGACCTCTTCCGGTTCCAGACCACCGACGGCGCCGCCGACTACAACCCGGACTCGATCGCCGAGTTCACGGCCCGCCCGCGGCTGGTCTCGGGGAACAAGCCCGACGATGCGCACCACGTCGAGATCGGCACCGCGGAGTACCCGATGTCGGACGGCGACCCGTACCAGTCGAGCCACCTGCGCGAGCAGCCGTCGTCCCTGGGCCTGATGGACCCGGCGATCGGCCTTGGCGTGACGAGGCACCCGTACTACTTCAATTCGCTCGACCTGGCCATCCTGGACGCCATCGGCTGGGACCGCTGAGGCGGCCCGGCCCGCGCGGACGCTGCCGTCACTTCGCGGCGCGGCCCTCGCGCTGCTCGCGCGTGTAGGTGTACTTGCGCTTCATCGGCTTGGTGACCAGTCCGGCGCGGATGGCGCGCACGGAGGCCTTCACGCGCTTGCGCGTGCCGCCCTCCACGGTGTCCACGGTCTGCAGGTTCGGCTTGAAGGTGCGCTTCTTGACCGAGGTGGTCTTGAGGCCGACGCCGCCGAGGTACTTCGCCTTGCCGCGGATCTTGAGGGTGTTGCCGGAGGAGGTCTTGGCGCCGGTGAAGTGGCAGACGCGGGGCATGGTGTGTTCCTTTGGGTTCCGTCGCGCGGATGCGCGGGGGAAGATCGGTGAGTGTAGGGAAACGAGGCGGTGGACGCAAGATGACGGTGCGTCCCGCTGCGATTATCTGGACATCCGTGGCGGCCTCGTGTGCGGGGCGCTGAGCCCCGCCGCCACCAAGGCCCGCTCGCAGGCCAGCGCGTCCTCGGGGGAGAACGCCGCCACCGAATGGCTGTCCACGTCGAACACGCCCCACGCGGATCCGTCCTCGCGGAGGCAGGGCACCACCAGCTCGCTCCGGTCCCGGGGGTCGCACGCCACGTAGCCCGCGCCGAGGTCCGCCACGTCAACCACCACCAGCGACTGCGCCGCCGACAGCGACTGCCCGCAGGCGCCGTGCATCCCGATCGGGCTGCACGCGGGCTTCGGAAGCCGCGGCCCCAGCTCGAGGCGCTCGCCGTCGGGCTTGCCCGGCATGTCCACGTAGAACCCCGCCCAGCTCATGGGATGCCCGCTCGACGGGCGGAAGCCAGCCCACCAAGACTCGACGAAGCGCGCGAGGCGCTCCCCGTCAGGCGCTCTCGCGTTCACGGCGCCTGATCTGGTGGAGCGGGGCGCCCGACTCGATGGCCGCCTTGTCGATCAGGTAGACGGCGCTGCCGTTGTCCATCTCGGGAAGGTGGTACATCAGGTCGACCATCACCTCGTCCACCACGGCGCGCAGCGCGCGGGCGCCGGTGTTGCGCGCGAGCGCGCGCTCGGCGATCAGCTCGAGCGCATCGCGCGAGAATTCCAGGCGCGCGCCCTCGAGGCTGAACAGGTACTGGTACTGCTTGATGAGCGCGTTGCGCGGCTCCGTGAGGATCTGCACCATCGCCTCGCGGGAGAGCGGGTGCAGCGGGCAGAGCATCGGCAGGCGGCCGACGAGCTCGGGGATCATGCCGAACTCGAGCACGTCGTCCGGCGTCACCTGCGCGATCAGCTCGGCGCGCTCGGCCACCTTGTCCCCGTTGCCCTGGGCCTCGGCCGAGAAGCCGATGCGCTTGCGGCCCACGCGCTTCTTGACGATGTCCTCGATCCCCTCGAAGCTGCCGCCGCAGACGAACAGGATGTTCGTCGTGTCCATCTGGATGTACTGCTGCTCCGGGTGCTTGCGGCCGCCCTGCGGCGGCACGTTGGCGGTGGTGCCCTCGAGCATCTTGAGCAGGCTCTGCTGCACGCCCTCGCCGCTGACGTCGCGCGTGATCGAGACGTTGTGGTTGGTCTTCCCGATCTTGTCGATCTCGTCGATGTAGATGATGC
>Ga0194116_10007898_pt1 | contig 10887 bp, 21 predicted proteins | sample TA2MahsurfametaG_4_FD_148617 | JGI IMG/M metagenome (GOLD analysis project Ga0194116, IMG submission 148617) | Freshwater microbial communities from Lake Tanganyika, Tanzania - TA2015008 Mahale S9 surface | ecosystem: Environmental > Aquatic > Freshwater > Lake | place: Tanzania: Lake... | reverse complement strand
ATGATCCTGGTCATAGTTGGTTAGAGGTGCCTGCTAAGGATGTTCGTGATGCGGCTGGTGTGTGGGACAATATCACTATGTATTCACCATTGAAGCGACACAAGTTTTATTTGGAGGAGGATTGTGACATGTATACCTTTTACAAGGCTATGACTGACAAGGGATATACTGTTAATATTACTGATATTCATGTGGATGATTTTGATGAATATCTAAAGGGTAAGTAAGATTTAATACAACATAGTGGACGGGTAGCTCAATCGGTTAGAGCACACTCCTTATAAGGGTGAGGTTCTGGGTTCAATCCCCAGCCCGTCTACCAATATAAGAAAAACACAATTAATTTTTATATATGAATATCCAGTTGAACACCACCTATGATTTTAGGGTGGATAACTTCTTATCGTTCACAAATCGTGATATATTCTTCAAAAAAGATGGAAAAAATTGGAAAATCCATTGACAATTTTAGAAAAAGTGATAGACTAAGAGAGTCGAAATCAACATTAAACACAAAAAACAAAAAACAAAAAAAATGAACACTGCTGAGAATACCGTTATTGAGACTGTAACCGTTACCAAGGCCAAGCGTAAGTATACCAAACGTGGGACCACCGTTGTGACACGTCGAGTGACTCTTCTGGATGGAAAGCCCGTTGGTCGTGGCAAGCCTTCCAGGGAAAATCGTGGAAACCGCACTGTTGTGTGGATTCCTGTGGGTGATACCTACAATCCCACCGTTCATGGTTTGGGAGTCAAGTTCAATCCTAATTTGGCTCAGTTCAAGCGGATCTTCCGCCGTATTCGCAAGGATGAGCTGGCCAATATCTACAATCTGTCTGAGACTGTTGTCGTTGCTTAAGTTGTAATGTAAACAACCTTGGGGTTAGGTCAAAAAGCCCCAAATTAAATAAATCCTAATATGAATAATGATAAGTCCCTAATGCAGTTTGTTCGTGATCGTAATGGCAATCCACGCGGTGTTGTGGTTGCTGCGGTTATCAACAATGAGGTTAGATATGGTTGGAGTTATACCAATACTAAGCTGGGTGATAGGTTTAACAAGCAACGTGGTCTGGTTATTGCTTATGGTCGCATAGATAATGGTTGGACTGATCGAACTCAGATTCCTCACGATGTGGTTAAGAGTCTCAATCACATCCGTAATCGAGCGGCTAAGTATTTTAAGGTTGTTTAATTTATAAATCATATGGGTAAGAGTTACAATACTGACAAGAGGGATAAGTATAATAAGTTTAAGCGCATCAAGCGCATCAAGCCTAACAAAGATACTTTTAAGAACCACAACAAGTGGATTTATGAATGTACTGAAGATGTGTAATATCTAATATATTGTGTGGATCGGCTTATTTTATTTTTCAAATGGCAATTAAAATTAATGTCTTTTTTTATAAAAAGTATATATATAAGCGCATCATCCGCAGCAACATTAGTGTTGACAAAAGTTACTAGATAGTTTAGAATAATTAAAGTTAAATAACCGCAACAAGCGCAGCAGTAACAATTAATATAAAATATGATTAATCGTCAAGATTCTGATCTCCCCATGTTCACTGGCACCATTGATGAACTACTTAATCATAGTATGACGATTGATGTTGATATGGTGGAAAGAAAGATTAAGGAAGATGAGAAGAGGAAGTGTATTGAACTTTTGATGGATGATTTGGAATGTTCACCAGAAGAGGCAGAATTTATTTATAATGAGATTGCGTTGGAAGAAGTCAAACAAACAGTTGATACGATGGTTAAGGAGGGACTGATTGAGATTACAGGTTATAGTGAGGATGGAGAGCCACTTTTTGGCTTGACAGAACTTGGCAAGAAGTATCAGGAGCAAGGAAAGAAAAAGTAAAAAAAACGGTTGACTTTTCCCACGGTTGGTCTATACTGTATTCACGATGAATAAAGCGATTGTCAACTACGTCAAGAACCAGCTGTCTTCCAATCCGTCTTGGGCTCAACGTGCTATTGTTAAGTTGTGGCAGCGTCAGACTGCTGATGAACAGAATGCTAAGATTACCGGTCACAACAATGGTGTGGGATTCAATGGCACTGATGCTTTTATTCTCAGCAGTTTCGCTGAACAAATCATCAAGGGTCGTACACTGAGTGTCAAACAGTTGGCTGTTGCTTTCCGAAAACTTCCCAAATATAGCAAACAGATTATCAACGAGATTTCCGCAGATAAGATTATTGAGATTGAGAATAAGTTGATAAAGGCTTGACAAATTGGGGGAAACCCTTATAGTATATTTATGATTGAACTATTAAAGTTTGTAACTGAAAATCCAATTAACTATGTTAGCACATTAATTATGTTTTTGGGTTTGGGTGGATTGATTACTGGTATAGTCAATGCTATTCTCAAGCAATTGACTAGTAGTATTGTTAGTGTTATCATTGCAGTCAGGACGAGTGTTGAGACCAAGTTGAAGATTGAGGAATAATTTATTAAGGGAACGCTTGACTTTCTGTCTGGTTCTGGTAGACTCTTTTTACAATGAATCTTAACTATGAAGGTTTGCTCGAACCTCAAAAGGAGCATGCTGTTAAACTTTTAAACAGTCTTCACCTCAATGGTATTGCGTTTGATAGTAGTCAGACTGGAACTGGTAAGACTTATGTAGCTGCCTGGATTGCCAAGTACTTCAACAGTCCTGTTATTGTTATTGGTCCCAAGGTGGTTATGAAGACTTGGGAGACTGTTTTGGGTGGATTTGGTATCAAGGCGCACACTATCATTAATTATGAGAAGTTGACCCGTGGTAATACTGTTTATTATAAGTATAATAATAGTGAGTATGATAAGGCTAGGTATTGGTGGGAAAGCAAGGGTATTGTTATTAATTTCCCTAAGAACAGTCTTGTGATTGTGGATGAAGGTCACAAGTGCAAGGGTCTCAACAGTCTCAATAGTGAGATGCTTACCGCACTCAAGACTTATGGTTACAATGTGTTGATGTTGAGTGCTACTGCTGCTACCAATGTTACTGAGATGAAGGCTTTTGGTTATTTGACCAATCTTCATTGTGGTAGTAACTTTAAGAACTTTTGTGTCAAGAACGGTGTTACCTACAACGGTTTTGGTGCGATGGTTTGGGATAGTTCGCTTGCTAATTGTCAGAATGGTCTTAAGGAAATTCACAATACTCTCTACAACGTTACTAGTGTAGCGAGCCGTATGACCCGTGATATGTTTGGAACTATATTTCCCAACAATCGTATTAGTGCTGATGCGTTTGATATTGGTAACAACACTGATAAACTCAATAAGGTTTATGAACTGATGGAGACTGAGCTTGCTCGGTTAGATGAACGCAGCAAGAGTTATAAGGAACATCATTTTGCTATTATGATGAAGGCTCGTCGTATGGCTGAATTGTTGAAGGTTCCTACCATGGTTGAATGGATTGAAGATACATTTGACGAGGGTATTAGTCCTGTTGTGTTTATCAATTTTCAAGACACTCTGGAATCAATTGAGAAGCGGTTATCCAAGTCTAAGAAGTTTCATGGAATGATTTCAAAGGTTGTTGGCGGTCAAAGTGACAAGGCTCGTAATAGTGATGTGGAGGCTTTCCAGTCTGATACCAAGCGAATTATGCTTGTCAATTTGGCGGCTGGTAACGCTGGTTTGAGTCTTCATGACTTGAACGGGAATTTTCCACGTATGAGTTTGATTAACCCTAGTTGGAGTGCCTTTCACTTGGTTCAAGCACTAGGACGTATTCATCGTGCTGAGGGTAAGACTCCTTGTGTTCAGAAGTTGTTTTTTGCTGCTGGAACTATTGAAGAACGTCAACGTCAACGTGTAGATCTTAAGATTAAGAACATTGATTTGTTGAATGATGGTGATTTGAGTTTTGAGATTAACCTTTATTAATATTTATGAATACTATTTGTAAGATGATTGGAATTCGTAGGTTGAGTTATTTGGATGTTGCTCAGAATACTGGTAACCAACGTTCTACTGTATATGAGTTTACTGAAAACACCAAGGGTAACATCAAAAATATTATTGATTATCTGTTGTTTGAGAACCGCATGGATAATGTGTTGGTCAATTACAATAATCAATTGTTTGTTTGTTTGTCTACGGATTTTGATAAACGACAATATTCAAAGAAAAATTTGACTTATCATCCATTGAGTAATATAGTTAATATATAATAATTTAAATGGCCTCGTAGCTCAATTGTATAGAGCGAACGGTTTCTACCCGTAAGGTTGCAGGTTAGAGTCCTGCCGGGGCTACCAAAATATATGAACATTATTAAAAATAAACTAAATCAAGTAATTGGAACAATAAAAAACGAAGGTAACAATCTTCGTATTACTGACCGCAACAATAATACATTGGGCGTTTATAATAAAACAAACAATTCTACATATGATCGCAACCAGTCATATGTTGGTAATGGCAATCAACTCCTACGATTGCTAAAATAAAAAGGTGGTTGTTTCATTGTATGGAACGGCTCTGGATACGTCTGGAGCCGTTACCATTTGCATCCAGAATGGTTTAGGTTGAGATTTGATGCGGAGGGTGCAGCGTAGACATGGCTGGAACAATCAAAGAGGCCTATAAACGATTCTGTAACCTTAACGTTATAACGTAACGAACGCAGGTCTTGGTCAGCCGTTCTACAGATACTCTACCACAGAGATTTTTTAAACTTTTTTTGATGATTCGCTTGACTTTCTGGCTGGCTCTGGTAGATTATTCCCACGATGAAAGTTACCATTACCTTTGACACCGACAACGCCGCCTTTGAAGACAGTTTTCTCATGGCGGTCACCAAAACCTTGTCTCAGGCCAAGGAAGTGATCCTTGGCGCCCACGATCCCGGCTCTGAACCCGTTCATGACCGTCGTCTCCTCAAAGATATCAACGGCAACCGTATCGGAGTGGTTGAGCTTGACAATCGAGCTTGACAATCTGGATGCTGTCCGAGACTGAAAAAACCGCCCAGAGGGGCTTGACACCGTATAAAAAGCTGATAAACTCTCTACCACAATGAACGAAGAATTTTACAAGCGGTTGACTGGTTTGAGGCTGGACACTTATGCTGTTGACCAGGGCATGATGCTAAACTGTCTCGTTGGTTATTTGACTGGTGAGATTGTTTGGCAAGATAAGAACGGTAAGATTAATGCCAATGATATTGTGAATGTCATTGAACGTATTCATAATCAATGTAAGCGGATCAATAATTAAATAATAAATCCTATTAATATGACATATGATTGATAATAGTGAAATCCTAGATATTGATATCGACAATACTGACGTAGAAGATGCATTGTTCCTTGAGGAACTCACCAAGTATGTGTCTCAATTTAAACCACTGTCACCAAGTGCGCTTGTGACTTATAATGATAAATACAAATTTCTGGAGTCTATCCACGATGAAATTCGATTGACAAATCCATCTTTTATGCCACCATATGTGCCTGAGGATGATACGGAAGTTCCTTTTGAGAAGGGGAAATACATAGAAATTGTCTACAACTTCAGCCCTCAGGAAAAAGGTGTTGACAACCACTGAATCTCTGGTATCGTATTAATTATGAAGAAACTCAAAAATCAGTTTACGATGAATGCTGACAAGGTTGGAGATAACATCTTCACTCAACTCAAACGAGAAGGCAAAGTTGCTATTTACATGCGTAGCTGGCCTGATGGTAAAGTCAAAAGTTATGAGGTCTTTATTATCAAGACCGTTGAGAAGGGTACTCCTCTTCCTAATGGCAAGACTGTAGAGGAAACCTATGAGAGTTATCCTGGTGCTGCAAGTTTCGGCAAGTCCGCTTACGATTGCAAGACCATTGAAAGTGCAGAAGATAGGTTTGTGGAATTGATGGAGAAGGTCAAGAATAGAGATGATGCGAAAGAAGAGGCTATTAAGACTGGTCAACCTGTTCGTAGAGGTCGTAAGCCTTCTGTTAATAAGAAGGTTGTGCCCGTTCCCACAAAGAATAGTAAGTTCACTATGAAGATGATGGTTAGTGATACTGGTGAGAAAAAACCCAATCTCTACATTATCGTTCAGAAGTGGATTGCTGATGGTCTGGTTCGGGTGGCTGGAACCCAACGGAAGGAAGGTCAACGGCGGGGTCGAGCCGAGGTGGTTTACGAGGTGGTTTAAACGCTCTGTATACGACCGTAAACAGACTCGTTTTAAGGGGGTCTTGGGAGAATCCTTCCCACCCCCCCTAAAATTTTAAAAAAAAAGGTTGACTTTGGGTCTGATTACATGTAAAGTATTACCACAATGAAAGACAATGATTATCGGATTCTGGAAGCCATGAGTGTGTATGGTGGATCGTTTGTGAAGGCTATTGCTGTTGCTGCTCGAATGGCTGATAGTGAGAACTACGTTAAGCTCAAGGCTGCGTTCCCAGATCTTTGGGACAGTTATGCGGCCTTTGTTCGTGAGAATGATTAAAAAAAGTGTTGACCTCTGAACGAACTGAAGATACACTGTAAGGACGATGAAGACAGAGATTAAGGTTCGTAAGAGTTGGGGAATGACCAACCCCGTCACAAAGAAGATTGAGAGCAAAAAGAGATACACCCGCAAGAACAAGTGGTCAAATAAGTGGGATTAATTTGTCGGTAAACAAAAAACAAAAAATAAAAAATAAAAAATGAGTAATACTAATACGTCGGATAACCTGTTCGTGGCGGATGATATTGAGAATATCGCTGATGCTCTCAAGTCTACCACCAAGACTGTTAATGTCAACTGTGTCTTTGATGATGTCAAGGCGCAACACGCACTCAATACGTATCGTTGTTCCCATAACATGGTAAAGGTTCGTAATCCGTATAGCTGGTGGAAGTATCTGTTTGTGTGTTTGACCTATATGCCCAAGGGTGCTAGTATCATTGAAGCGAGTAACTTCCTTAGCACCACTACTACTATTGAGATTCCTCGTTCTACCGCCACTCTGTTGGTTCGTGCCATTCGACAGAATGCTCCGTGTAAGATTCGTCGTGAATATACCCAGAACCTTCCTTCTGTCGCTAAGATGATTAACCTTAAGGCTCATCTTGCTCCAAAGGGTGTTCCCGGTAAACGTCCGTTCATCTTCCGATTGGATGACCCTAAGCGTGCTCGCTCTATTCTGGCTCTGACGTTCCCCGAGCTGGTTCCGCTGTTCGAGCATATCGACGCTACCAAGAAGCTGGCGGCCTAAACTTTTTTAAAAAAAACTTCTCAAACCCCTTGACTTTCACCGGTCAGGGGGTTATTCTTTGGGGGTTATGAAGAACCTCATTCACGTTATCTATCCTGATGAAGCTGTTTATTTCTATGTCGTCATCAATGACCTCTCCGTAGAGGACAACCTGGAACGAGTCTTCGGCGAGTGGAACCACGGTTCAAACATGGAATGCAAAATGTTCATTGAATCCCAAAAGCGGTCATTTAGTGTCAATGACATTGTGTGTATTAATGGTAAGTATTATCAATGTCAGTCGTTTGGTTGGAAGCAAGTGTCAACTGAATATGTGAATCAATTGGAGAAGGAAGTGGCTCTACATCCTCGTAGGTTTGACGGTGCTTGGTTTGCTTTGAGTGATATTATGTGGAAGCGACACAATAATGAGATTTATCCAGAGTTGGTTTGTTCCACGGCTGACCGAAACCATGCTAGGTCTGGAGCGACACAATAATGAGATTTCTCTAGAGTTGGTTTGAGAAGCCAAGAAGGGAGGGTGTAAAAACCCTCTCTTTTTTTTGCATTTCCCCGTTGACTTTCACGGCATCTAGGGTAAGGTATTTCCAGAACGGCTGACAAAGCTAGGGTGGGGGACCAAGGGGTGCGTGCATAGCTTTATCGATAACGTAGAAAGGCCAAAATAAACGAAAAAAGTGCTTGAAGTTCTGAAGGGATGGTGTAGGATATTTCCAAGATGACACTTCAACAATTCCAGGCCGCTTTCGCCATCGCCAAAGACTTCAACCGTGATTTGTCCAACGTGGACGACAGCACGCTTTATGGTTACGGACTCAACTCCTTCAAGCCGGTGCACACTACTCTGGAAGCTGTGGCCAAGACCATTCGTTGGCAAGCCCTTCAATTCAATGGTGAATGGAATGCCGAAGCATTGAACGAAGTGGCTGAGCTTGGCCGCCGTAACTTTCTGGTGCTGGGCTAAAAAAAGCTGTTGACTTTCTCTAAAAAACCTGTAGACTATTTCCACAATGAATAACGAACTGATCGACAAGGCGCTCAAGAAGTTTCCCAAGGCTAAGAGGATTGCGGTGGAAAACTTCACCTATGGCTACAACGAACTGTCAATGGAAGCTTCCATGAATCTGGAAATGGATGCAAATCTCTACAATTGGAATGCTCACACCGTCAACGCAATTCGTTGGGTGCTGAATTCCAAGCAAGCCTGTAAGAAAAGCTCCGAAAGCCAGGAGCATGTCTACCGGATCCACTACCCGGTCTGAATTTCAAGCACGCCTGTAAAAAAAGCTCCGAAAGGGGCTTGACCTTTTTCTAAAACCTGATAATCTATTTCCACGATGAAGACCTACTACGACGACAACTTCGGAACCTGGGAGATGAGCGAGCCTGAGATGCTTGACTTTTACCACCGGTGCCAACGTACCAATGTGACCAAGGTTTGTGAGCGTTGTGAGCGCACTGTTCGTATTCAACCTCAATATGCTATTTGTAATAGCTGTGCTGATGCTATTGAGCGGGGTATGGATTATTAAATTAATAAACTCTAAAACAATAATAAACATATGGATCCAGAAGATATTGCTTATGAAGATAGTGTCAGTAGTGACACTGCTGGTTGGCCTGGTGATGGTAGCGGTGAAGATGACTTCGCTGACTACAATCAGAACGAAGCAGATGACTATCGTGACGAGAACAATGAAGATAGTTATTTAGATAACAGTTACGAAGATCGTAATGATATTGGTGACGATTACTAAATAACACAATAGGTTGTGGTAATACTATAAAATAAAATATTTACATACAACATATATGAATTCCAAATACATAGAAGACATTGGAATGAGATTCTTTGACCGCAGTGTTTCACTGGCTAAGGCTGGTAACCAATGTGTTTGTTGCGGTAAGAGTGCTACTGAGTTTCGTGACGAGATAAGTAAACGTGAATATCAGATTAGCACATTTTGTCAAGCTTGCCAAGATGAAGTGTTCGCTGAACCGCTTGACGGTTGATCATCCCACTTAAAAAAAGTTGAAAAAAAGCTTGTGGTTTCGGGATGGGGCTGGTAGGATATTTCCACAATGAACGACATGATTGACCCTCAAGATGACCTCCGTGACCTGATTGCCGTTGACTACCGTGAGGTGAACGACGACGATGCTCGGTTTGAAACCCCCAAGATGACTGACTATCTGGAGGGCTAAGATTCATTCACGGTAACACAATAATAATAATCATCTACACTATGCCTAACAAAATCAAGAAGAACGATATCGTCACCAATAACATTCAGCTCGTCTATGGTACTACCAAACCACTTCTAACCGTTGTGCCTGTTGGTACCGAGCTAAAGGTCTGGAAGACCAAGCGTGATGGCACACTCTATTGTAGTGTTGTTGATCCTAACATCTACTATGGCACTATCATCATCAAAGATACTGACGTTACTCTAGTCAATAAGCCGCTCCCCACCGTCAACATCGGTGATATCTATGTCACCAGTTGGGGATACGATCAAACCAATATTGATTATTACAAGATTGTGAGTGTCAAAAACAAAACCGCTAAGCTCGTTAGTATCGGTCAGACTTGTAACTACACCGGTAGTATGCAAGGCGAGTGTATGCCTGATCCCAATGTGGTTGGTAATAATATCCTCACCAAGCGCATGATTAACAACGGTGATAGTGTCAGCTTCAAGATAACCAGTTTCAGCTGGGCTTACAAGTGGAATGGTAAGGCCAATCACTTTACTGAGTGGGCGTAACCCCAATATACATAGCCTCCCTATACAACCCCCTATCCTCTATGGTTACCCCATGGGGGGTAGGGGATACATATGTTAATACTAGTTGACGGCCCTCCCACCCCATGGCCCCCACTGCTTAACATAGAACGCGGGGGGGCTGCCAGTTAGGGCGTGCTTATTTTATATAGAAGGCTAATTTTTATTTGGACTTTTTTATATATACGATTTTCCTACCTTAGTTTTTTGATATTTGGTTGCGGTTAGTGATTTACAGGCCTGGGAAATTTTTTTATGGGGTATTTTATATATATTGTTTTATTATAAATTGTGTTAATTGTATGGGAGTGGTAGAATATATATATGGAACATATGAATAAGAATAAAAGCAGCATAATGTGTGAGGGTGTTAAGTGGGATGATTTATTTAGCATATTGAAGTTGCATTATGGTGCTACATTGTGTGAGGATATGGGTATTATTAATGATGAGGATGGATATTACTGTGAGTTGAGGGTATGTGGGACGAGTGCGAGGTTTGTGTGTATTGCGTTATTGGAGTTATATGGATATGGTGAGGATGAGGTGAGTATTGAGTATGATAAGGAGGAAGGTAATAATGAGTGTATTATTAGAATAAGATGTAGCTTATGATTATTATAATCTATGTTTACCGGTGGAAATAATGGGTAGGTGGTAATATAAAATTGACTGACTGGTGTAGTTGTGATATATAGGGTATAGAGTTCCGTAGGAACCTTGTGATATGATTTATATTTGTATTTATTCTGGATTATCCAAATCGTTTCTTATAAAAGCTTTGATATATCTTTCCAGTCTGTCTTCAGTTCTTCTTGGAATAAAGATATCTGGTGCTTTACTTTCTAATAATATATCTTTGAGCTTAATCATA
>Ga0194116_10007894_pt1 | contig 10891 bp, 9 predicted proteins | sample TA2MahsurfametaG_4_FD_148617 | JGI IMG/M metagenome (GOLD analysis project Ga0194116, IMG submission 148617) | Freshwater microbial communities from Lake Tanganyika, Tanzania - TA2015008 Mahale S9 surface | ecosystem: Environmental > Aquatic > Freshwater > Lake | place: Tanzania: Lake Tanganyika... | reverse complement strand
TCCCCATTACTTTAATAAATCCTCTAATTGAGTAAAGTTTCAATTTTTTTTTTAATATATAAATTTTATTTTTAATTTATACTGTAGAAAGAACGAATTTGTTTGTTAAACATGAAAAAAAAGCTATATATTTATTAGAATGATAATTTTCAGAATTACTACAAACAATGAAATATTAATGAAAAAGAAGTTAAAACGCAGCCTCCTATGGGATTTGAACCCATGACATTTTGCTTACGAAGCAAACGCTCTACCAGCTGAGCTAAGAAGGCTTACTAGCCTTTATTTCTAATAAATATATAAACTATAATTTTAGATTCGAAGTGAATTTTATTTTAAATTTTAATAAGATTAAATAGCTTTCAGTCAGAATGTTTTATGGAAATAAATATAATTAATAATTTTTATGGAAAGCATAAACTTTCTATAAAAATTTTAAATAAATTTGATCATAATTAAGCTAACAAATTCTATTTGAGTTATTTTAATTATTAAATTTAATTATCATCACATTTTTTAATAGTAAATTACAGTTATAAAAAATAAAAAATGGAGAATTACATTTACTACAGATGAGAATAGAATATTTACTTTTTAAAATTAAAATCTAATAATCATTTATTTCATAAAACAACAGTTTTATTCAATAGAAAAATTTCTTTTATTGAATTTTTTATCTATAAATAATAATTTATTGTGTATTCATATTTACAAATTAATTCTTAAATATCATTTATGTATAAATAATTCCCGTTAATTTTCAACTCATTATTAATTAATATCCTGAAAGATTATTTCGATAATTATATATTAGAATCTAGTGATACATCATCAGATTCAAGCTTCTTCTTCACATCGAAATCAGCAAGATTAAAATTTCTTCCCTCACTCATTTTATTATCTATAAAAAATAAATAGTTTAATTTACATTTAGTATTTAAATTCTTTATAAAATCACAGAAGTCTAATTCTTTTTTTTTATTCTTTTGATATTGATTGTAACTTATTGTCGAAAGAAAGTCATTCTTTATCTTATTTTTCCCTATAAAATTATATAAATTATATTTTTTGAAACTTTATTAAAAAGGCTTTTTTAAATTGGCAAAGTTTTTTGAAAATGATTTACTTTTTTTTCTATATTCCAATCGCTTATTCTTAGAATTTTCATCGAGAGTTGTTTTTAAATTAAAGGTATTACTTGAATCTTTCACATCTTCATTTGTAAATGAATTTTCTTCATTAGAACTAAAATTCTGATTTTCACTTTTTGTATCATCGTTATTAGTATAAACACTAATTGAACATCTTGGATAGTTGCTTGCTTTGAATTTATTTTTGTATTCACAAATATGATCTCTTCTTTCTATCAGGAAATTATTATATGCGTAGTTATCTAAAAAATATTCTCTTGTGATATATTTTTTATTTGAATCGAAAATTATATTTTCATTCATATCTCTATAATTGTTAAAAATATTATTAAGATTAACATTCAATTTACAAAAGTTATTTATATTATTAGAATTAGAATTAGAATAGCTATTATTAAAATTATTATTATTTCTTTGAGAAATAGTGCTGCTATTGAAGTCTGTACTTTTATTCTCAATTGTAATACTGCTATTGTTCGACTTAGTTTCTAAATTATGAGAAACTTTTTTGCAGTTACTTAAAGTTGAAGAATTTTCTGAAAAATTTGATTTTAAAATCTTGTTAAATTTTATGATCTTCTCCTCAAAATGATTTTCACAAATCAATGGAATTTCATTGATTCTGTATACAAAAAATTCTTTTACTTTGTAAGCGTTTTCGATGTCAAATACACATATTTGCCAATTTGCATTACAAATCTCATCTTTATTTAGTTTAAGTTTTTCTAACTTTCTTTCAATTTTCGATTTATTTATATTATTGATTTTTTCGGATATAATAGAAAGCAATAAATTTCTATTTTTTTCAATGATTTCCATATTAAATTCGAATTTCCTCAAAATCAAAACATACATCAAATAAGCCTTGTCTTTAAAATTTATGAATCTTTCTTTTATATAGTTTTTGAATTTATCTAAATCTTTTATGTGAATTAAGTCATTTTTTATAAGTTTTATCAATCCGATAACCAATTTAAATAAGACGATGCTTCTATCAATTAATAAAATATCCCATATTAGTAATGAACACTATGATTAGATTATTTGTATGCTTTAAACGAAAAAAGGTTTTAATAAAATTAAACTAATTGAAATAAAATTATAGGTAAATTATTTTATTTTTATAGCTTTGATCAATTTTAATTTACCTCGTCATTGAAATTCTGAGTTAATAAGGAAATAAACCATTGAAATAATATATTTTTAAAAAACTCTAAAAAAAAATTTTCTTCCAAGTATTCAATAAAATCAGGAAAATATTTGCTAATTAAATTAATTAAAATATCAATGTCAACCATCAATCCTGACATCTCACTGAAATAATTAATAGGTAAAATGTATTCAATAATTTGAGTGAAAATCCAAAAAGCAGATTCTTCATTAGGTATAATTTTTAAAATTCTACCTGCAATAAAATTAAAACCTTGTACATATCCGATTGATACATTTCTTCTGGAAAATGCAAGTAAAATATTTTTTAATTTCCTAATTATTTTTGGATCTTGAAAAAACACGTCTTCCGGAAAAGTTCTATGTAAATCCTTTATTTTACCGTCGAAATAAAAATTTGTAAATTTTTATCATTTCTAATAAAAATAAATATTTACCAATTCAATTTGTCCCAAAAAAGGAGATTGAAATTCTTCTGGGTATTCATTTATTAAAAAATCATAATATCCTTTATTATTAGCCATTTCTCTTTTAGCTCCAGATGCAAAATACCATAAATCAGGTCTATAAGTTTCATCTATTCCTTTTAAAATTAGAAGTTTTAAAGTTTTTTTGTTTTCTTTACTAGGCCATAATTTTTTACTTAAAATCTATCGGTTATAAATTTTTCAAATTTTGGATTTTTTGAAAAATAGGAAAATAATTTTTTAAAGTTATAAAAATGTAATTGTTTAAAATAAAATTAAAAAAAAGCTTTATTTTAATAGTTTACCGGTAAAAAATCATTAGTCCAAGAGAGTTTATTAAGAACTTCTTTAGTTTGATACATAATATTTACGTTTCTTGAATGACTTGGGAGAATATTGTTGAAATTTTCATTTGAAAACATACCTAGAAGAAAGTTACTTAGATTGGACATCTTATAAAAATATGTATTCAAAATATAATTTACTAAATAAATTTAATATTAATTCATTCATTTAAATAATGAATTAAAATTCAAAATTTAAGAGAAGGATTTGCGTAATATTAAGTTTAATTTCTGGATGCAAGTCTATTTAAGCTTTTTAAAATATCATTTTTTTAATAAGGGGGACTTATATTATATTAATAAAACACCATTTAAAATGATAACTTTATAAAATATTATTTATGAAAATTACAATTCAAGTAAAGATGATAATGTATTGTTCAAATAAACTTTATTTTGCTTTTTTCTAATGTTAAATCATTTAAATATTGAGTCCTTTTATAATTTTTTATTAATTAAAAATTGTTAATTTAGAATTAATTATAGAAAAATTTAAATTTGAAATATTATATATTTTCCTATTTAGCTCTCAGGAATCAAAAAGTTAAAATAAATTTTATACATCTTATATTAAAAATAGAATTATATCTTTTATAAAATAATGGAAATTATATAGACAACAAACGGAGAAAAAAATAATCATTAATTTAATTTATTAAAAGGAAATTTGAATTTTATAAATTAAGGCATAATTTTTTGTTAATTTAATCTTTTCTCAACAGAAATGGAGAAATCATTGAATGTTGGAACTCAAAGTTTATTAGGATATTTACCTGCTTTATTAATTAAAAATATATTAGATCAGAAGATAAATGTTATTCAAAAATTACCTCAGTATACATCTATAAATACTGTATCTCTTTTTGCAGATATATCAGGTTTTACGAAATTGTCAGAAGCTTTCTCAAAAAAGGGTAGAATAGGACCTGAATTTTGGCTTTTTCATTAAATAGATACATGGAACAATTAAGTAAATTAATGCTGTATAAAGCAAATATTACTGCGAGAATTATAAATTTATTTCAACTAATAATTATATTATTTTTTCTTAAAAAAAAAAATTTTAATTATTCAATCTCCAATTGTTTGAAATATATAAATATATATAGCGACAATCTCTCAACTTTATATAATATTTAATTATTTATATAGTAAAAATACAATTTAATTTTAATAGTTAATATCATTGGAAAAAACGGTGGTGATATTTTTAAATTTGCTGGGGACGCTTTATTTGTTATTTGGCCTGAAGAAAAAGATAACATAGCCCGTAATTGTAAACGTGCTATACAATGCGCTTTTGAAATTCAAAAAAATTTACATAATGCTAAAATATGTAATGGTAAAGCTCCATTGAGTATAAAAATCGGAATAGGAGTAGGTGAATGTAAAATTCTGATAGTTGGTGGTTTTTTCAATAGATGTGAATATCTAGCAATTGGAAAAGCAGTTCGCGAAGCTTGTCAATCAGAATCAATGGCATCAGGAGGTGGAGAAACAATAATCTCACAAGAAACATTTGATGTAATAAAAAGTTTTGTTAATGTGCTTGAATTAATTCCACCTAAAGACAACCATTATAAAATAGATCCTAAAAGCAGATTTTATCTTGTTACTGAAATAATTGGTGAAAAGCTTAATATTAAATCTGAAACTTATTTAATTAGAAGCAGATTTTCAATAGATAGTGTTAGGAAAAATGTCAAGTATTTAAAGCAGTTTATTCCAGCTTCTATATCATTGTATTTAGATATTGAGAAAGAATTCTGGAGTAAAGAAATCAGGATGTTGTCCATAATGTTTCTAAATTTAGAATTTGACATGAATAAAAGCAAAGATGAAGTAAATCAAATGGCTAATGATCTCATAATTAAAGTTCAAAGATGCGTTTATAGAACAAGAGGAGGTCTAAATAAATTTCTAATGGATGATAAAGGAACATTAATGCTTTTGTGTTGGGGTTTACCACCTCTTTCAAATCCAGATGATCATTTAAGAGGAGTTTTAGCAGCTCTTTCTTTGATAAATGATTTGAAGAAATTAGAATGCAATGCTTATATGTCCCTTACTACTGGGACATGCTTTACAGGAGTTTGCGGAACACTTGGTAATAGAAGGGAATATTCATTACTAGGGTAAAATTTTAGCCTTTTAATTAATTGAAATTAATATTTCCCAAATTTTAAATATAAAAATAGATATTTTATATTATTTTAGAGAAGTTGTAAATCTTTCTGCAAGATTTATGCAAGAAGCTATAATAAATGGTCCTAAAGTAGGAAAGAAATTTTTATTTTTAATGGATGAAACAACAAAAAAAGTAAATTAATAATTATTCCTCAAAAAATAAAATTTCAATTCATTAGCTTATAGAAAACAAAATTTCCTGTAAATATTTCAACAAATTTTCTCCAAAAGGATTTTCTATTCAATTCAATACTTATATTCCTATTACATACGAAGATAAACTTCTTCATAAATATTTCTTAATGCCATACAAATATAATCCCTTTCCCGAAATGAAGACACATAAATTCAATCCTATTTACATGGAACAAATTCATAAAGAAACTAGTCTTAATGAAGAACATGCTTCGGAAGTATTGAAGGATTCATTATTTATAATTGATAGAGAAGAGAATTTAAAGAAATTCGTTGGTTTAATTCAAAATGCTTATAAATTAAAAGAGAAAAAATTAATATTAATTAAAGGCCCAACAGGATCTGGAAAATCTCTTTTTCTTCGAAGAGGGTTTTATGAATTACTAAAACAAGATAGATATTTTCATGAATCTATTTTCAAAACTGACACAAAACGAATTGTTTTTTGTACATTCCAAACTCCAATAACTATAAAAAAGCCTTACAATGGATTTTACAAAATATTTAGGGAAATGTATCAGTATTTATATTTATTTTTTGATGAAAAGATTACATTAAAATCTCATCAGTTTGCAAAATCAAATCTCACTAATAGTAATGCTAATCTAGATCATCAATCTAATAAAATGAGGAATTTAAATGATAATAATTCTTCCAAATTAAAAAAAAATTTTAGCGAAGAAATAATCAATTTGATCATTGAGGAAAAATGCTTTAACCTTATTAAATATCTTGAATTGATTCTTAAAAGAGATTTACTAAAATTATTTGAAAATAAATTCAAGAAAGCAAAAGACGAATCAAACTTTATCAATAATAATGAATCTTATAATGAGGATGCAATTTCTTACACACCTGATAATTTTTATACTTTTAATAGAAGTAAAGAGAAAATAAAAATTTTTCTTCTTTATCATTATTATAAAATTTTCTTTTAAAAAGTTTTAAAATTATTTATAGCAAATAGCTCAGATAATGAAAATGAAAATAATTTAGAAAAAAATATCTCTAAGGCATTTGATTATGAAAAGGAAAAAGAAACTCTAATTATTCCTGAATCCTACGATAATTATTTTGCAGAATTGAAACTTGTGAATTATGTTCACTCGAAGAAAATCAACAATTTTTTTTTAAGATTAACGCTTTTATATCAACATCTAATTTTAGATCAAGATCAAACAAATATAATTACTAATTTCAATTTTGATAAAGATAATCCTAATGGTTCTTTTAGCAACCCTAATTTAAATACACAAGAACATTTATTTTTTATAATTGAGGATTGCAATCTTCTTGATAATTTGTCGATTGAATTCTTAAAACTTTTGATTTCTGAAAGCAGAGTTAAAAATATAAGCTTGATTTATACTCATCAAGAACCATTGTTTCTAAATATAGAAGATAAAGAAAATAAATTTACTCGACATCCTGAATTTTTCAACGAAGAAACAGTAGAAGTTTTCTTTATGAATAATATTATTACTCATGATAAAGTCAGTAGATTGATAAAATTTGCTATTTTGAAATCACATTTAAAAAATGATAAAGTTTCAATATCTAAAATCGAAAGTGCTCTTATTGATATAATCATTACAAAGTCTTTTAAAGGTAATCCATTTTTTATATTCGAAATAACTGAAAGTTTATTGAATTCAAAAAAGCTCATTCAGCATCTATCCACAGAAATATTAGTAACAAGCGAACTTCTTGAAATGGAAGAATTTAAAAATTGGTGTGAATTTAAAATTCCAATTATAATCGAAAAAATTGTCGGCTCAATTATAGACTCCTTAAATCTTAAAGATATGATATTATTAAAGATAGCTTCAATTATTGGAAATATTTTTGATGTGCATAGTTTAATGGAAATGAACGAATTCACAAATCTAACTTATGAGGAATTATATTTAATATTAAAAAACCTAGAGAATAATGGAATTCTGGAATTTCTATTTGATAAAGGCCCTAAAAATCTAATTTGCAAATTCTGCATTCCCTTTTTTAGAGAGATTTTATATCAGCGAATGCTGATTGAGCAAAAAAACGAATTGCATCTTAAAGTCGCTAGAACGCTACAAAATCCTAAATTTAGATACCATCCCCATGATGTTGAAGTTAAACTTCTTAATTTACATTTGAAGAATTCAGAAAGAACTTTACTCGTTCAAATGGAAGAAGATGATTCAGTAGAAGAATCTTATAATCGTTTGTATAGAAATAACGTTGCTGGTGGGAATAATTTAAATAAATGGGCTTTAAGAGCTGATGATTCAGAAAGTTTAAATATTACCAATTTAAAAATATTTCTTGTTAAAGATATTGTTCAAAAAATAAAAAATATTGAGATCAATAAAAACTTGCCTTTACCAAAGAAGAAAGGAAATAAAAATAAAAAGTCAAAAATTGAAAAAAAAGAGTTTAAAATCAATGATAAAAATGTAAATAATAATATAGATGATAATAATGTTTTTAAATCTTTACAACAAATAATAAGTGGATTTATTGATAAAAAATCAGATGCGAATATTACTTGGGAAAGGTATATTTACATATCAAATAATTTTTTTTATTCTTTATTTTCTTAAAAAATTTATTGAGAATATGTTAAATTTAAAAAATCTTTGATATATTAAATAGTCGTTTTTGTGTAGCTACAACTAACAAATTTTTATATTGGTACACTCAGGATCAATATCATGAAAATAAAATATGTCTTGCGAGTTTTTTTCTTGCTAATATCCTTGATATAACTATTTTGCCTGATTTTCACATTGGAGGAAGAAAAAACATTATATGTATTTATTTAAGTTGTTGGTTTAAGAAAGATGAATCCAAAGGCCCAAGAAAATTTTTTTTTTCATTTAGTACCCGAGAAGAACTATATAAATGGACAATGGCTTTGAATTTCTTAAGAGTAAAAGCAATTCATGATGATTTCACGCTTAAATTTGGAATAATGAACCTGCCTCTAAAACATGAATTAAAGGCTAAATCAAAAAAATTTTTAAAACGAAAATTTAAATTAGACCCCATTTTAACACAAAATCAAAGAGGAAGTATTGATAATTTTTCAAGTCCAAAAAGTGGTGAGAAGATTAATATTAGAGTAGGTTCTTTAGAATTCCAATTAGCAAAGAATTTGATAAATAATCGAACAAGCACATTTAATAGGATCAGTAATATCAATTTCAATTTCGAAGAAGTAATTAAATTATAAAAAAAATTTCTTAAATTATTACTTAAAAAACAAATATAATGAATGTGATTCAAGGAATAAATAATCTCAAACAACACTTGAATTTCCTATAAATAAAGAATAATTTTAATATAGTATGAAAGGAATCAAATAAGAATTTTGAAGAATATGAAAAATGACCTAAAAGAAATTTTTGAAAAAACTATTCTTTGCTTTATTTTTTGCATTCAAAATCTATCATTGAATTATGATGAAGATAATTATTTCCTTCAAAAAAATCTAATTAAAGTTCCTGATTATTTTTATAATAGATTAGAAAAAAAATATTTATTGCTTAATTCTGAAAACGATAATGGGCAGAATCAAAATAATAATTCTTTAACTAAGATAAATAAAGACAATAATATTTCTAATAGTTTTAATGATTCTACAATTAATAATTCATTTTTAGAAAACCAAAATAATAATCATAATATATCAGATAATAATAGAAAAAATAATCGAATTTCAAATAAAAACAGCAATATTTTAAATTCATCAATTGAAGAAGTGGTTGAAAAATCAATAGATAAAAGAATTGAAAATACAGAAAAGAAAAATTTAAAATCTTTAGAAGACGAAAAGATTAAATCAAAAATTATTCCCAATAATTTTGAAATGAAAAAACATGATTTTCCAAATCTAACCTCAGAATGTAATTTATCAAAACTTTAAATAAATTTCATTAAATATAAATTTTAGATGCTGATAATAAATTACAATCAACTGCATTAGAAAACCTACCAACAAAAATTCTCGAATCACCAAAGAAACTAGAGATTATAAAGAGCAATGATACTTCGAAAGCTGATCAGTTGTTAAAGCATAAAATAACACAAATCCTAAATAAAGCTAATTCTTCTAGTAAGAAAAAAAATGAAGGAAATTATCACGATATTCTTAAAAATGTTCAAGCATCTTCATTTATTAATAAATTTATTACTTCTGATAATGACTCAGAAGAATTAAAAAGTTCCAAAAGTCTATATAAAAGAAATAACTTTAAAAATGATAATAAATCAAAAACTAAAAGTAATCAAAACGAAAATAATTCTAATAAATCTAATGAAACAGTTAATTTTAGATTGAATAATATATCTAGGAAAGAAGAGAATAATAATTTTTTTCAATCAATGTATAATAAGGCAAATATAAAAAATGATTTGAAGAATAATTCTTCTTTGAAAAAATCAGAAGATGAAATTGATAGTAAAAATATATTAGATTCAAAAGTAATAAATGGATTTTCAAATTTAATAAAACCTCAAGATGTGTTCGAAAATTATAAAAAACATGAATTCATTAACAATAAATTTTTTAACTCATCATCTTCTTTACAAAATAGAGGTGAAAAGGAATTAAATTCGTCTGGTAGAGATGAATCATTAAATAAATCAAATAAAAGTTCTACAATTCCTACGACTCTAGATTATTATAAAATGTATAATATAAAAAGAACTGACGATTTTGATGCTTATAGTAATTTTGAACTTATCGATCCTAATTTGAATAAATCAAAAAAAATGAATAAAAATGAAAATAAAAAAGAATCAAAATGGTTCAATGATTTAACTCAACATGATAACTTACTTAATAAATTAAAAAATTTTATCATTGACATGCCAAATGATGAAGACATATTTAATGATGATTTCAATTTCTCTAATAATAAAAGATCCAAATCCAGTATAAAAGAAGTGAAAAAAAATTAATAAGAAGGAATACTATTAAAGATTTAAATATAATCCCTTTTTTAAAGAATGATTCTGTAAAATTTTAAAAGAGTTAAACTTTTATAGTAAATAAACTTGTAGGAAAGTTTAAATATTTATTTATATATTGTTTAGGAAATTAATTATGTTCTAAAATTTGATTATAAAATCCTCTGGCTAATTTTCATAATCAATAACAAAGACATCAAATAAAATAGATAAGATTATATTATTATTTAAATAATTATATTAAATTAATATTATAATTTATGCAAACGAAAACTTTTATTAATTTTTAAAAACACATAAAATAAGGAAGTTGAAAATTTGTTTAAATATATTCAAATCTATGTTTCTTGTCAAAAAATTAAATAAAACTTGATAAATAAATAAAAAATAAATTTTTGAATTAATTGGGGATTGGGGATTG
>Ga0194116_10007893_pt1 | contig 10892 bp, 8 predicted proteins | sample TA2MahsurfametaG_4_FD_148617 | JGI IMG/M metagenome (GOLD analysis project Ga0194116, IMG submission 148617) | Freshwater microbial communities from Lake Tanganyika, Tanzania - TA2015008 Mahale S9 surface | ecosystem: Environmental > Aquatic > Freshwater > Lake | place: Tanzania: Lake Tanganyika... | reverse complement strand
ATTGGGGATTGGGCCCAATCCCCAATCCCCAATCCCCAATCCCCAATCCCCAATCCCCAAAAATTAAAATTTTTCAAAAATCGAAAATTTTTTTACGAAAATCTAACTTAGTTTTATTTATAATTCAAATTTAATTACAATAAAATAAAGAATTTAGATTAAATTATAAAAATTAAATGGAAAACTCGAAAAAAAATTCCAGAGAACATTCAGAAGAGGTCAGCTATTTATCACTTTTTGACAATGCCAAAAAATCCATTCAAACAGAAGACAATAAGAACGCTTTATATTACTTAAATCTTGTGATTAACTCTGAAGGAATAAATAATGACTTAAATACAAAATTATTGTGTTTAATTTTTACGAATCAAATTTTTTATAAGCAAAAAAATGAAATTGTTTGTTTAAATCATTCAAAGAAAATTATGAAACTTATTCAAAGCAAAAAATACAAACTATTTTCAAATGATATTCAGATTCTTTTTTTAAGTGTGTTATTTTGTTCTGCTAATCTATTGGACGAAAATAATAAAAATTTATTGTCAAGTTTACTTTTATATAATGCCAAATACTTCATAGATGAATTAAATTTAGATTCAGAAGATAGGAATTACCAATTAATTATGAAAGGATTATCTTCAAATATGCTCAAATTAAATGAAATCGTAAAATTTTGATGTCAATATTTATTTTTAGAATTTATTTTATTTTATTCATAATTTAGATACCTAAATTAAGAATTGATGTTGAGAGCAAATCAAGCGAATTTGCTAACCTTTTGAATTCGTTATCCAATATTGATCAGAAATTTAAAAATGTAAGTATAAATATTTTTAATTTTAAACTAAAATTAAATCTGAAATTAAATTTTAGAAATCACCAGATCAAAGTTATTATCTTGTTTCAACTCCCTGGTTTAATAATATGATTACATTTTTAAAGTACTATACAGAAAAAATTAAAGGCTGTGATAACATATTCTACATAAATAATATAGCATTGCTTTATATTGGAAAAGAAGATGATGATCCTGAAGATAGGGAGGAATTTATAGGTTCGTATCCAGGACCAATAAATAATTTTTTCCTTATAAAAGGAGTATATTTATGGGTTGATCCTATTGATGTTTCTTCCAATAGATTTCTTTATAAAAATATTGTTGAAGGAAGAGATTATAAATTACTTCCCGAGGAAATTTATACAAAGATAAAAGGAATTTTCGGATGTTATGAAGAGATAGAAAGAAGATCCTATGCCACTGAAGATGATATTGATGTCGAAATTCATTTCCAAAAAGTATTTTTAGATAATATTCACACAATTTTAAATGCTTCTTAAAATTAAATTTTTGTTTAAAAATTTTTAATGATTTATATAAATAAAGATTAAAGATAACTTTTTACTATTTTAGATAAAAATTTTATTCATAAATGAATATTTGAGAGATGGAATGAAAGAATCAATTACAGTCAAAAAGATTCAGGTTTCTCGTTATATGAAATTATTAGAACTAAAAGAAAAATTAATTAGATGTTTTAAAAACATAAATCCAAATAAAAAACAAGAGGATACAAAAGATGATTCAAATTCATATGAAATAAAATTATTCAAAATAGATAAAATGCAAGAAATTTTTAATTTGATCGTTTCTCATGCGAATAAAAATAAATTTTACAAATTGAATTCGGAAGAATTGAAAATAAATAATGATACCTATAATCAATACATTAAAGATTTAAGTTTTTTTAATCTTAAAAAAGAGACCACTATCATAGTTGAAGTTCTCCCTAAAAATATTATAGTGAAACCATTTATAAGAGTACAATCAGATTTAATAAGCTGTAGCCAATGTCAAGCGAAAATCCCATCAAGAGATAGTGTTATTTATTGCGATTTTTGTACACAAGTAAAAATAATTCTTTTAATTTTAATTTAAAAATTTAAAATCAATAAACCTTATATACTTCAAAAAAAGAAATATAAATTAAATTTTTAATAAAGAGCACATATTGTTCAGATTATTGCAAAAGCGTAGATGAGCAGCATAAAGAATTTCATAAGAAAATTTCTTCGATTTTCAAAAAGAAATTCTCATTACAAAATTTAAAAGATGTTAAGATTGAATCGTTTTTAGATCCTTATTCTAAGGCTGGCTTAGTTGGGGTAAAAAATTATGGAAATACATGTTTTATAAGTGCTGCAGTACATTTACTTGCAAATTGCCCTGATTTAACTAAATTTTTCTTATCTAAATTATATATGGAAGAAATAAATAATAAATCTGGAAAAAAGACAAGTAAGGGACAAATTTCAAAAGTTTTCTATGATTTATTGAAAGATTATTGGCTCGGAGCCCAAGATGTAGTGCAGCCCTATGAAATAAAGCAAATCGTAACAAATATAACATCTCAAGTAAATAATAAAATCATTTTCAATTTATTAAAAATTCTCTATTTTAAATTTTTTAAAAAAATTTTATTTGGCTATATATATGCTTATCAAAAATTTAAATAATTTTTTTTCATTCTATACATATTATTTAACAATTTTCGATTTTTATTTCTTATTTACAACTTTATCTCCAACTAATTAAGTAATTTTATAAAACTACAAAATATAAAAAAATATTTTAAAAGTGAAATCCAATAAATATTTTAATAAATATGAAATACTTTTTGGGTAACAGAAATTAATATCTAATTAAAATCATTTAGATTCCAGGAATGAACTTAAACGACACACACGATATGATTATACTCTTACTTCGTGCTTTAAGTGAAGATCTTAATCGTGCAAGAGATACCCCGCAGCCTTTAAATTTTTCTGAAAAATCAGAAAAAGAAACAGATCTTCAAGCAGCAGAAAGATGGTGGAACAGCTTTTCACATCGTGAGAACTCAATAATTACAGATTTATTTTATGGTCAATTTAAAACACAAATGCGTTGCCCAAGTTGCAAACAAACTCAAATAACTTATGAGCCTTTTATGACATTAGGTTTGCCTATTGGAGAAAAAAGTGATTCCGTGTGCAGATTCAAAGTTTTTACAAATGACTTCAAATACGAATTTTTCCAAATTGAATTAAGAGATATAGATAAATTCACAAGTGTAAAAGATTTGAAAGACAAAGCAAAGGAAAATATTTTAAACAAAAATAAAGAATTTGATGTTTTATTATTAAAAGACAAAGAAGTAGTAAAAGCTTTACCAGATGACGAGTTAATTTATGATCATGTATTTCAAAGAGTGGATTTTACTCAAGAAGAATTTATTGAATGGGAAATCATCCTATGTGAAGTGGAGCAAAGTTCTCTTAGTAAAAATAAAGGAGAAAATGTGACATTTTACATTTGTCCTGTAAATCTTATAAAGGAAAATTATTTATATTTTTGGAGTAGCGAAAAGAAAAACTTTTTGTGTTATCCGAAAGCTTTAAACATTCCAAAAAAGTCAAAATTACAAGATTTATATATAGAAGTATTTAGATATTTTAGGAGAATTATGGAGAACGTTGAAGGTCGTGATTTTGAAGAATTTTATGAAAATATTATTAATAAAAAGTTTGTTGATGAAGAATTTTCAGTATATTTTGCAGAACAAAAAGATAAAACACTAAAAGAATCAAACGAACTTCAGGAAATTAAAGAAAAACCTGAAAATGAGGATGAAAAAACTCAGGAAAAGGATAAAGAAGAAAATGAAGATATAGACAGCAAATCTTATAAAAATCCTTTTCAACTATATTTATCCAATAATATTCCAATATCCAAAAGCTATTTTATAAAAACCCCTAAATGTGAATACTGTGAAGGGTATTGTAATATGTGCCTTATAAAAAATGATGAAAATATAACAGTTTATGAATTTTTCGCAAGACAAAAGATAGAGAGGGAGTTTATTGTTCATGCTGATTTCTCATTATTCAAATCAAATTTTAGAAAATTTTATTTTGAAAATAATGATTTTGATGATCCTATAATGAATTGCAGAGGAGATATTAGTATTTATGAATGCTTAGAACAATTTTCAAAAGAATCGAAAATTGAAAAGAATAAAGACAAGGATAAAGAAAAGTTGAAAGAAATGGACAAAGAAAATCATTTCTTATGTAAAACTTGTAATAAAAATCTAAAAGGGTTTAAAAAAGTGGAAATATTTAAGGCCCCGAATATTTTAATTGTGCAATTAAAAAGATTTAAATTAAAAGTAGCTTCACTTATGGAGCTTGTTCAAAACAGAAAGAACGAAGCTCATGTGGATTTTCAAGGATATTTAGATCTAAGTCGGTTCGTATTAGGGCCTGATAAAGAAAAAGCCAAATATGAACTTCTCAGTGTTTGCCAACATACTGGAAAAATGGGGGCTGGTAAATATTCTGCAATTGTAAGAAGCTTTAAGGATCAACAATGGTATGAATTTATAGATGAGAATTTTAAACAAATAAATGAAGAAGATATTTCAAATCCGAATGTTTATTTGCTAGTTTATAAGAAGATTGAAATTGATAGTCAAGAGGAGAATCAAAAAAATTCAAATGAAATTAATATAGAAGCAAATTAAAATTTAAGATATAAGTTATAAAGAATGAACAAAAATATTATTTTTGTAGTTTTGATGTTATTTAGGAATAAAAAAATAAAATTATATTTGAATTCAAAATTCTATTTTTTTATTGGATTCATTTTAATTTAAGTTTAAGAGTAAGTTATTATTTCTTATTTATATTAAAATAGATGGATTTTTAGATAATTATTAAATATGAAGGGATGATAATCTTATAAAATATAGAATTCTGGAAATTTTGTTTTTTTAAAATCCAGTAAATATGATTTAAATTAATTATAATATTCATTTCACTGATAATTAAATAAATAATAACTTCTTATAAAAAATATAATTAAGATATAACTTTACAATATTTTAAATTAAATCAATTCCCATGATAAGTTTTTTTTATTTCAGGCCATAAATCAAATTCTACTTCTTCTTCAAAATTATTGAACATTATATCGTCTTGAGAACGATTTACATTTTTCTTGAAATTAGAATAATTATTTTTTTTATTCAAAATCTGAGAAAATTTATTAGGAGTGAAATTTATGTTCTGTAAAATATCAAATTCTTCTGCTTTTATTTGTTGCTCAGCTTTAATATATCTATCTTGATCTTTTTTCTCTTTCCAATTCTTTATTTATGAAAAAATTATAAAGTTTTATAGTTCGTCTGACTGATAATTAAATAATCTTTTTGAATATTTCTTTATTTATTTTGTTTTTAATAAATGAAATTTGGCTTAAAATAAACATAAATTATTTATTTAAAACGAAATAATTATAGAAAATTTTTAAATAATTTTGTTATTATCAGTCAAACATACTATAGAAAAATTATTTTTCAAAAAAAATTTAAATTATTGTTTTACATATAAATCATTAACATTTCTGTTTATTGTTTTCGAAACTGAATTTATTCTTGGTTTAAAATTAAAATCTTCTTCTTTAATCTGATGCTTGAGTTTCAAATTCTCAATTTTTTCCTCTTTTGCAATATGATGATTAGCGCTTCTTTCAATTATAGAGCTCCTGTCTAAATTGCTTACATCACCTCTAGACGTATTTAAAGTAGGTTTAAATGTATTTTGAGCCACTTCGATCTAATAATTTATTTTATTTTTTCAATAAATTAATAATATGGTTATAAATTTTCTTACCTTCATTTGTTCCATTTTTTTTCCAACTTTTTTAAGCTGAATTAATTCTCCATACTCAATTAGTCTATCTTCGATCTAGTAATATTTAACTTGAATAATAGTAAAATTAATTATCATTGTTATTTATTTAGATGTCAAATATATTTTTAATTACTTTTTTTCCTTTTGGAGGCTTCTTAATAGTATTCTTTTTTATTACTTGTTTTTTTATCAAACCATACTCATCTTTCAAGTAGTTGAGGTTATTATCTATATTTTTATTTCAATTTAATTTTAAAAATTAAATAAGAGAAAGTATAAATAAAATTTACCCAATCCTTTCACAGCATGTGTTTTCATCAGAATATCTAATATTTGCCTTTTATCTTTATCTACTTCTAACTCTCGAATTAAGCAGAGATTGTTAAAATAAATTTTATTTCCGATAATACTACTTCGATCCATGCTCCTATTTTTTTCAATGTTACTAACAGAAACATCATGTAACTCTTTTTCATTATTCTTTTTGTTTTTTGATTTCAGATATTTTTGGGAGAATCCATTTGAAATAATATCTGCATAATGATTAGCTCTTTCCAATACTTTTTTCTGCGTTTCTTTTTCATAACTTTTCGCATTTGGATTTGGAACTAATTTTTTCTTTTTGACCAGTTTCATAACTTTCTTTTTTTTCTTTTTTCCAACAGATTTGTCATTTAATTTATTGGATGATTTATCTTTCGAGTTACCAATAACTTTCTTTGAATTACTTTTTTTTTTTAATGAATTAACATCTTTATTTGCAGCTACATTTACAGATACATTATTACTATTATCTACAGAAAAACTAAGATTATTTTGATTCAAATCAGTCACATTAGAAGAAGGATTCTCATCAATCTTATTAGTCTTATTTTCTTGATTATCGCTACCCTCATCTGTAACCTCAACTTCTTCATAAACATATTCTGTTTGATATATATAGTCAGGAACACTATTCTCAATTCGATTTCCTGGTTCATTGTGATTTTCATCCTCGCTTTCTTCACCGATTTCCTTCCTTGATACCTTACTCCAATAGTAAATTCTTGCCATTTTCATTCTAAGCAAACTTTGAATTTTTGTGGCATAAAAGGTTCTTAATAGATGTCTTTTTTTATAAAACTTTTGGATTTTCTTGATGCTTTTCAATGAATTTTTAAAACGACGGAATTTACTTCGAATTACCCAGCCTCTAATATACTTTTGCATAATCACAATTGTCCTGCAACAATAGCGAAATACTTTATAAAGCATTCTTCCCTTATAAGCTCTCCAATTATTCTGAATTAGTTTTATTTCATTTGAGAAACTGCTGTAATCAAAAATACTAAAGCTTTCAATGCTTTTAGGATCAAAAAGTGATTTGAATGCATTAAAATATTTATTTTTAGGAATTATTACATTATTATGCTTTTTATATGCATCAAATTCAGTTTCTAAATGAGTTGCATGCAAATTTTTTTCGAACGATTCTTGATGTAATTGTTCGGCTTTTTTTGGATGTAAGAAATTAAACAAGTTGAATTTACTCCCTTGTATATTATCATTAGCCAAAATTAATTGTTTATTATTATTGTTTATAAAATCAGTAACATCCCCATTTTTAAAATTTACTTTTTTAGAATCAACATTTAAATTAAGACCCAAATCATTTTTTGCTTCTAAAATCGCTTTAGTATTAGCACTTTCTATCTCTTCATTTGAGTTTAGGTTTATATTTATTATTTCCAAATGGCATTGTACTTTCATAGACTTTCTTCTCATGATTTTCATATTATTTTCTTTATTATTAGCTGAGTCTTTATTAATTAAATTATAAGGTTCATTGTCATTTAAAGATTGTTGTCTTTCAAAAGAAGCATTTGAAGATTGCGCTCGAGAATAATTTAAGCCTCTACTTCTTGATCCATTAAGTATTTGGTCTTTGTTATTATTATTTTGATTTATATTCATATTTTTTTCATTTGGTAAGTTAATAATAGTGCCTCTATTAGATTTTGATTTTTCATTTTTATCTGTTTTGTTAACTAAACTAGTATTTGATTGATTATTCTTTGGAAGACTAGCTCGGGAAATAAGACCTGAATTTTTTTGAGAATTCATTTTACTGAGTCCTGATAATCTTCTAGTCATTTTAGGATTATTTCCTAAGGCATTATTCAATTTATCATTTTCTTGATTCTCTAAAATTTTATCTAATAATTCCTTGGTTTTATTCAAATAGCCTTTTTTAAATATTACATGCTGAGAACCTATAATATAATATCTGGTAGGACATAGCACTGAAAGCATGTAAGTTGCTGCTTCAAAAGGATTAGCGCTTTTAAAATCAATATTTCCTTGGAGATTTTTAGCTGAAGCTATTGCTTTTAAATTTTTATTTTTATTTCTATTATTATTATTTTCAATAGAATTGCTAATAATATTTGACTGCATTTTTAAGAATTTCGCAGATATTTGATTAACAAAAAGTTCAACATCTAGCCATTCATGAAACCCAAACCATTCCCAGTATAATACAGGTATTGCTAAACTATTACTCAAAAGATCATATGTTTGTTTCAAAGGAATTTCAAAATCATCATTTTTAAAATTGAATTTATTAAAATTCATATTCTTATTTTTCTCTAGTTCTTTTTTCCCAAAAAAGATATTTAAAGAGTTATTTGAATGCAAGCAATAAACCACAAATGGTGATAAAGATTCCAAAGGACTAAAAAGTTGATTCAATGTTCTAAGTGTTAAAGCGAGTAGACTTTTAGGTGCTTCTTGAATATATTTAATTTGAGACTTAATAACATAATTTCCACTTGACTCAAAAAGCTTCAAAATTTTTGGAGTCATCAAAACGCTTTTAGATTCTAAATAGAGAGATTCATAATTAAATGAAATATTTTTTTGTGAAAATTTAAAATCAAATGAAAAGTCTGTTGAATTTTTATTATTGGAATAATTTTCAGCGAATTTGCAACATTTGCCATAATGTTCTTTGGTATTTACTTTTTTTTGTAATCTTTTATAATTTTTCTGTGTAAATGGAAAGCTTAAAAAAGTTATCAAACCATCTTTTCCTATAAGCGACTCGATTACTGAATGACAATGTAAGGGTTGAAAATATTTTATGTTAAGTTGTTCATTTGATAGTTTTTCAACAACAGACATGTAATGTGAACCTGCATATAAATTTTGGCATTCATTTGCTAAATTAGTTATTAATCCACCTAATGTTTGGTCACCTACTTCGCCTGGTATATCTATAAAGTATAAATATTTAATTTTTTTTTCATTTTGATTAAGAATAACTGAATTTCTATTGGGTTTGTAACTTGCAAAAAAATCCGATAAATATGATTTAATTCTAGATTTAATAAAATCAAATATAAGAAAATAGGAATGTTTCATCAAGCTGATTAAGCTGGTTTTCACTTCTTCAACGCTTTTATATCCACCGAATAATTTGATAAAGTCTTCTTCATTTAAACCAAAATTTTTAGCAAGTTTTTTGGAAGCTTCCGTTCTATTTATAACATATTCTTCCCCAGCTTTTGTATTTTTTTTTCCTATAGAAACTTGATTGCATAATAAAATAAATGACATTAGTTGCAAAATTGCAATAACCTCAAATTTTGTAAATTCGAAGGTATTCAAAAGAGAATGAAATCTTGTCCAAATTTCGTAATCGTTTAACTGAAATCTTTCTTTTGTATTTTTGTCAAAATGCTTTGCGAATTTTCTGAAGAAGTTAAGACTAGATTCTCTTTCTGGTAAATCAAGAACTCTTTTTATTTCAATAGAAGCTCCTGTCATGAGTGAATGTAAGATTGAAAATGACCTTCCGTTTTCTGAAAAAGGTAACGTTAAATCTAAGATATTTGCTTCTAGATCAAACGAAAAAATTTTGTTTTTTTCATCAAAGCCTATTTTTAAAAGCATTCCGCAACTAGAACTTTCTATATTATTTTGGCGAAATATTGACGCTAGTAAATGGACCATTTGCATTGATTTGTGTATAACATCGAAAAATTCAATTTGCTGTTTTTCAGGAGAATAATGGAAACATAAATATTCAATTATATGCACTAAACTAAAAGTTTTTCCTGAACCTATTTGGCCTAGTAAGTTTACAACTTGATCTTTGTTTTCTTTTAATAGACTTTCATAAATATAATCGATAAAAGCATATAGGTGCGGCTTCTTTTCTGTGTCAGGTATTGATGTATTTTTTAATAACCATTTTTCAAGATTAAGATAGTCTTCTATAAAATGTGGACCAGGATTTATATTCAATAATAATGGCCCGCAATACATGAAATACCTAAAATTAAATAAAACTGATCAATAATGAAAATTTTAAAAACTATAAAGAATTGCAAAAGAGTGTCATAATCATATTTTATATAAGACTAAATTAAAACACTCTTTCTTTGAATAAAATTAAATAAGCTTCAATATTAAATAATAAAATAAAGTGTATTTTTCAAAAATATTTTTAAAATCTATTATTAAGAAAAAATATTTTTTTTTACAGAAGAACTAATTATTTTAGTCTTTATTTTTACTGTTTATTTTTGAACATCAAATTCAAAGTTTTCATTATTTCACTTTCAGATTTATTATGTAAATCTCTTAAATCTGATAATTGTTCCACATGCTCTCTACTTTCGATTTCATCGAATTTTTTAAATTTTTCCTTGTCAATATTTAAATTTAAAATTCTGTCCTTTAAACGTGGATCCAATTGAGATACAAGTAAACTAACTGTTGATCTTCTTCGAGACATTTATTAAATTAATATATTCTTTAATTAATTTTCATAAAAACAATATATTCAAAAAAAACAAATTTTATAAAGGGAAATCTAATTTAATTAAAACATAAAGATTTTATAGATTTTCACAATTTATTTTTTATAAAAATTATGATTAAAATCAATACAATTTTCATCAAATATATAAAGTTAAAATTTCCTGTTTTAATATAAAAGAAATCACGTTTATGAATTATTTTTAAAAAAAGAAGATCTGTTCATTTTTTAAAAATGATATTCACCTTTTTAATTATATCATCAACTAAGATTAATTAAAATTATTATGTTTAGAAGTTAATCTTGATTTATTATTCAGAGCCAAAAAAAAAGGCATCATGATAATTGAAGAAAA
>Ga0194116_10007890_pt1 | contig 10898 bp, 8 predicted proteins | sample TA2MahsurfametaG_4_FD_148617 | JGI IMG/M metagenome (GOLD analysis project Ga0194116, IMG submission 148617) | Freshwater microbial communities from Lake Tanganyika, Tanzania - TA2015008 Mahale S9 surface | ecosystem: Environmental > Aquatic > Freshwater > Lake | place: Tanzania: Lake Tanganyika... | reverse complement strand
ATTGACATTTATTTATAAATAATGAAGTCTTTTTTAAGACTTATCTGCCGTTTAGTGTGAAGCCATAATATATTTGATTTTGATTAATAATATTTAAATTTGAATCCTAAACTGGTAAACTCATTTTAAATTTTAAATTTTAATTAATTATTTCTTTTTTTTTCTATCGTTCTGTTGCTTTTAAGATCATTTACATTAGATATAGGAAGAGAAAAAGGATTATATCCCTTTAATCATTTGAACAAATTTATTAACAATTTTCAATTGAAAAATTCATAAAAAAGTCTTAAAAAATATAAATTAATTTTAATTTTGAATAATTGTTTATATATTTTTTTATTTATTAAATAAATAAAAATTAAAAAATTAGCCAATCAAATTTGAGTTAAATTTAAATTTGAGAAAAGTCATTATTTAAATATAATAAAAATAAGAATAAAGTAAAAAACTGTAATAAATAAATTTTAAACAATATTAAATTATTAAAAAATAATGCTATTTTTAAAAGGAAAATAAAAATTATAAGAAAATCTGAATCAAGAAGTATATGTTCATATAAATATTATTACTTGTTTTGCCATTTATAATAAAAATTATGATTGTTATAAATTTTTCAATTCAATGTTTATATTATTGTAATTTCTTTCTTTATCATATATTAATTAACTAAATATATTGCTTTTTGAGGCAGAAATTTCCCTCCAAATATTTGCATAATTTTAAAATTTAAAAAATTTCAAATTAAAACATGTTTTATTTTGTGAATAAAGTTAGTTTTGAAAGAATAAAAATAATATCAAAGTAATAAATAAAGATTAAAAATAAAACAAATGTTTAATTTTTTAATAAGAAAAATATAAGATTTTCCTTTAAATCGTGAAATCCTTTTATTTGTTTCCAATATTTTTTGTAATTTGAATATTAAATAAAAATATGGAAAAGCAATTAGTTTCTAATCAACCATTAGATTATAAAGGTATTTAAGTTTTAAATATTTTAGAAATCGAAGGAACAATTATTTCCAATTACATAATCGAAGAAAAACTTTCTCAAAATATATTTTTTTTGAATGACTACTCAGAGTTTTTGATAGAAAATAAATTTTTCGATCGAAAAATTATTAATTGGCAATATGAAAACAAAAATGTTCTTAAAGATAAAGGCTTAAATTTGGACTTACTTAAAAAGGAAAGTTTTTTTAATAAAAGTTTTAGATAAATGAGGAGGATAATAAAGGATATTATAAATATGATAAATTGATAAATCAATTAACATGTAATTTGTGATTTTAATTTAGATCGTATAGAAAAATATGGGAAGCTTGCACCAACCAAAGAGGTGGGGAAAAACTACACACAATATTCAAATGCGAATATATATGAAAAGAATGAGGATTTGATATATGAAAATAATTATTATAATTTGGATGATTCTTTCATAGATGATGAAGAAGTTTTGGTATTTTTATTTTCTGAATTTAATTTCTTATTTATTTTTTTATGATTTTGTCTGAAATTTAAAGGAAAATTATTTTTATCACATTTTATAATTCAGGATTGTATTAATTTCTTTTTATAAAATCAAGTGTTAATTAGATATTTCTTCAGTTTATTTTGTTTCAGTGAGATTAATTTTAAAATCATAGTTTATTTTTTGATATAATTTATTTAAGTAAAATCGTTTATTATTATCTATATTAAAAATAAATTATTAATAAGAATAATTAGATTATTAAAAAGTAATTTATATTTTATTTAAATTTTTAAAATTCAATTTTCAATTTAGAATAAACAATATAAGAATAAGATTTTATTTTGAAGTTCATTTAATATAAATAGTCTGACTACTCTAAAAATGAAACAAGATTCTTAACTTTATCAAAAGGGAATTATAGTGAAGATCAAATTTTGTTTAATTTAAAATCCCCAAAGATTAAAAAAAAGAAGGAAAAAAATATTGAAAAAGTCTTTTCGGATGAAAATAATCTCAATATTTCTTCCACAAATTATTTTGATTTATCTTTTAAAATGCAGCTAGATGATGGGAATATTTTAAATAATTTAGACTCAATGTTCTATGATGAAAATAAAATAAATGAAATGATTTCCAATAATACTCAAAATACATCAATTAAAACTAATATATCTGAAGAATCCTTAAATGAAAAAATTAAAAAAAGAATTGAATTTATGAAATCTTTCGATAATAACATGACCAAAAATAATTGTGAATCTCTTAAAATTTTAGACAAGCTCAAATCGACTAATTTAATCAAATCAACTAATTTAAATTTAAAACAGAATATTAATTTTATTGGTACACTATCAAAAAAAGAGAATTTTCTCTCTCCTCAAAGAACTAAAAATATTATATCAATAAACAATGATTCTAACAATAATGGTTATAAAAATGATAAAAATAGGAGTCCTAAATTCAATTTAATTAAAAATGGTCGTAAAAATTTAGAAAATAATTTAAATTATAACAAAATCCCAACTCCCAATAATTTGTTTGGACAAAAAAGAAAATTCATTGGCTTTTCAACATACAATTTTGTTAAAAGTAAATCAGTAAAATATATAAATATTTATTTAAAAATTTTTTTTTTTAATTAATGTTTCTTTGAAATCTTAATATATGCATATTCAAATTATTTAGCACCTTTTAAGACCATAATTCCCAAATCTGCTTTTGAAAGTAATTTGTTTCCGCTTCTAAGAAAAAATGAAAAAGAATATCAAATTAGTTTAAAAAACAATATAAAAGTTCTCAAAGATAATGAATTAAAAAGCAATATAATAAATTCAGATATTCAAAATCAAGATCTCAAAAAAGAACCGTCACTAGTTCAAAACAGAAAAAGTGCTTTTTCAATTAATAAAAATAATATCGCAATAAATGAAAATGAGAAAAATCATAAAGTGAATGTTGAAATAAAAAAAGGTAAAAATTAGTTTTTTTAATAAGAATCCTTTTTTTTATTTAAGTGATATATAAATTTACATTAATTGATATTAATCAAGGAGAAATTATGATGGGAAAATTTTTCTTTTTAATAATATTTGAAAAAAAATTTATAATTTTATATTATGAAATTCTTTCTTTCTTTTTAAATCAAAATTGAAATTTTAGATTTGAACATCTCAGAAACGGATAATTCATTTAAATTCAGCAATAGTCTAACAAAAGACAGAGGGTTATTATTGGATTATATTAATTTAAATTTCGAGGAATGGTTTAATAAATTTAAATTAATGATCGCTTCATATATCATTTACGAAAATAAATTTTCGGATGATTTAGAAAATATTGAAAAATCCTTGAATCCAAAAGATTATATTGATAAAATAAAAAAATCGAAATCAGATTACGAGAAAAACTTAAATCCAATTTTCAATAACATAAATGGTAATTTAGATAAGCAAATATTAAAACAAAATGAAAATAATAAAAATTTGAATTTAACTAAAATAGGAATTGATATTGATATTTTGTCAGAGATTCAAGAAGAATCTGAAACCTTTATTAAATTAATATTAAAACTTGAAATTTTGTTTTTTCTCAAGAATAGACTATTCGATTTGCTTAAATATTTTTCAGAACTTTTTTTAGTAGATTTAAAAACTAAATCAGAAATAATAGCTAGTTATCTTAATAATAATGGAGATGATTTTAATTTATTGTATCATTGTGATTTTTTATTATCTTTAGGAATTTTTTATTTATTAAGTCTTGCTTTCAAAAACAAAACTGAGGAAATAAAGTATTTAAACAAATTTTTTCAATTATTTTAAATTTTAATAAATTAATAAAATATAAACTCATTTAGCTTTTATATAAAAATTCTTCTCAATGAAAACAACAAAGATATTTATAATAAATACAATTTATCCAATTATTTTGAAAATCCTCCTAGTATTAGTAGAATTAATGAATTAATTTTTGAAAAATCTTCAACTTTAAAAATTGATTTTTCAATCGTTCAAATAGATGTCATTTTAAAAAAATTTGAAATTTTCTGCAAAGATACACCAGATTTTAAGATTAATTCTGTTTTTTCTAAAATTGAAAAAAATATAAAACTGATTTTAGAAAATAGAGAAAAATCTCTTAAATTAGTGTCAAATGATATTCCTTTATATTATTCTAAAGAAAACAAAAAAGATCATGGTAATTTAAGTATTTTTTAATTTATCGATAAATCAAGCAGCTATCTATTATTCCAAAAATTCAATTTTAGCAAATTATTAAAATTATTTTATAGATAATGACTTGACAGAAGATGAAATGTCAGATGGAAAAATAAAAAAGCCAATAAAAATTTATGCTAATCAGCATCAACAAAAATATGATAAAAATTATAAATTAAATTATACTAATAACTCTGATTTATTGAGGATTGATGACAGAGATAACTGTATTCGGAATAAATTTAATCATAATATTCAGAATGATATTATAATTAATAATAACAAGTTAATAAAAAAAGAATCTCTTTTTACTAAGAATAAAAAAATAATTTCTTTATATAGTAAATCTATAGATAATGAAGAAAAACTCAAAATAGGGACAAATCTAAAATTTATAAACAATCATGAACATAAATATATGAAAATGAATGATATTAAAAAATCAACACCTAATGAATATAAAAATGAAAAAAAAAATATCGCAAATAATTTCTTTATAAATCCTTTTATTGATGGAGGTTTTCATAATTCCAATTCAAAAAAAAATGAATTTTTGAATAATGATCTTTTAAAAGAAAATCCGTTAATAACGGATAAATTCAAATATTCGAAAACTGATTTAAATAATAATTCTTCTTTACATAAAGAAAATAAAATGGATTTAAATACTAATTCTTCATTACCTAAAGAAAATAGTCTTTTTCATTCAGATGAAAATACGATTGATCAAAATAAAAATTTTGAGGTTCTAGGAACTAAATTTTTGAATGATAAAAAATTAATTGATAAAAAATTCGTGCAATTCAAGTTTATTGAAAATAATATTTTTGCATTAAAAAATAATCCCAAATATAATTCGAAAAGTAAAAATTATGATTATATTAAACTGATATTTTATTTCTTTTAAATTTATATATAATTGATCGAAAGATTTTTGAAATACTTAAAAAAATTAATTTTTAATTATAGTAAATAATAATATATTCGATGAAAATAATGGAACTATAAATATGAAAAAAAGTGAAGATATTAAATATATGTAAATGATAAAAGCTATTTAAATATGCTTATTTTTAAATAGGAAATCAGGCAATAAAGAATTAGAAGATGTCAAAGAACAAGAAAATTTAATAAATGGAGAAAAAGAAATGTCCATACAAACAAACAAAAAATTTATAGACAATGAAAAAGAAATTGTTGATAAAAAAGAAGGTCGAATTGAAATAGAAAATTCAGAAGATTCAAATACAGAAACATCTATGGCGCCTCCTATTAGTAACACATTTTTTGTGAAAAAGTAATTTTAAAATTTAATATTTTATCCTTCAGTTTTTCGAGAGATGATTTCAGATATGTGGAAAAATCAAAATCTGAAAATGATTAAATTTGATCAGAAACTCATATTTCTGTCTTTATTCAATTTTCTAAATAATTATTTTTATCTAATTTTTATAAGCGATAATATTTATGTATTAATAAATGATTTCTGTGTTTAAATAAATTAAAATAAAAAATCCTAAAAATAATCGAAAATTTATTTTACATGTTTGTTGATTTTTAAAATAATTGAAATAAAAATTTATAAATAAAAATTAATTAAATTTATCTATATTAATTCGTTTCCTTTAGTTTTCCTTCTAAATATATTTTTATATTATTAGAATGCTGTCCGATTATATCACAATAAAGCAAAAGCTTCTTTATGAGTAAATTTTTCTGATTTTCATCAAATATAAAATAAGGAATTCCGAGAAGTTCTTCAATATACTTAATAGGATTTTTTTCTGTAAGCAATTTCTTAGTAATATTTTCATACCCAACTAAAAAGAATTAATATTTAAAAATATATTTTTTTAAAAACTGATTATATAATTAACATATTATAAGAAAAATAAACATATAATTTACTTTCTTGTAATTTTTGCTGGAATTTCCAATTTTTAATTTTCTCGGAATCTATATTTAATTTTGTCTTTATTTTAGTTCCAGTTTTTAAATACATTAGCTTCTCTTTCATTTTTTCATCAAAATTAGTGAATTTATTACCAAATGAAAAAGGATTATAATCATTAAATTCATTCAAAACTATTTTACTATCAAAATCTGAATAATAATTATTCTTGAATTCTGATAAATTATTATTTTTATTTTCATTAAAATAAATTGTGCCAAAATTTGTAGTTCTATCATTAACGGATAAATTAGATTTTATTGAAGAAACATCTTCATTTTTAGTTGAAATATCATTTTCCAAAATCTCATTATGATCAATTTTTTTATTTGTTATTAAAGCAATTTTTGATGATTTTCCAATGCAGCCATCTTCTCTGAATTTCTTTTTAAGTTTTTCTGTTAAGTCTTGATTTGCTTTTTTTATTGGTTTTTCTTCGTATTTCAGATTTTCAAGGATTGAATGCTCTTTAGAACTTTGTTGATTTGAACTTTTCAATTCATCATTAGTGTCTTTTAAAGATAAAAATTTGTTTTTTGTAAAATATTTGATTTAAAAATATTTTAAAAAAATATGTAAATAAATGAATTGTTTTATGTTTGTTCTTTTTACTTAAAAACTTAAAAAAATTTTGAATTAAAATAGACTTACAATCTAAATTAGATATTTTGTTTTCTTCTGATATTTCTTTTAAAATTTCCTCTTCAGTTTCATTGAATTTATTTTTCTTCTGCAAAAAGCTTAAATTAAGCTTATTATTTGAATTAGAGAGTGAATTTAATGCACTTCTACTTCTTTTTTTATTTATCCTTACTGGAAAAACGCTTAAATCATCATCAGTCTTTTTTTGAAATACACTATTATTAATTTGAAATAATATTTCATTTTTTTCTCTTTCATTTATTTCAGAATTAATAATTTTCTCAGTATTAAAATCTCTATATTTTTCTCCAATATCAATAACAGCAAGATTATTATTAAAAACATTTTTTTCATTAATAAGATCTTCTTTGCACCTTCTAAATGGATTCCCAAAAGGATCTCCTTTAAATTCTTTTTCTTTTAATTCTTCATCAAAATAGTGAGGATTCCTCAATTGCATATTTTTATTTTTATTGATAACAATTATATCTGTACTAGAATTATAATCAACATCAATTGGCTTTTCATCAAATTTAATATGATTTACTTTTAAATTTGGATTGAAGTTTTTTTCTATTGTGTAATATTTAATAAGATTTTCATTTAAATTTTTAGATTGCAAATTAAATGCAGAAAATAAAAAATTTTTTAATTGAATTTTTTCTTCATCTAAACATTCATCTCCATATTTGGGATTAGAAATAAGAGTTTTCTGTTTATTTAAATTTTCATTTTTTTTCCTAAGTAATAAATTATTTTTATTTGGCTCTTTGAATAAATTAATGCTTTGTAAACTATCAGTATTAGTTAAAACCTTTGTGTTTTTGTTGTGACAGCAAATAGAATTTTTGTTGAAATGTATTCCTTTATTTAAATTGTAAGATTTATTGGCTTCTTTGATTTTATCATAATCGCATTTTAAAGCGGCTCTTATTTGAGCTGTAATTGATTCGTTGATATTTTCTTCCTCTATTAACTTTTTTAAACAAGTAAAATAACTAAAATTGGTTTAAATCTTAAATAAAATTTTTATAACAAAATTTGCTAGAAACAAAAAATGTTGAAATTAATTCCATTATTTAATTTTTTTATAAATTTACTTTGTATATTTTCTCATCAGTTTTCAATGAAAACTTTTTTTCTATGTGCCAATAAACATAAGGAATGTAAAAATAAGGAATTTTTGAAGTATATTTTTCTATCTGCATCTTGAATTCATGTTCTCTAAGTGATTTCTATAAAAATAATTAATTAATTTTCCTATTAATTTAATTATAAATCATCTCCATTTTTCAGAAATTTTATTTTAAAATTTATTGATTACTTTTTCAAAAGAATTAGTAATTGAAAAAAACTCTTTGTAATTATAAGGTAATACACAAAATTTAAATTTTATCCCATTAATATTTGAATTACTAATTGGATTTTGTAGATTATTATTTGAATTTGTTTGATTATTTGAAATATTTTTTGGATTTAAATTTTCTATAAGATCTCTTGATTCTAAATTATTATTTGTTTTATTTTCCATTATTATATCAATAATCATATCATGGTCTCTTTCGTCTTTAAAATCCTTTAAACCTTCATTTTTAATTCTATCACTTTCCACTTTATCAACCATTTCTTTCTTTTGTTCTTGTTTTTCATCATCAATGTTTAAAATTCTTTTTAAGAAATTCACAAATTTTTCTGAAGTTTCGTATTTATTTTTAATATTTTCCTTCAAAAGTTTAATCGGTAAAACAATTTTCAACAAAGCAAATGGCCTATTAGGTATATTTGTTAAATGATTGGGGTTATTCGAATTACCTAAAATATCCAAATTATTGAGCATGACTTCAAAATATATTTTTAAATAATTTAAATTTTTTGGAAAATTTTTTTCAGAAACATTTGCAACTGCATTTTTAACATTTAAGCTAGTATTTGTATTCATATTTAAATTTGCATCATTTTTAATGTTTATTTCTCTATTTAATTCAATCAAATGAAATTGATTTAATAAATCCTCTATCGTCACATTCGGGAAAAATTCTAAAATTTTAATTATCAATTCTAAATCTGAGATTTCATATTCGTCGATTTCTTGGATTTTGCAGGGAATCTCGAAAAGCATTTCAGAGGAAATCAAATATGTTAAATTTGAATTTTTTTTTGGTAATTTTAGTGTTTTTTTGCTTATAACAAAATCATCAGGTAATGGCCATTTTTCTCTATATAATATTCCATCATTTCTATCAAGTAAAATTTCATCAGGAGGATTGTTTCCGATTGGTTTGAAATTTTTAAAGTCTATATTTATCTTTGTTAAATATTTTTTTGAAAGATCTCCTGAAATTATCTTACTATTGGCGCTTTTAAAATTATTCTCTATGGTTTTTTCAGAGCTAATTTTTAAATTATATATTTCTTTTTGATTATTTTTTTCTTCACTTAATTTGAGGAAAGGTTGTCCCATCATATTATTGTTTAGATTATTAGTTATGTAGGCTTTATTAGTTGCATTTTCTATATCTACTAAATTACTTTGCATTTGGAGAATTTTATTTGAAAAATTTGGATTTAATTCAAATCGCAAATTCACGTAATTATAAAAAAGCTTTTTAACTAGCAATTCGTCGCATTTAATATACAAATCATCAAATGTCTCTACTAAAATACATTCACCTCCGATTATGTTTGAGTATTTTTTCAATATATTAATAGTATTATTAAACTTATATTTTTCATTATCTTTGCTATTACTAAAATTGATGCTTTTATTTGAATTATTTATATCCAATAGAGAATTATTATTTATATTATTTACAAAATATTTTTTATTATTATCAAGAGTGGAAGCTTCGTTTTCTTTAATTTTTTTAATTTCTCCCTTATTTTTATATATCGGGCCAGTTAGAATAAAACTATAAAAATTAATATCCCATCTATACAAATGAGTAAATATATCATCGTTTGTTGTACTCATGCTGAAAATCTTTTCTGAATTTTTTAAAGAGTTTAAAGTAGAAAATTTTCCTCCATCAGTGAAAAGAATAATATTTGTATTCAAAATTCTAGAAAGCAACTTACCATATACATGTCTATCTTCTCCAATTGATCTGAAAAAAGTTGTATGTTGAAAAGCTTTAATTATTGAATTTTCAATGTTTGTGATAAAACTACCTAATTTACCATCACATAAAATAAACTTCAGTTGATAAAATAAATGATCTAAATTATGAGTCCAATCACTTAAAATTTCAGGTGGATCTGAGGTTGTCATCAATAAGTATTTATCGTTTCGATTTTTTTGTCTTATATAATCTCTTTCTATTTTATTTACAATTTTTTTCAAATAAAAAATTTTATAAAGAAATGAAAAATCAAGGTTTTATTAAATTCATATATTTAGTTAAAGCCAATTAGTTTTATAAAAAATTTTGACTCTCATCCAATTTAAAAATTCTTCAAAAATAAAGAAAATAATAAAAAGAATATAAATTTCTGGTGAATTATGTGAAGATGGAAACAAACTAAATGGATTTTAATTTTAAAGTTTAGAAGAAAATAATGATTGTATCTTCTATGTTATACTTTTAATGAAAAATTCAATAATGTTTTTAATGGCATCTATATATGTATAATTTCTATCGAAATATTGAAGCATTGAAAAACTGGTGTCAACAATGAATACGAAGTTCATTTATTTGATTATTAATATTTAAACTTTTGCCAAAAGTATTTAATAATAATTAAAAATACAAGAAAATTTAATATGAAACAAAATTACAAAATAATAAAAAAAATTTATATCTCTGGAATTCAGAAAGGGTTTTCAAAATATATAATCTGCTTATATATTCGATAGATCTTCAAAACAATTATAAAATTCAACATTAAAACAAACTTACATTATTTTATATTTTATAATATTCTTTTTTATTTAGTATCAAAGAGATAAAAATATTTTTATTTAAATATTTAATTTAATTTTCGCTAGCATCTCAAATGCATCAATATAGAATTTTTTCATTTTTTAAACCCTAAAATTATATAAAGTCGAATTTTATTCTAAAAATAAAGTTGAAACATTTATCTTTGTAAGGTAATGGGGATTGGGGATTGGGGAT
>Ga0194116_10007888_pt1 | contig 10899 bp, 11 predicted proteins | sample TA2MahsurfametaG_4_FD_148617 | JGI IMG/M metagenome (GOLD analysis project Ga0194116, IMG submission 148617) | Freshwater microbial communities from Lake Tanganyika, Tanzania - TA2015008 Mahale S9 surface | ecosystem: Environmental > Aquatic > Freshwater > Lake | place: Tanzania: Lake... | reverse complement strand
TTAAAGGTAATTGGGTGTAAATGAATATTTAAAATTTTTTAATATTTTATCATATAAAAAAGAATTGTTTATGATAAAGAATTAACCTTTTTTTAATTAATTGTCTCCAAAAAAAGTCATAAGTTTTATACATCTCAATTAAAAATAATTTATTCAAATAAATTGATAATTCTAAGAAAAAATAAAAAATAAATTTTAAATTATATTAATAAATAAACCAAGCAATTAACTTGATGTGCAAAATTTAAAATTAATCAATCAAAATGAAAATAAATTTCTATTATCTTTAAACGAAATTTTCAAAAAATAATTAAATTGGATTTTGAAATTTTTTTGCTTTCTTAAAATTTCAATAATGATCTATAAATATTTGAATATTTTTATTAATATAGTTCATTAATTTTTCAACATCTATTCCATACGATTTATCAGTATTAACACTCAACGTCAATCTATTATTATAACTTACTGCCAAAAAGGAGAAAGGTAATAAACCATGGGGAACATAACAGCTTAGATTTATAATTTTTTTACCATTTATATCTGTGCTAGAATTGATTCCTCTAATATTAGTAAAAATATATGTTATATGATTAGTTGAAGCTTCTCCAGATTTTAGAAATAAGCTTTTATTCATTAATTGAGATATTACAAGAGCTCCAAAATAAGCAGAACTGGCAACAACTTCTCTATTTTTAATTTTTCTATTTAGTTCACATATTTTAATAATTTCCTTAATATCTTCTTTTTTACAATCTTTGGAATTATAATCCATATCAAATTCTATGAGTCTTGCAACAGCTTTATTACCTAATTCATTTTCTTTTAGTTCAAATCTAAAACTCACTGCTAAAAGTGCAAACAAAGTGATTTTTTTATAATCTTTTTGCAATTGATTATTTTCAACTAAATTTTTTTTATTCTCATCTTTTTTAAATTCTTCATATAAATTATTTTTATATTGATTATCCAATTTTTCGTAATTCTTACTGGATTTATCATCTTTTTCACTTTCTTCATCATCAACATAATTTTTTATAGATTTATTAATTATGTAAACAAGAAAATCATTTATTGTTATCTTGCTGATTCCATGAATCGACTTTATTTTCATTTTTAAATGATCTATATCGATATCATCTGATTTAGCTATCCAGTTTTCACCACTAGGCTTTCCAATTTTTCTTTTTAAAGGATTAATAAAGTTTTTGTGAGGCTGCTTCGGCAAAACCAGCGAAGTTGCGATAGGGGAAAAAAGTATCATCATAATTTTTTTTAAAAATCCTATTTTTTTGTAAGTGTTGTTTTTCACATTATTATAATTTTCACGAATATTGGCTTCATTATTTAAATTAGAAAGGATATTTAATAAAGCACTTCCATCTCCAATTGAATGATGGAATTTTAATATAAATAATGACTTATTTTCTTCAAAATTTTCTGAATAATAAATTCTCCATAAAGGTTTATCATCTTTTAAATTTGTTGAAAACTTTTTTTCAATGAATTTTTGTATCAGTTTTTGATTATCAATGTCTACATTGAAATTATTAAAATTTTTATCATTTTCTTTATTAAAAAGAATTTTTAATGGTTTAATGTTTTTTAATGAAATTTCCCATTTGTGCGTTTCCCAATAGCAAAATGTAAAAACAGTTTTGATTGATTGGTTTATCCTATTAAATTTCTTCAAAACTTTTTCTAAAAATATAACTTTGAATTCTTCTAGTGATATTTTTTCTATTAATGCTGAAATAATTATGGTATTTGGACATTTTTCATATTCGCATGTGAAAAGTAGATCTTCTCCAGCTATAAATTCTAGTGAAAATATCTTTTCTGTTAACTTTATCACAATATATATTAACAAAATATAATATAAAAATCCAAAAACAAAACCGAAAAAAAATAATAAGCTTATCAATGCAATAAATTTTGAAAATGTATATATGTATTCCTTCATCAATATTTAAATAAAGTAAATAGTCGTATTAATAAATAATATTGCTTTGATAATTAATTTTATTATTCAAATTTTTCTTCTTAATTAAGTTTTTTTAAAGGGATTCTTGATTAGATTTTCTAACTTATTTCTCAAAAAAAATTAAATTATTTTTTGATATTTATTTAAAATCTAATCTACTACAGATACATAATAGTTGAATACTGAGCTAAATAAAACATATACTTTTTTTTTGATGGAGAAAAAATTTATAAGTCAATTAAAAAAGATATTTAAAATTCTTGAATGTGATTATAAGATTCAATTTTATATTTCTTATTTCATTAAATGGTTAAGAGCATTTGTTTTGAAGAAGCTTAAATCCATAGAAAAAATAGTAAACATAAAAACTTAAATTATTTGAAAACTGAATTAAATGTAAAACAAAGGAAAATAAAAAGTATAAAATTTTTTATATTTTATTAAATTAGTTATTAAAAAAATTCAAACCATGAATTTTGATTATAATAATAAGCTATGAATTTTAGAAAATTTAATTTTAATAAATACATAAAAATTAATAAAGCTTCTTCTGTTAAAAAAACTTATATGAATAACCTCCAAATACATTTTAATTTTATACTTCATAATTAAAAAAAATAAAAAACAATAAATTAAAGTTAATTTTTTCAAATAAAATTCTTTTTAAAATAATATAAATAATATCTCTATGAAATAAAAATAAAAAATAAACTTTTAATATGGATTCAAATTTCAGCGAATTACTCAATTATCTTAATGAAATAAATCAACCTCACATAATAGAAGAATTTCACAAACATAATAATTCAGACAAATTTGAACTTAAAAAACAAATAGATCATTTGGAAAAAATCTATCCTGGAGGAATTCGTGAATACATAAAAAGAGCAAAAATTCTTTTAGAAAATTCTAAAAAAAATGTCAATCCTTACAGCTCATTTACTCCTTCAATTCCAGAAGGAATTGATATTACAGTTGGCGACGACCAATATTTTGAGCTTGAATCTCTTGGATTTGAAGAATTATCTAGATCAGGATTTGTACTTGTTGCAGGTGGACTAGGGGAGCGTCTAGGCTACAATGATATAAAAGTTGGTATTCAAACTGACCTTATTTCACAAAGGGTATTTTTGAAAGTATATATTGATTTTTTGCTTGCCTATGAAAAACGCATGAGAGATAAGCATTCTATAACAGATGACAATTTTCATATTCCTTTATGTATAATGACATCGGACGATACTCATATAAAAACTCTTGGATTGTTGGAAGCAAATAATTATTTTGGGTTTAAAAAGGAAAACTTGACAATCGTCAAACAAGAAAAAGTTCCTGCTTTATTAGATAATGACTGCAAAATTGCACTAATAAAAGACACACTTCTAATTGACACAAAACCCCATGGACATGGAGATGTTCATACTTTGCTTTATCAAAATGGTGTAATTGAAAATTGGCAAAAACAAGGAAAAAAATGGGTTGTATTTTTCCAAGATACTAACATTCTCGTTTTTAATTGCTTGCCCTCTGCAATTGGAGTAAGCAAAAAAAATGGTTATGTCATAAATTCAATAACAATTCCTAGAAAACCAGGTGATAATTTAGGTGGAATATGTAAATTAACAAATACTGAAAATAACAAATCTATCACTTTAAATGTAGAATATAATCAACTTGATTCATTACTTAAAGATAAATGGAACCCAAAAGGCGACATCCTAAACGAAAAAGGTTTAAGTTATTTCCCAGGAAATACAAATGTATTAGTATTTGAACTAGATTCTTATCAAAAAACTCTTGAAAAAACAAAAGGACTTATGCCAGAATTTGTCAATCCTAAATACGCTGATGAATCCAAAACTACATTTAAAAGCCCAACTCGTTTAGAATGTATGATGCAGGATTATCCTCAACTTTTAACAGAAAATGAAAAAGTCGGATTTACTATGTATGAAAGATGGTTTTGCTTTTCAACCTGTAAAAACAACTTGAAAGACGGAATTGATAGGCTTAAAAAAGGATTACTTGCAGAGACAATGTTTTCTTGTGAACAAGATATTTATCAAACTAATTTAATAATTTTACGTGATGTTCTAGGGATTAATGAAATTAATAAGGCTTCAGAAATTTCGGAAAATAAAGTAGAAGTATGTGGGTGGGATATTACCTTTGACCCCAAAATTGTAATTTTACCTGAATTTGCTGTAACTATCAAAGAACTAAAAGAAAAAATTAAAGGAAAAATATCAATTACTAATCGTTCAGTTCTTATTTTAGAAAGTTATGAAGGAAAGATTCCCAGTTTTACTTTAGATGGGTTTTTAAGAATAACAAAGGATATGAAACTAGAAGAAAATATGAATATTGAAAATAATACTAGATGCGAATTTGTTAAGCTAAATGATGGACAGGGAGAAAACTTTGAAACAATCAGAGGTTATAGATGTAATCTTATTAATTAAATTCAAATAAATATTTTGATTTTGGATTATATTAGAAAATATATTTTGTAAAATGTTACATTGTTTTAAGGATAAAAACAATAGAATATTAGGAATTAATAATTTAGCTAGGAATATTAATAATTAAAAGAATTTAATACTTCAAAATTAAAAACCAACAAAAGTTTCGAAATTTATATTTTCATTTAATTGAAAGGTTTAATCTTTTTTATAATTATAGGATAAATTGCATTATTTTTTTTAAATACATTTAATTATTTTATAAGTTTTCTTAAAGGAAAAAAAAAATTTGTTTGAGATTTTTATTTTAAAATGAATAGATTATTTTTTAAAATTGATTTTATGAAATAATAGACTAGTTTATAATAGATAAATTTTCAATTTAAAATTCCCAAATAATTTACTATCTAATCTTTCGAAACCCCCCTTATTTAATAATAAGTCAATTTAGGTTTATTCAAAATATTTATTTGAATTTTTAGATAGTATTTAAAATATAACCAACTTTACAGATGAAATTAATAAATTGAATTCACTTTTATAGATAAAAATTTAATTTTCAATTAATAAAAAAATGCAAGTTTTGCTTCAATTAAAAGAGTATGAAGCATTCTTCGAACGAATGATAACAGAAAAGAAATACAACGAAGTAGAAAATTTAATTCATTATTTGAAAGATGATAAAGTATTGGAATCAGAGTTGAAAAAGATTTTAAGAAGAGAGTCAAATTTCCTTAATATTTTATTTTTCATTCAAGCCTTTTGGAATAATTCGTTAAAAACAAAAATAAATCCATGCGATAATATCAGCATTAATATCTTAATAGATATTTTCAACATTTTCTTGAAAGAAAATACTTTCTTTTTAAAAATCTCTAAAAGAAACCCATGTTTACTTAATTTAATTAACTTAATATGCATAAAACTTGCGAAAATTTTGAAAAATTTTGAAAAAATCAGACCAATAATAGAAATAATTATTGAAAATTTCTCTAATAAAATTAACAAAAGGCTTTTATGTGAATCTCTCAGAAATGAAGGTTTTATAAATGAGTCTATTTATTATTCATCTATTTTAAACATTCATCTTAATTTCGGAACAGACATGGAAATTAAAGAAATTGAAAAAATTTTCGGAACTTTCTATTTAGAGTTGAATGAAAATAAAAATGATAAAAGCTCACATAATAAAATAGATGATAAAATTGATTTTCTTGAAAAGGAACAAAATATTTCTTTTAATAAATGTGATAAAAACATTATTATTGTAAATAAAATAGATAAATACTATGACGATGAAAATTTATGGGATGTTCCTGCTTTTTTGAATAATAAAATTTTCCTCAAAAATAATAAAAATGAGAAATATTTGGACTTGGATAATGAATCAAGTAAAAAATTCAATAATATTAAATTTTTAAATGAACCTTTCATGAATGGAATTTATATCAAAAACAAATCTCTCAATGATATAAACGACTCAAATTGCTTTAATAATATTTGTAATCTTAAAGAAAATATGAGTCAGAAAAATTTAATATCAAACAATCATAATAATTTACTCAATCTGACTTCTTTAAGAGACTTCAAAATAGATTATAGAAACAAAAATCTTTATTATGAATGTGTTTATAAAACAATTGAACCAATTAAATTTCCTACTCAAATTAATATGAGAGATGTGTAAAATTAAATTAAATTAAATTAAATTAAATTTCTTTTTTATTTTTATTTAAATTTCTTTTAAAATCTTTTTGTGAAAACCCATTAAAACTAAGTACGAAAATACCGATAGAATTCAAAGAAAAAGCAAAATTAGCAATTTATCAAGGGAAAGAATTAGAATTTTTCACATTAAAATCTAACTATCCTATTACTTCTATGATAGGAATTTATTATTTTGAAGTAGAGATTGTAAATATGGTAGATGATGTGTAAATTAATAATGTTTTACTAATTAAATAAATTAAAAATAAGAGATAAATTTCAAATAAAAATATTCATTTTTATTAAAATTTTAATTTTTAGAGTAGGTATTGGTCTTGTGAACAAAGATACAGTAGCTGCAAGTAAAATCCCTGGTTGGGAGTCCAATTCAATAGGATATCATTCTGATGATGGTAATATTTTTATTTCCAAAACACAAGGAGAAAAATATGGGCCAACTTTTACAAATAATGATGTAATAGGATGCTGTGTAGATTTCATCAATAAACTTGCTTTTTTTACAATGAATGGTACAAAATTAAAATCAGTCGATTTTTTTACTAAAGAAGATTTATTCCCTGCAGTTTCTTTTAGGAAGAAAGATCAATCAGTAAGAATGAATTTTGGAGATAGTGAATTTGTATTTGATATACGAGACTATATTAATGGTGAAAAGGCAAAAATATCGAATGAAATTTCTAGAATTGATTTAAATTTTGAAAAAATGAATCTTAACTCTAAAAAACCAAAAAATTGTGTTTATGATTTTAAGCAAGAAGAACACCAATTGATTATGGATTACTTAATCTATAATGTATTTATTAAATTTAAAATTTAAAAAATTTTTTTTAATTTTCTTCTCACAAAATAGGGATTTGAAGAAACATTTGAAGAATTAAAAAACTCGACAAAAACAGAATTTTATTCATGTGAAGGCATTAAAGAAAGAAATCTTATAAGAAGTCTTTTATTAGAAAAAAATTTTATTGAAATAAAAAAGATTATTAAAGAAAATTTCCCAAATAATAATCAATATATTTTAGAAATTGTTAGTATTTGTGAATCAGTCTATGACTTTGTGAATATTTTAAAAAAGCCTTTTTCAAAAGATGCTGATATACTTTACTCTATGCAGTCAATTAAAACTAATTATCTTCAATTTAAAAAAATTTTAGAAAATTTTAACAATATGAAAATAGCAATTGAAAATATTTTAGAATCTTTGTTGATTGATAATAAATTAGAAATGATCCAAAAAATTGAAGAAATAATAAAAACCAATTTATCAGCAGAAAATATATTTGAATTTTTAAATAAAGAAATATTAGAATATAATTTCAAAGTTAGTTTCAATGAAATTGATATGATTTATAAGCATAGCTGTTTTATATTAAATGAAGGACTTAAAACTAAAAACCAAGATATTAATTACATTTTAAGAGAAGATGATTTTATTAGTAACTTAAATGAGAATATATATTGTAATCCTATTGATGTTACTTCTGAACATGATTTGCCAAATCGAATCCTTTATCCTCCAGACCTAGAAATTAATGATTAAATTTGAAAGCTTAAAATAGAATTTGTATTATTTATTAAAAATAAATTAATAAAATTTTAATATTTAAATTCAAATTTTCTTTAAATATTAAATCTATATTATAAAGTTTGAAACTCTATGTAATATATGCTTTTACTATGCTTTTTAAATAAAAAATATCAAAATTATATTATTGGTTAATTTTATTTAATTAAATTTTAAAAATGAGTGAATTTAACAAAAAAAAAAGTGAAATTAAAGAAGATGAAAAAAATGAAATCCAAATAGAAGATAGGCTAATAGACTTTGGCAGAGAGTAAATAAATATTTTAATTAAAAGAATAAGAAAATAAATATATGGAATTATAAAATGTTCAATAATTATATTTTATTATATCTTTATATGAATTTTATTTTAAATCAGACCTATTATTCATACTTGTCAATTTTGTAACAAAAGAATTTTAACTGAAGTTGAACATCAAACGACTTGGATAGGAATAGCCTTTTGCTTATTTTTCTTAATCATATTTAAAATTTTTGCATTGCCTCTTATATTAATTGTTATTCCTTTAACACAACAAACTACTCATTCCTGCAGTAGTTGCCTAAATGTTGTTGGAATAAGAACATTTTATGATATATTTGCTTTAAGGGATAATATCGTTTCTTTTCAAATTGGAAATTTCGGAATTTTAATTTCTAGAAAACAACTTTTAGGACTCTTTTTGTTCATTTTATTTTTTTTATTTTTTTGGTTTTTCTTTAGCAGCTTGAATTTAAAAAGAGGAAGTAAATTTATAATATAAATTTCAAGTTTTCGCATATCAGGTTTTTTCATAAAAATAACTTTAAAAAAATTCCTATTATTTTTGGATTCAATTTTTTTTTATTTTTTATTTTTTTTTATCAAATCCAAAATATTATGTAAATTAGATTTTATCAAAGAAAATTGGGAAGAATTTCATACAAAGTGTTCAAAAAAGAATTTTATTGATAATTTTTCAGTTACTGAAGGAAGATGTTCTGATTTTCGTTTTTTCGATGTAAATTGGGAAGGGTACATTATAAGAGTCGACTTTGAAGATAATTTTTTTGCAAGATATAAAACATCAATCTTAATGAAAATGGATAATTCAGAAAACGAACATCCAGATTTATTTCTAAAATTTTCTGAATATAATTATAATACATATATGGATGATATCTTAACTTTAAAAAGAGGCGATCATGTAAAATTCAATGCTACTATTATTTTTGAAGGAAATCACAGAGCTATTCCTCTTTTAGAGGCTTTTGAGTTTGTAAAAAGTGGAGAGGGAATTAAAATAAATCCTCATATTCATCATGATGGTAGATATTCTGTAGGAGAAAATAATGTTATACATAAAGATAATTCAATTTATAGAGATATGCCAAATTTAATATCTGATGAGGAAAAAGAAATTAAGCAACATGAAACTCATCATTGAATTTTTTAAATATATTTTAAATCTATAGATTTTTAATTGGAACTTGATATTTTTAATTAATATTTCAAAAATTAAAAATTGACTTACAGATTCGATTATTTATTATTTTTCAAATTTTAATAAAGACATGAAAAGAATAGGGTATAATTGCTTCAAAAAGGTTTTCCAAAATTTTACTTAGACAAATATATATATGAATTATAAAGAGAATTTTAATAAAGATATGAAATATTGGATATATTATAAAAAGATTAATGTTTTTCTTAAAAATCAAAATCTGATATTTGACAGTTATTTGATTTTTCCCAATCATATTCTTTTTTTGGAGTAAAATTAATCTGCATATTTCCACTATTGTTATTTAGTGCATTTTTTTCTTTTTTCGTTTTCCATTGTCTAAAATTCTCGCTAACCTCTGTATAATTTTCCCTAATAAATATAAAAATCATATAATTCCAAATATTTTTTATCGTTTAAAAGAATTAAAAATTATAAATTCTGATGAATTTTCTTTTAATTTGATTTAAAATTAATTTTGAATAAAATTTAAAACACTTACCAGATAGCTGGATAAACTCCATATTGTTGTAAACAGTTACTTGTTGTACTCCAGCTGAATCTAACTACATTTGGATAACCAAAAACAGGATCAAAATTTTCTGCCATCCATTTCTTTGTTCTAGGATCTCCAGGATATCCTGAGCCTAATAAATTAGAAAATTTTTTTTCATTATCATAATTTTTTTCAATAAATTTTTCTTCTTCAAATTTCCAATTTTTCAAAATCCTATCTCTGTTAACTTTTGCAACTATTGAAGCAGCTGAAACACAAGGAAATAGAGAATCTGCTTTGGCTTCTACTCTAAATTTTATATTATGATGGGCAAATTTATCAGATAAAATCTTTTCATATTTGGTTGCAGATCCGACTGTATCAACATAAATCTCCTTCACATTTATTTTTTCATCTATCACTTTTTGTACAAGTGCAAATGCTGCATTCATCGATATATCATTTAAACTGATTCTTTCCCTGAGCAGTTGGTCATTACAAAGTGTTTGTGGATGTAGAGTAACTTCCTTAAAACTTATTTTAATTTATTAATTTAAATTATCTTTATTATTCTTGGAAAAATTGTCCAAACTAATAATTAAAATAAACTCGCTATCCATAAAGTTTTCTTTTTTTAAAAACAAATCTCATATTTTAAGTTTATTGGAAAATCTTATTTTCAAACTTAAGTTTATTAATACCTCAATGCATTTGGATATTTTATCATTGATTCAAAAATTTCTTCGCGCTTCTCTCCTGATAAAGCTTTAGAATCTGCAAATTTAATGTGTTTTTTGATAGTATCTTCATTTTCTTTTTTCCAATAGCAGCATGCATAAATCATTGATCCTAAAACTGGTCCTCTTCCTGCCTCATCTATGCCTAATATTATATGATCTTTTTGGAAATTAGTTTCTAATTTTTCTAATTCTTCTATAATCATCTTTTTTAATATTAAATTTATTACTTAAATAGTTTATATTCATATTATTAGAATTTAAATTAACTTTTAAAAAGAAAATAAAGAAATCATTTAATAATAATGTAAAATTAAATATAAATTAGTAATTAAATTAGATTTAATTAATTATATTTAAAAAATTATTTACTTAAAGAAAGAAAAAATTATTTAAAAATATTTTTTTAATATATATACTTAAAATTTAAAAATAAATTAAATA
>Ga0194116_10007885_pt1 | contig 10901 bp, 9 predicted proteins | sample TA2MahsurfametaG_4_FD_148617 | JGI IMG/M metagenome (GOLD analysis project Ga0194116, IMG submission 148617) | Freshwater microbial communities from Lake Tanganyika, Tanzania - TA2015008 Mahale S9 surface | ecosystem: Environmental > Aquatic > Freshwater > Lake | place: Tanzania: Lake Tanganyika... | reverse complement strand
CATCGCCACGGCGGGGGCGTTCCATGGCATCGGCGCGCTGCCGCAGTTCGCGGGCGAGTCGTACCTGGCCTTCACCATCCCGATGGCCGCCACCATGGGCGCGGGCTTCGCGGGCATCAACTCGGGCATGACCCTGGCGCGCGACCTCGAAGGCGGGTTCTTCGACCGACTGCAGTCGAGCCCCGCGCCCCGCATGGCGCTCATCTTCGGGCCCATGCTCGCCGCCCAGGCGCGCAGCATCCTCACCACCGTGGTGGTGTTCATCGCCGGGATGATCGGCGGCGTGATGCTGCCGGGCGTGGCGTCCACCCTGCTCATCGTCGCCTTCGCGCTGATGTTCGCCGCGGCGGCGTCGTTCTGGGCCATCGGCGTGGCGCTTCGCACCCGCACGGTGCAGGCCGCGCCCATCATGCAGCTGGTGGTGTTCCTGTCGGTGTTCATGTCCGTGGCCTACGTGCCGCAGGACGCCATGCACGGATGGCTCGCAGTTGTGGCGAAGTACAACCCGATCACCTACATCCTCAACGCGTCGCGCAGCGCCGAGCTCACGGGCACCGTCATCTGGTCGCAGTCCTGGCCCGGCCTGCTGTCAGCGGGCATCCTCCTGGTGGTCACAGGCGCGTTCGCGATCCTGCCCCTTCGACACCTGGAGAACCGATGAGCGTCGAGCGCACGACCATCACCCCCGACCTCGCCGCGTGGCTGGATGCCATGGCCGCCATCCCTGAGCCGGTGCGGCGCCTCTCGAGCGAGATGGTGGGCCACCCGCTAGAGAACATGATGACCCACCCCGAGCTGGGTGCCCTGCTCGCGGTGCTGGTGCGCGCCACCGGCGGCCACAGGGTGCTCGAGATCGGGACGTTCGTGGGCACCTCGGCGCTGTGGATGGCCCCCGAGCTGGCGCCCGACGGCCACATCGACTGCCTCGACGTGAGCCAGGAGCACGCCGACCGCGCCGCCGACGTGCTGCGCGAGGCCGGCTACCACGACGAGGTGACGATCCACGTGGCCCCTGCACTCGACACCCTGCCGTCGCTCGGCCCGGGGTATGACCTGGCCTACATCGACGCCGACAAGCCGGCGTACCCGGCCTACCTGCGCGAGTGCGCGCGCCTGGTGCGCCCCGGCGGCATCATCGTGGCCGACAACGTGTTCGGCGGACAGGGCGACGCCGCCCAAGTGGCGGCGCTGCGCGACTTCGCCGAGGGCGCGATGGCCGATTCCGGCCTCGCCACCGTGGTGCTGCCGATCGGCGACGGCATCACGCTCAGCGTCGTGCGCTGATCCCCGCGCCGGCGGGCCGGCCATGCGCAGCACACCTCATGCCCACAGCCATCCGTGGATCATCTCCCCCTATCACGCGCCGCGCATCCCCACGGGGATGCGCGAGAAGCACTCAGGACGGCGCGGACGAAGGCCCCATGCGGGCCCGCAGCCTGAGCAGCCCGATGAGGCTCTTGGCGTCGTGCACCTGGGCGATGAGGTCGTCGAGCCGCGCGAGGGGCACGGGCACCACCTCGATCTCCTCCTCCGGGATCGGCTCGTGATCGACCGGCGTGAGGTCGGTGGCGAGGAAGCAGTGGATGAACTCCTCGAGGATCGCCGGGGCGGTGTAGAAGCCGCCGAGGTCCTGCCAGGCGCCGGCCGCGCGGCCGACCTCCTCGGCCAGCTCGCGCCGGGCGCATTCGAGCGGCGGCTCGCCTACCACGTCGAGCTTGCCCGCGGGGAGCTCCAGCAGGTACTCCCCCACCGCCTCGCGCGGTTGGCGCACCATCAGCACGTGGTCATGCTCCACCGGCACCATGACCACGGCCCCGGGGTGGGCGATCACCTCACGGCGCACCACCATGCCGCTGCGGCGCCGATACCGGATGACGGACAGGTCGACCACCTCGCCCGCGTAGATGGGCTCGGTGCCCTCTACGGACATCCCGTCGATCGGCCGCCCGCCATCGAGCGGGTCGCCGCCGCCGCGCGCCGCATCGCTCACCGGCGTGCGGCCGTCACCGAGGGCCGCGGGCACGAGCCACGATGGCCAGGGTGAGGTCGACCATCGACTCGATGTCCGCGATGCGGATGCGCTCATCCGGCGTGTGGACGTCCACCATGGCGTTGCACAGGTTGACGCTCGGGAAGCCGCCCAGCAGGAAGGCGTTCACGTCGGAGCCCCCGCCCGACGCCACATAGCGGGGCTCGATGCCGCAGTCGCCCATGGCAGCGGCGGCCATCTGCACCTGGGGGGCATCCTCGGCCAGCCGGTACCCGATGAAGTGGTCGCGCACGCTGATCTCCACGTCGCACTCGCACTCGGTGCCCGCCCAGGCGAAGGCGTCGATCATCGCGGTGAGCTGGCGGTCGAGCGCCTCGGGGTCGCGAGACCGGCACTCGGCCGTGATGGCGCACTCCTCGGCCACCACGTTGGTCGCCGTGCCGCCGTCCACCGTGCCGATGTTGGCGGTGGTGGCATCATCGATGCGCCCCAGCGGCATGCCCGCGATGGCGCGCGCGGCGGCCCCGATGGCGCTGCGGCCGGCCTCGGGCTGGATTCCCGCGTGCGCGGCCACCCCCCGGTAGGTGACGGCCATCTCCTTGTGGGTGGGCGCCTGCGTGACGATTCCCCCCACCTCGCCGGTGTGGTCAAACACGAAGCCATAGGCCGCGCGCAGCACCGAGGTGTCGAAATACGCCGCGCCGCGCAGGCCGATCTCCTCGCACGGGGTGAACACCAGCTCGATGCCCGCGTGGGGGATGCCCTCATGCACCACGCGGTCCACCGCGTGCAGCATGGCCGCCACCGCGGCCTTGTCGTCGCCGCCGAGGATCGCCTCGTTGCCGTTGGTGAGCCACTCGCCCTGCTGCACCACGTCAACTGGTGCCAGCAGCGGCACGGTGTCGAGATGGGCGCAGAACATGATGGGCACGCCGTCGGTGGTTGGGGCGAACCGGGCCACGATGTTGTTGCACCCGGCCTCGGGCAGGGCCGTGGCGGCGTCATCCTGGGAGATCTCCGCCCCCATGCGGGTGAGCTCGGTGATGACCACCTCGGCCATCGCGGCCTCCTCGCCCGACGGCGAGGGGATCTCGCACAGCCGCGCGAACAGGCGCGCAACCTCGGGCAGCGACGCGGTGTCCAGCGTGCTCACGCCGCGTGGGTGGCGGCGGGGACGTCGCCGCCTCCCACGCCCGCGCGTGCGGCCGCGGCACCCACGAAGGCGCGGAACAGCGGCTGCGGCCGGGTGGGCCTGCTCTTGAACTCCGGGTGGTACTGGCTCGCCACGAAGAACGGGTGGTCGGCAAGCTCGATGCACTCCACCAGGCGGCCGTCGGGCGACCGGCCGCAGGTGATGAGGCCCTGCTCTTCCATCTGCGGGCGCAGCGCCGGGTTCACCTCGTAGCGGTGGCGGTGGCGCTCCTGGATGGAGTCGACGTCGCCGTAGAGGGCCCGCACGATGGTGCCGGGCACCAGCGACACCGGGTCGGCGCCCAAGCGCATGGTGCCGCCGCGCTCCTCGATCTGCCGCTGCTCAGGGAGGAGATCGATGACCGGGAAGGGGGTCTCCATGTCGAACTCGGTGGAGTTGGCGCCGTCCATGCCGCACACGTTGCGCGCGTACTCGATGACGGCGATCTGCATGCCCAGGCAGATGCCGAGATACGGGATGCCCTCCTCGCGCGCGATGCGGGCGGCCTTGCCCTCCACCCCGCGCCCGCCGAACCCGCCGGGCACCAGCACGCCGTCGGCGGCCCGCACATGGTCGGCGAGGTCCGCGGCGTCGGCATCCACCCAGTCGATGTCCACATCGACGCCGTGGGCAAGGCCCGCGTGCTTGAGCGCCTCAGCCACCGACAGGTAGGCGTCGTGCAGCTGCACGTACTTTCCCACCAAGGCGATGCGAGCCGTGCCGGTGGCCGTGCCCAGGTGCTGCACCACCTCGCGCCAATCGGTGAGGTCGATCTCGTGCAGGGGCAGGCCGAGGCGCTGGCACACCACGCGGTCGAGGCCCTCGTGCTCCATGGCGATCGGCACCTTGTAGATGTCGTCGCTGTCCTCGGCCGAGATGACGGCCTCGGAGGGAATGCCGCCGAACAGGGCGATCTTGTCGCGCACGCCGGAGTCGAGCGGGCGGTCGGACCGCAGCACCAGCACGTCGGGCTCGATACCGATGCGCCTGAGCTCGTTGACCGAGTGCTGGGTGGTCTTGGTCTTGAGCTCGCCGGCCACCTCGAGGAACGGCACCAGCGTGACGTGCACGAAGGCCACCTTGTCGCGGCCGACCTCGTTGCGCATCTGGCGAATGGCCTCGAGGAAGGGCAGCGACTCGATGTCACCCACCGTGCCGCCGATCTCCACGATCACCACGTCGGCATTGGACGACGTGGCCGCCTGGCGGATTCGCTCCTTGATCTCGTTGGTGATGTGCGGGATCACCTGCACCGTGGCGCCGAGGAAATCGCCGCGGCGCTCGCGCCGGATGACGGCGTCGTATACCGAGCCGGTAGTGATGTTCGAGGTGCGCGTGAGGGCCTCGTCGGTGAAGCGCTCGTAGTGGCCCAGGTCGAGGTCGGTCTCGGCGCCGTCCTCGGTGACGAACACCTCCCCGTGCTGGAAAGGGCTCATCGTGCCGGGGTCGACGTTGAGGTATGGGTCGCATTTCTGCAGCGACACCTTGTACCCGCGGGCCTTCAGCAGCGTGCCGAGCGATGCGGCCGTGATGCCCTTGCCAAGGCCGGACACCACGCCCCCCGTGACGAACACGAAGCGCTCACCAAGATCACTCACCGACCGGCCTCCCCGACCCGCACGCCGTACGGGGCACAAGCATACCGCGCGCACCGGCGCGCGCCGGCTCACACCGGGCGCCCGGTGGCATCACCCCCTGCGCGCCAGCAGCTCCCGGGCGTGACCGCGGGCCGCGGCGTCGTCGGCCGCCGACCCCAGCATGCGGCAGATCTCGTCCACCAGATCGTCTCCCTCCACCGACTCGATCGTGGTGATGGCCCGGCCGTCGTCAGACGCGCCCTTCACCAGCCGGTAGTGCCGGTCGGCCGCGGCGGCAACCTGCGGCAGGTGGGTGATCACCAGCACCTGGCGCCCCATGGCCATCTCGGCGAGCCTCTCGCCCACCACGGCGGCCGTGACGCCACCGATGCCCGCATCCACTTCGTCGAACACCCACGCCACCCCGGGGTCGGCCGCAGCCGCAACGGCATGCAGCGCCAGCAGCACGCGCGAGAGCTCGCCGCCCGATGCCGCATCGGCGAGCGGGGCCTCGGGCAGGCCGGGGTTCGCCCGCATCACAAGCGACACCCGGTCGCGGGGCACCTCATCGTCGTCAGTGACCACCTCCACGCGCAGCGTGGCGCCCGCCATGGCCAGGTCCTGGAGGGCGGCTTCCACGGCCTCGGCCAGGCGCGGCGCGGCATCCTCGCGCACGGCCCTCAGCTCCCCGGCGGCGGCGATCGCCTGGCCCAGCAGGGCGTCGCGCTGCGCCGCGATGGCATCGTCCCCCGCCTCGCCGGTGGCAAGGGCGTCGAGCGCGCCGCGCGCATCCCCGGCCCGTGCCAGCACGGCGTCGGTTCCGGGGCCGTAGCGGCGCGACAGGTCTTCGTAGCGGGCGAGACGATCCTCCACCCAGTCGAGGCGCCCGGGCTCGGCGCCCAGGTCATCGGCGTACCGGCGCACGCCGATGAGGGCCTCCTGCAGCGCGGCCTCCCCGGCGCTGAGGTCGTTGAGCACGTCGCGCAGCGTCGGGTCGAGCTCGGTCGCCTGCTCGATCGATCGCATCGCCTGCCCCGCGGCGGTGAGCGCGCCCCCTTCCCCGTCGCCGTCGAGCAGCGCGATGGCCGTGGCCGCCGCGCTCGCAAGCCGCTCGGCATGCGCCAAGCGGCTGCGCTCCGACAGCAGCGACTCCTCCTCAGCCACGTCGGGAGCGACCTCGTCCACGTCGGCCACCAGGGCCTCGAGCGCCTCGCGCTCGCGCTCGGCCCTCTCGCGCCGTTCGCGGGCCTCGTCCACCTGGCGATCGAGCCGCGCGAGGTCACGCCGCATGCCGCGCAGCCGGGCCTCGAGCGCCACCGCTTCGGCCCCGGCGAAGGCATCGAGGATCGCCATCTGCGCGCCCGGCCCCACCAGTCGCCGCTGCTCGTGCTGGCCCGAGAAGCGCATGAGCGCCCCCACGAACGCGGCCACGCCCTCGCGCGACGCCACCTGGCCGTCCACCAGCGCACGCGCCCGGCCCTCGGCGGGCACCCGGCGGGCCACCACCACCTCGCCGTCGTCGTCGGCGAGCTCGCGCACCTGCTGGGCGGGGTCATCGGGGTCGAGGGACTCCCAGAAGCCGTCGGGCACGGCCACGGTTGCCTGCACCAGGGCGTGCTTCGCGCCCGGGCGCACGGCCCTGGAATCGGCCTGTCCGCCGGCCAACAGCCCCAGCGCCTGCGCCACCACGGTCTTCCCCGCCCCGGTCTCGCCCGTGATGGCCGTGAGGCCCGCGCCGGGCTCGATGTGGGCCCGCTCGATCACAACGAGGTCGCGGATCTCGATCTCGCGGATCACGCCGGCAGGCACCCTCGCCTCACGACCGGCCGAACTTCTCGCGGTAGCGACGGAAGAAGGAGGACTCGGGGAAGATCGCCAGGTGCACCTCCTCACCGCCGAGCCCCACGGTGATGGAGCGCCCGGGCGGTAGCGCGGCGATGCGCACGCCGTCGGCCAGCACGTCGCAGTCGCCCACGATCGCCGAGTTGGTGACCGTGAGCTTCTCATCGGCCGCGAGGATGAGCGGTCGGGTGTCCAGGTGGTGCGCGGCGATGAATGACAGCACGAAGCACTTGACGCGCCACGAGACCGTGGGCCCGCCCGCGGCGAGGTTGTAGGCGGTCGACCCCACCGGGGTTGAGCAGATGAGCCCGTCGCAGCGCACGGTGGCCACGGGCTCCCCGGACACCGAGTACGACAGGTCGGCCAGGCGCGACTCCCCGCTGCGCAGGAACGCCACGTCGTTCACCGCCTGCAGGGTGCCCTCGCTCCACTCGGCCTTGAGGGACGGCAGGCCGAGGGTGATGTAGTCGCCGGCGAGGGCGCGCACCAGGCCGCGCTCGAGGTTTGACTGCTCCACGCTGGCGAGGAAGCCCACGCGCCCGAAGTTGATGCCCAGCACGGGCGCGCCGGTGGTGGTCTCGCGCGAAAGCGCGCGCAGGATGCTGCCGTCGCCGCCCAGCACCAGCACGAGGTCCGAGCGATCCCCGCGCAGGTCCGTGGGCTCGATGATGGTGCGCTCGGCCAGCGGCGGATGCTTGGCGGCCTCCTCTGCGGTGGTGAGCACCTCAACACCGTGGGCATCGAGGATGGAGAGGACGGTGGGCATGACGCCGGCCGTCACCTCGGCGGCGCCGTGGGTGAGGATGAGCACGCGCTCCGCCTGCGCGCCGGCCACCTCGCTGATGGGGCGGTACGGCGGCATGGTCAGGACCCCTCGGCCACGGCCGTTGCCACCACCGCCTGCACGTCCGCGCCCGGCACCGGGGAGTCGGGGCCCACGGCCAGCAGGAACACCTCGCGGTTGCCCTTGGGTCCCGGGGTGCCGCTGTCGGCGGCGCCGGCCACACGGCCGCCCGACTGCGCGATGGCCTCGGCCACGCGCAACACCGCGCCGTGGCGCAGCGCGGGGTCGCGAACCACCCCGCCGGATCCCACGTTCCGGCGTCCCGCCTCGAACTGCGGCTTGACCATCACGAGGGCACGGTACGCCGGAGAGAGGCATCGCGCCACCGACGGCCACACGAGGGCCGATGAGATGAACGACACGTCCATCACGGCCAGGTCGGGCACGACGGGCAGCATCGCGGCCTCCAGCGCTCGTGCGTTGGTGCGATCGAGCACGATCACGCGGGGGTCCTCGCGCAGTGCCCATGCCAACTGGCCGTAGCCCACGTCCACCGCGATCACGCTCTCGGCGCCCCGCCGCAGCAGCACGTCGGTAAACCCCCCCGTCGACGCCCCCACGTCGATCGCATGGGCGCCCGCGACCTCGACGCCGAGGCGCTCGATGGCGTGATCGAGCTTGAGGCCACCACGCGATGCGAACTCCGGCCCCTCATCCACCTCGATCGCCGCGTCGGGCCCCACCTGCTGCCCGGGCTTGACGTCGGCCCGGCCGTCCACCCGCACGCGCCCGGCCATCACGGCCGCCTGGGCGCGGGCGCGCGACGGGAAGAGCCCGCGATCCACGAGCGCCGCGTCGAGTCGCTGCCGGGGCACGGCGGGAAGGCTAGCGCCACCCATCGCGGCGTCCCACGCACGCATGCACCGGATCCCCCGCCTCAATGCGCCGCGTGCACCTCGAGGGCCGCGAGTGCCGCCTGCGCCGCGGCCGCGGGGGTGACCGCGGCCTCCGCCAGCAGCAGGTCGCGGCGTCCGTGCTGGATGAAGCGGTCGGGAATGCCGACGCACGCCACGCGCGCCGGCCCGCTGCCGATCACCTCGAGCACCGCGCTGCCGAACCCGCCCGCCAGGGCGTGGTCCTCGATCGTCAGCACCACCTCATGTGTGCGGGAGAGCTCCTCCAGCAACTCGGCATCGATCGGCTTCGCGAAGCGGGCGTTCACCACGGTGGGCCGCACGCCGAGCGACTCGGACACGACCCGCGCGGCGTCGAGAGCCACCTGCACGCCGTAGCCGTAGCCCACCAGCGCGACGCGCGAGCCATCTTCCAGCACATCGGCGCGCCCCAACTCGAGCGCCACTGGGCGATCGGGCAGCGCCACGCCCGTGCCGACGCCACGCGGGTAGCGGAACGCCGACGGACCGTCGATGCGCAGGGCCGTGTGCAGCATGTGAACCAGTTCGGCCTCGTCCATGGGAGCCATCACCACCACGCCGGGAATCGATCGCATGTACGCGATGTCGAACACGCCGTGGTGTGTGGGGCCGTCATCTCCCACCAGGCCGCCGCGGTCGATGGCGAACACCACCGGCAGCCCCTGGAGGGCGATGTCGTGCACGATCGGGTCATAGGCCCTCTGGAGGAAGGTGGAGTAGATCGCGCACACCGGGCGGTAGCCGGCGATCGCCAGGCCGCCCGCGAACACCACGCCATGCTGCTCAGCGATGCCGATGTCGTACGTGCGCTCGGGGAAGCGCTGCAGCATGTGGTTCATGCCGGTGCCCTTGAGCATGGCGGCCGTGATCCCCACCACGCGCGGATCGGCCTCGGCCTCCCTGACCAGCGCCTTGCCGAACACCTCGGTGTAGGCCGGTGGCGCAGGCGCGGCCGGCTTCGCCGCGCGCCCGCTGTCCACCGCGAACGGCCCGGATCCGTGCATGGCCTCGCCGTCCTCCTCGGCCGGGCCGTAGCCGCGCCCCTTGTCGGTGTGCACGTGCAGCAGCACCGGGCGTTCGCTGCCAGCGGTCGTCTCGAGCGCACGGCGTACGGCCTTGATGTCGTGGCCGTCGATCGGCCCCATGTAGGCGAACCCCAGCGCCTCGAACAGCTGCCCCGGCACGAAGAGCGCCTTCGTCGCATTGCTCAAGGAGTGACCCAGGTCGTGCATGCCGGGGATCAGGCCGAGGCCCTTCTCGATCTCGTGGCGCACGCGGGTGAGCATGGGGTCGAGGCGCGCCTTCTGCAGCGCGCCAGCGAAGGCGCCGACGTTCTCGGAGATGCTCATGCCGTTGTCGTTGAGCACCACGGTGATGGGCGACCCCAGGTGCCCGGCGTGGTTCATGGCCTCGTACGCCATGCCGCCGGTCATCGCGCCGTCGCCGATCACGGCCACGATGCGCCGATCGCGGCGGCCGGTCACGCGCATGGCCTCGGCCAGCCCAACCGCATACGAGATGCTGGTGCTGGCGTGGCCGGCGCCCATCACGTCGTGCTCGCTCTCCTCGCGGCGCAGGAAGCCCGACATGCCCTCGTACTGGCGCAGGGTGTCGAACTGGCCGAGGCGGCCCGTGAGCAGCTTGTGCCCGTAGGCCTGGTGCCCGACGTCCCAGAGGATGCGATCGCGCGGGCTCTCGAGCTCGGCGTGCAGGGCCAGGCTGAGCTCCACGGTTCCGAGGCTCGAGCCCAGGTGACCACCCGTACGGGAGACAGTGTCGATGATGGCCCGGCGCATCTCGGCCGCCAGGGCCTCGAGCTGGGCGTCGTCCAAATCGTGCAGCCGGCCGGGCCCGTCGAGCGACGCCAGCAGCGGGTATGCGGATGCGTTACCTGTCACGACGGTCATGGTAACGCCCCGCACGACCGCGCAGCGCCGTGCGGTCCGCCCGGCCGTGCCGCGCGAAGGCCGCGGGCGTCAGCGCGCCAGAACCCTCAGGGTGCGCCCCGACCGACGTTCGCGGGACGCCACCATCATCGGGCCGCGCACGGTGGTGGGCGTCGTGCCCGAGTGCTCGGTTGCCTGCGCGGGTGGAGCCGGGCCGTCGGGCGCCGCGCGGTAGGCCCGCATGGGGATCACCACTGTGGAGGTCGCCACGGCACGGGCGGTGGCGCCCGCGGCCGCGGCCGTGGTGGTGGGGCACGGATACGTGGCGCCCTGGTGTTGGCAGGTGCCCACCCCGCCCGCGAACGTCATGGCGTCGATGTTGGCCGCCCGGGAGGCATCCGGCAGGCCGGCCCAGCTGTACACGGGTGGACTCGAGCCGCTCGAGGGACCGCCGTCCAGCAGCCCGTAGGCAATCGTGTTGGCGGTTCCCTGTGCAGCCCCGAAACCCTGTACCTGCGCGGCCCAGCCAGGAACGCATTGGCCGGATCCACCGCAAGGGCCATCGGCTCGGCATCGATCGCCACGGGGTCATTCCCGGGCACGGACCCGGGTCCGAACACCACCGACGGGCTGCCGCCGATGGGGACCCGCACGATCTGGCTGGGCTGATCGCCTGTCTGCGACAACATCACGTA
>Ga0194116_10007884_pt1 | contig 10901 bp, 13 predicted proteins | sample TA2MahsurfametaG_4_FD_148617 | JGI IMG/M metagenome (GOLD analysis project Ga0194116, IMG submission 148617) | Freshwater microbial communities from Lake Tanganyika, Tanzania - TA2015008 Mahale S9 surface | ecosystem: Environmental > Aquatic > Freshwater > Lake | place: Tanzania: Lake... | reverse complement strand
ATCCCCATATCCATTATAAAGTCTTCATTTATAATTTTAATTATTATATATTTTTTATATTAATAATTTATTAACTGTACTTTTAAAAATCGAATTTACTTTTTAAAATTCAAGCATAAATCAAAAATAAATTATGAAAAATATAAAAAATGTAATGACCTTTATTTTTATTAAATTTATAAAATATAATGATAAATGAAAGCGAAAAAATTTGCAACTTAATAAATAATCTTAAAGGACGAAAAAAATTAAAACCATTAAATATAAAACCAACTCAATTGAGTGAGTATATTTTATTATAATTTTAAATAATTTAGATGAAAAGGGGTTTCAAGAAAATAATATAGAAATTTCGGCCTTTGAAAAGAAACATAATACAAAAAAATTACTAGGACTCAATTTTATTAACATTTATCGTAATAATAATTCTAACTTTCAAGAAACAAATAATGTAAAAATTTTTAATCAAAATTATGATCCTGATTCCCCTAGTAATAAAATTTTTAATTTGAAAATTTTAACTTTTGGACAACAATGTAATTTTCCAGGAGAAAATATTAATGAGTTTGAAGATGAGATTGAAGATGATTTAGCGTTTAATTATAAAAATGATAAATTGAAAAAAAATAAAAATAAATCTAGAAATAAAGATGATATCGATACGAAAAAAGAAGAAGATAATTATAATGATTTAAAATTGGATGATGATAAGATAAAAAATAATAAAACCAAACTGATAAATAAAAAAATAAAGATTATTAACAAGGAGGATGAAGACAGAGATAAAAATATTGCAAAATATAAATTAAATTTAGATTGTAAAACAAATAATATTCAAGTAAAGTTAGATAAAGATCATTTTAAGAGATTAGTCAAAAAATTCGAGTAAATCCATTAAAAGTTTTTATTAAATAAAAATACGTTTTTAAAAATTTCTTATTTTTGGGTTAAATAATCTAGACAGAATCAAAACAGAATTATTTTAAAATCAATAATAAAGACAAAGATGTTCTTCAAAGAATATTGGGAAAAAACAAATTTACTAAAGAAAACTAAAATTAATCATTACCAAGTAAATATGAAAATTTTGATTTCTACAAAGAATAATATTTATTTCTTTAAATAATAAAAATATATAAATTTGAGTTTATAATATTTAAATAGTTTAATAATATTTTGGAAAATTCATTCAAAATTATCAACTTTGAAAAAGCCTTTAATATGAGAGTAAGAATCCTTCCTTTTCTTCGATTTTTCAATAAAATGTTTGAGAGGAGATTTTTAATAAACTTCAAAGCCAAAGCAAATGATTTAACAATTAAAATAAATAAGATAATCTCATTTTATAAAATGTTCAGAAAAAAAAAGAATTTAAAAGTGTATTTACAAAAAATTGCTCTTATTCAAAAACATATTAAAAATTGTATATTCAAAAAAAGATTGATTAAAATAATCAAAATTCAATCTTCCGTGAGAAAAATGTAAATATATATTTCTTAAAATATTTTGTTTCTTCTATTCTCAGCTTTCTTTTTTATTTTTTTAAATGATAGGCTTATAAAAAATAAATACAAGGATTTCATAAAAGATATAATGGAATATAGAAAAATAGAAAATATGAAGAAAGACTATGAAAGAAGAAGAAAAGAACAATCTATTAAAAAGCAAGCAGTAGAAGTTATTGAAAAGTAAAAATATAAAACTACATGATTTATGTTACTTAGTTTCTGGGTTAAAATCTTGGAAAAAAGAGAAGCTGATTATATGAATGAATGTGTGAAAAATATGCCCAAGGAATGCAGAGCATTATATTTAAATTTTTTGAAATTACAAAAAGAGACAAAAAATTTAAAAAATAATTTAACTTCAATTAAAAGTAAAAAGCAGATGTCGGGTTTTATTCCTCCTAAAAAAGGACAAGTTTGTTAGTAAATATTTTATAATCAAAGATTAACAAAATGAAAAATCTTAGAAATTTTAAACAAAAATAAGTCTTTTATTTGGTTTGAGTTTTTATTTTTCAAATATGAATTATTTAAGAAATTATAATTTGGAACTTAAGAAGCTCTCTCATTTTTGAAATTATTTGTGATAAAACTGGTTAATTATTGTATCTATGTATTCAAGATCTGTGAAATTATATTATATTTAATAATATTAAACTTTCTATTTATTATTATTTATTATTATAACAAATAGAATTTATTATTTTTTTAAGGATTATTTATTTTTAATTTATTTGATAACAAATTTGAGTGATTAAAAAATAAACCTAAAAATGGATTAAAAAATTTCGAGTTATCTTAGCTGGATAAAATTTTTAAGAATAATTTTGGCAATCTAATTTGTATTGCAATATCAAGAGCAATAATTACATTATAAATAATTATTATAAATAAAAAGAAAACAAAGGATGAATAAAAAATTGATAAAACGAAATTCTGCTAATATTGCATTTAAAAGAAGTTCTTCTCTACAAATAAAGAGTCAGAAAAATAACTATAAAGAAACTACAGTTGAGACTCAATTAGAATTTAAGAGCCCTAATAATAGGCCTACCTCTAAAAAAATAAATGATTTAAATTTACAAAGATTTCAACAATTAAGTAATTTAGAAGAAGAAGTAATCAATATTGAAAAAGATAATACAAATTTAACTAAAAATAATAACTTCAATAAAGTCTTTTTAAATATATTAAAAGAAAAGAATGAAAAGTTAGACATTCAAATAAAAGGTTTTAAAGAAAAAATGATCAGTGCTCAGAAAATGAAGAATTGTTTATTTAATAAATTGAATAAAATAAAAAATGAATTTCTATTTTCCCAAACAGAATTCAGGATAAATACCATGATGAAAGAAAATAAAATTAATCAAGTGATGAATAATGTCCATTATTTAAAGGATTCTAATGAAGATCAGAAAAATATATTTGGTAGAAAAATTGAAAATGAATTAGTAAATAAAAATAATACAGAAAAAGATTTAAAGAAGGTTAAATATCAAATTAATTTGATGAAGAAATGTCTTTCGAAAATAAATGAAAAAAAATTTTTTGAAAATGAAAATATTTTGAAAGAGAGAAATGAAATGGAAAAATTTTTAAATGAATTATAGTATTTTAATTATAATTTAAATATTAACTTTTAATCGCATTATTAATGCTAATTATAATTTTAATTATTATATATTTTGTAATTGTGGGGATTTAAATACTTATCTCTTTAACTGTCATTAAAAAAAAATAATATATCTTAATGAAAATATACAAATTTAAAAAAATAATTTTATTAATTCCATATTCTCGAAATTTTAAAAGTATTTTAAAATTTCATATAAACCTTGAGTATTTAACAAAATTTATCTTTAAAACTTGTGTATACATAGATTTTCTAAAAAAAATCTAAATTTGAGCCTCTTTTGTTGTTTTGATTATTTTGTTGATTATCATTTTGGTTAGAATAATATCCAGCACTATTCATGTTGTATCCCTTATTTTCATAAAAGTTTTGATTAATGTGATTTTGTTGATTTTGATATTCTAAATGATTTCCCATTTGCATATTGTTCATCATATTTACATTATTCATCATATTTAAGTTATTCATTTGAGGAGACATAATATTTTGTAAATGAACCGGGACTCCATATCCTTGATTTATATTTGACTGTTTTAGATTATTATTTGAAAATTGTCTATCAATTATACTAAAAGGAATAATATTTTATGGAATTTAAAATTTTTTGGATTTTTGTTTAATTTGAATATTTATCAAAAATTAAAATATATCAATTAAAACATATATTATAACTTTTAAGGTTTAAAGTTTATCAAAAAATATCATTATCGATTTTAATCCCAAACTTAAAGATAATTAAGTTAATAATTTTTTGAGTAAATACAATAATTATTTACTTGTTATTATAATTTCCTGGATTTATTTGTAATTTCGGTCCGCTCAAATCGAAATTATAAGTGTGTTGGTTTTGACTTTGTTTTCTTTTAAGGTTGTCATTATCTTCTAATAAATTGTCTAAATCTATTAAACCATTTCCTAAAATCCTTTCCTATATTTTAAATTAAATATACTTACTTTGAATTCGTTTTGATTTTGATTATTGCTATTAACAATAGGATTTTGAATATTATCTTTTTGGGGATTATTAACATAAAAATCATCAGGATTATTATTTGGATTCTTATTATAAAAATTATTTTGTGGATAATTAAAATTACGATCAACACCTAAATTTACGTTAGAAGAAGATTTATTAATTCCAAGATCATTCATTGGAATATTATTAAAAGCAAAGCTATTTGGTTGATTATTATTTACATTCGGATTGTGATTCTGATAGTTATTATTATTGATTGCATAATTATAGATCTCTTGTTGAGGATTATAATTTATATTATTATTTGCAAAATTATTATTCATGTTATTATTTTGGAAAGTTCCCATATTAATAATTGTTTCAATAGGCATCTGTGGAAGCTTTTAAAAATTCATTTTAATAAAATTTTTTAAATTATTAAATATAAAATAGTAAACTCTTTTAATTATCAAAATATAAATTCGATTTTAATAAAAAATTACATTCTGCTTATTGACCTCTATATTACTATTCGGATTCGGATAAAAATCATCATCATCGATTTCATCTTTAATATCAATATTTAAATTATCAAAAATTTGTTGATTATAATTGTACATATCTTGTTGATTTAATTGATTTTGATTACTATCTAACTGCAATTTTGAAAAAAGATCTTGATTATTGTTTTGTTTTGGAATATCTGTTTGTTTCCCATCTCCAAAATCTATTAATAAACCCAATTTATTATCTGGCCCTTGTTGTTTTTGTTGGCCTATTTTAATATTGTTTGAAATATTTTTATTATTGGCATTTATTGGATTATTTAAATTAGATTTTTGGGGGTTCTTTGTTGGAATGTTCTGATTTAATTTATTTGGGGTTTTTTTATCTGAATCTTCAAATTCAAAATCATTTACATCAAAAAATTGAGCATTTGAGTTCCTTGGATTTGGTTTGCTTGTGAATATTGGATTAGGTTGCTGTTTTACTGGAGTTCTACATTTTTTATGTTATATATTGATAAATAAAATTTATATATGAATTAAAAATTTAAATTTACATAGGTTTCTGTACTATAGGTTTAGATTCTTCTCTTGGTTTAAATTTTTCTTCAGCTTGAATTGCCTCAAAAGCTCGATTATCAATTCTCATATCAAATTTATCGGAATTAGATTGAATTATATTAAAATAAGTCTTATCAATTTTAAAAGAAAATGTAAAATCATTTGTATAGCTTTTACTCTCAGTGAGAATTTGAGCATCTAGAACAAGTTTCTTTTTACCTGATAATTTTGAATGAAACATTTCTATTTTATGGTATTTGGAATTTAACACTAATTCCCATATGTAATATTTTTTAGAACTAAATTTTAGATAAAAAATTCACCTTTTAATTGTTTTTCCAACTTCTCTTGAATCAGAAAAAAGATTTTTTATATTCAAAGATGACATGTTTAATGAAATTTAAATTTATTATTCAACAAATTTTTCAAAAAATTTAAAAATTAAATATAAATAATATTATTAAAGCCTTAATTAATTTTAAATTATAGTTTATATTTTTGATATGACACATTAAAATTTCTTCGAAAAATTTTATAAATGGTTTTAAACACTTAAAATTGTTTCGATCTCATATTTTATATTTAATTCCAAAATTAGAATAATTAGAAAATTCCAAAATTAAACAAATTATTTTGTTTTTATTCCTTTTAATATTAAATTTTATTTGACCTTTTAAAGCAATAAATTTAACATTTCTTTGTAAATTTGATTATTATCAAATTTTTCTAATTTTATATGAGTGTTATAAATTTTACAAGTTTTTTGGATATATTGAAAAGATTATTCATCGCCATGTAATTCAACGATTGAGGGAGATTTCCTAAATAAAGGATGTTCAGTATAATAAAAATCAAAAATGGGAAGATGATCATCTTCATGTATCATATCGTAAAATATTTTTAATAAGTACTGATTATATTTGGTTAAAGAAAAATGGTTTTTTAATGGAGGAGATTCAAGATAAAATATTCTTTCTTTTTTGACTTTCTTATATGCTTCTATAACTTTAAGAGGATCGGCCAAACTTAATATAGTATCTTTTTTATTTTCTGCTTTTGAAAAGTAGTCAAGAAAATCCACTTTGATTTCCTTTAATTCAGGCAATTCTGACAAAATTAAACTCTCATAAATAAGTACATCAAGCAAAGCGAATTTAACTTTATCAGAAAAAATCGCATCTATGATCTTGTTTAAAACCATTTGCTTAAATTGTTCATTGGTGAACCAGATTTTTAATAATCTTATTAAACTGCCCATAAAATCTTCAGAGTCTATATATTCACTCAATATTATTGAAATAGGATCATTTTTAGGCTGCTTTAGCGGTTGATATTTTAGAAGCTCAAGAATAAATTTTCCTAATTCCATTCCAAAATCTGGGTGGTTAATATATTTATTGAAAACTTTAAGAAAAGAATCTACTGCATTTTTTTCATTGTATTTTATGCTGTGAAAAAATGAGTTTGGGAAAATTGTGAATTCTATGCTGTCTTTTGCACTAATAAACTTGTCATAATCAGATCTTCTGGCGTATCCATAAAATTGCATGTAGCTTAAATCTCGTAAATACACTTTATGATAATTCCGTATATACAAAAGTATTATTTTTAAGCAAAAGCTAAAAATGCATATTTTAAATATAATTTTTAGTGATGTATTTATATAATAAGTGATAAATTTATGTAATTTTTCATTCTTAATAGAATTTTTTATATCAAATTGATTTTGTTCTAAATTTTTTGGAATAGAATAAATGCTTTTTGTTTTATATGAAAAATTTGTTTTCCTTCTAAAATTCCATTTTATTTTGCTGAATAGATTCATTTATCATTTTCATTATAATTTTATTATGAATTTTAAAGAAATTATTTTTACAATAATGATTGTAAAGGATTTATGATAGGATTTTCATTTTCAAGAATTTATTTTTATCAAAATAAGATATTAAAGAATGCCAAAACTAATTATCAATGTCTATAATTTTGGAAAAAAACAATAATTAATTTTAGTCTTATATAATTTATATATTCTATTAATTTTATTATTACAAATAAAATTTTTATCTGATCAAAAATAAATAAAATTAAAAATTTAAATTTTTAAAGAATTTTTTTAATTTTTAATTTAGATAACCTTCAATGTCAACAAATGAAAAACAATATCAACAAAACTACCAACAGATTATTAGTCAAACTCCTCAAAATAATATTATCAACAATAAAAACATAAATAACCCAACTCCAAGTTTACCATTTTACAGTCAATTATCAAGCAATCAAGTTTTGCAGAAACCTTACAATAATAATATAGAAATACAAACAAGTGTTCCGCATCAAAACCGTATTTATCAATCAGCTAACAACAAAACATATGAACAGTATAGTAATAATTTTCTGAATAAACAATTAGAGGACTCTCAATATGATTGGCAGAAATATTTAAATGAAAAAAAAGATAAATCAATTCAAATTAGTTCCAATCCAAGTATTCCTAATTCGCAATTTATTAATACAAATAATTATGATCCAAATGTTGTTAATAATAATACAAATATTCAAAAATTTGGATATCAACAACCTTTCTATAATGACTTAAATAATAGAAATCAAAATGGAATACATTCTTCTAATACATCAAACATGTATATACTAACAGATTTAAATAAAAGTGGAAATGCTAAATTAAACAGTGGTTCAACATCTAATCAATCTTCGCAAAATAATTTCGGATTGATTTTAGAAGAGAAAAATAGAGAAATTATAGAATTACAAGAGAAGCTTAATTTGATAAGTAATGAAAACTCACTTAATAAATTATTGGTTAAAAAATTAAATGAAGATAATTATAGATTGCAAAACGAAATAAATAACTTGAAACAAAGTCAACCATTTACATTAGAAAATTCGAACAATAATAATAAAATAGGTTTAGAAACGAGAATAAAAGAACTTGAAAAAGAATCTCAAAATCTAAATATTGAATTAGAATCTAAAAATAGAGATTTAGAATCAGCTAAAAAAAAAATTGCAGAATTGGTTTTGAATTATACATCCAGTAGTAATCAGAAAAACCAAGAAGAAATTATAAAATCACCCATTTATCTGGATTTAAATGCAAAATTTGAAAAACTTCAAGAAGAAAGAAACAATTTGAAAGCTTATACATCTGAATTACAAACGTTATATGGCGAAATGATTGAAGAAGTTAAAGATCTCAGATCTAAAGGCAAAGGGCAAGAAATAATAAAATCATCGATTTATCTTGATTTAAATGCAAAATTTGAAAAACTTCAAGAAGAAAGAAACAATTTGAAAGCTTATACATCTGAATTACAAACATTATATGGTGAAATGATTGAAGAAGTTAAAGATCTCAGATCTAAAGGCAAAGGCGAAGCAATAACAAAATCAACGATTTATCTTGATTTAAATGCAAAATTTGAAAAACTTCAAGAAGAAAGAAACAATTTGAAAGCTTATACATCTGAATTACAAACATTATATGGCGAAATGATTGAAGAAGTTAAAGATCTTAGATCTAAACTTAAGGAGGTTCCAAAGATTGAAAAGACTTTGGAGTCCACGAAACAATCAATTAGTTGTGAGCCTAAAGAAAAAGAGGATTTATTTGCTAAATTAAAAGAAATTCAAACTAAATTAGAAAATGCAAAATCTAAAAATGATATCATGAAGGTGGAAAAAGAAAGTCTCGTTGAGTCCATAAATAGATTAAATAAAGAAACCGAGGAATTAAGAAGCGAAGTAAAAAAAAATAAATCAATATCTATTGGGAATTTTAATAATAACAACTTAACTAATCTTGGTAATAATAATTATGGTAATTTAAATAATAATAGTAATTACAGTTACAATAATATCAACAATTTAAATAATCATTTAGGGAACATAATAAATAGCACAACAATTCCACAAATAAACAACACTACAGTAAATGATTTACCAGAATTATTTAAATTAGAACTTGAAGAGAAAGAAAAAGCAATTCAGATACTTCAATGCAGTGTAGAAGAAAGAGATAAAATAATTGAGCAATTCAAAGGTGAACATAGTAAAATAATTTCAAGAAATAAATCTTCTCATCATGAGTTAATCAATATAATCGAAGATTTGAAATTTAAAATAATAAATCTTGAAAAAGAAATTAATGAAAAAAACAATTTCATAAGCATACACAATAATGAATTTAATATTAAAAAAATAGAAACAGAAAATCTAAATTTAGAAAATAAGCAATTGAAAGATCAAATTAATTTAATTCCTTCTTTAAGGATTGAAATAGATAATTTAAAAATGCAGCTAAAAAAACATATTTCACAATCGGATGAATTAAAAGGTGTAATTATTTCCAAAGATTCACGCATAGTAAAACTTGAAAAAACTGTAAGCACTTTTAAAAGCGAGATTGAAGAAAAAGAATCCCAGTTGCAAATGGCTACTGAAGAATGCAACACAACAAAACTCTATGAGAAAAAAAGAGATATAATTCATAGCACTTTATTAGATATAAGAGATTTGAAAGAAAAAATTTCTAAAGACAAAAATAATCTTACAATAACATTACACAATAATACTCAGAATATTTTAACGGATAACTCACGTGATTACGTAGATCACAATGAAACTATTCATAATCCAGGTTTTGGAAACCTCAACAGCATTTTAAAAACCACTGAAAAAGATTACATCGTAAATACTAATAATCAATTTAGTAACAATTTAACTAATATTTCACTTCAAATACCATTTAGAAGCCATCCTGTAATAGAAGAAGCCACTCCTAGAACAGAAGGATTAGAATCTTACCGTAAAATCACAGAAGAAGATATTACCTTTTTCCAAAATACTTTAAAGAATTTCGATTTAAACTTGCTAACCGAATTTGACTTTTTACTTAATAATAAAAATTGGGGGATAATAAGTCAATGGTTCAATTTCAATTTAAGATTAAAATCGAACAGCGCAAGAAGTAACACTTATTCTAATTCTAGTAATCTTAATCTAAAGCTTAATTTGCTCTTTAAAGCTACACGTGATGGATTTTCACATTTTGATTTCAAAGAAAAATGCTTGGGAAAAATTAATACACTTGTAATAGCTATTACAAACCATGATAAAATTATTGGGGGTTTTACGCCTTTACCTTGGGAAAACACAGAAGAACATATTTATGTAAAGGATGAAAGTGAGAAAAGTTTTATTTTTAGTGTTAATAGAAGGCAAAAATTAAAGCTAATCAATACCGAACATGCTATTTGTCTAGGCCCAGATTCTGGTCCTATTTTCGGAGGAGGAAGTGATTTGGAGATTGTTGATAACTGCAATGTTAATTTTAATAAGTATTATAGAATTGGGCATTCATATGAGTATATAGATACACCTGAAAGTTTCTTTGGTTCGTGCCGATACTTAATAAAAGATTATGAGGTTTATGAAGTTGTTGACTTTTGAAATTTTTAATGATTTTTGAGGAATCTTTTAAATAAATTTTATTAAATTTAATTATTACTTGATTTAAAATGATTTTTTTATTGAATTTAAAAGGAAAATATATAAGAATTTAAAAAGAACAATTTTTAATATCTTTCAATTATTAATTAAAGTACCAAATCATAATTTTATAAAAGTTGAAAAATTTTTAAAAAAGATCATTTTATTAAATGCTGGAGTGTAGTAACTCAAATTTTTATTATTATCAATTAACTATATAAAATAATTCAACT
>Ga0194116_10007873_pt1 | contig 10913 bp, 9 predicted proteins | sample TA2MahsurfametaG_4_FD_148617 | JGI IMG/M metagenome (GOLD analysis project Ga0194116, IMG submission 148617) | Freshwater microbial communities from Lake Tanganyika, Tanzania - TA2015008 Mahale S9 surface | ecosystem: Environmental > Aquatic > Freshwater > Lake | place: Tanzania: Lake Tanganyika... | reverse complement strand
CCTCACAATGTGATTTTGGAAACTTTAAATATTCTTAAAGTATTTATTAAGGTATTTTTATAAACCATTATTTATCAATTTTTCATATAAGTAAGTAGATAATTATTCTAATATCTCCTTAGAATGGATTATTATTTTTAAGATTAGACATAGATTATAAACCAAGTGGTTAAAAAATCAACAAAAAATAATAGATTTTTCTATTTTATTAATATGATAAATATTCCATTACAAATATATCAGAGGAAAATTTCATTATTTAAACGATTTTTAATTTTGAAATTTTCTTTTATGATTTTATTTCATATATGAAGCAAAATTAATTTTATTTTTTATGAATTCAACATAAAATCAAAATTAATCATATTTAAAATAAGAGTAATTAATTAAATTATTTGTAAAAAATGCTTTCTTTTATCCTTTATTATATAAAATTTTTGCTATATTATGTGATCTTCATGTCAATATTGAATATAATTAGAGCAAAAATTTATGAAGGAAAATCGATAATGATAATCTTAGGTTCAGGAGGACATACTGGAGAGATTCTCTTAATGTTAAAAAAATTAGATCTTGATAAATTCAATAAAATTCTATTTGTTAGTTCTCATAATGATAAAAACTCGGAGAACAAAGCGAAAGAGATTCTGGCTTTTGATAAAAAAGAGCATAAACACATTTATTTTTTTAAGGTTTATAGAAGCAGAAATGTAGGTCAAAGCTATATTACTTCCATTATTACAACTATTATCTCTCTATTGCATTCCTTCTATATATTGCTTATTACAAGACCAAATTTGGTAAGAAAGATTTTATTTAAATAATTCTATAAATGAATTATATCTCAAGTTAATAAGTATCATATTGATTACTTTATATTAAATCAGAAAATTCATAATCAATATTTATTAAAATTAGATAGTAACTAATGGGCCTGGAGTAGCTGTACCTTTATGTTATATTGGCTATATTTACAAAAAATTAAAAATAATATACGATTTTAAAATTCTATTTATTGAATCTTACTGCAGGACTAAAAGCATTTCTTTAACTGGAAAATTAATCGAACCCATAGCCAATAGATTCATAGTTTTGTGGAAATCCTTGGGGAACAAAAATAGAGAGTTTATTGGAAAAATTCTATAATTTTTTTAATTTCTAATTAAGAAATCTTATAAAAGCGGGACTTATGGAATTTAGAATTAATTGGAAATGATATTTAGATTTTCCCAAAAATAAAAATTACGATTGGAAATTCTAGATAATAAAAATTATTAAGTTTTTGATTTCAAATCATAGGATTTTTTTCCCTAAATTTAAGATTTAAAGTAATAATTATATTAATATATGAAAAATAAAGATTTAATAATATATGGTAAGATTGAAATTAAATATAAAACAACTAGTAATATAACATTAATTCGACTTTATAATGATTGATGATAATTGTAGATAATTTTAAAAACTGGTAAAATAAAAAAACAAAGGATAGTTTTTTAAAAACATCCTAATTACTATAAAAATTGTATAATATTCTACAATCACAAAACCAATCAATATTTTAATTATTAAAAATATAATTTATTTAGAAAAACTAATTATTAAGTGAAAATAAAATCGTAAAACAAATTTTTCAACTCTTCATAATTTTAGGTGATGATTATTTTATAATATTTAATATATTTAATATTAGAAAATTTATTTATACTAAATTAATTTCTAGGCTTTGTTCATGTTTCTTGACATAATTAAAACATCATCAAATCTACATTTTTTTATATTGAAATATTTTTTTACAATTAAGTTAAGAATAAATAAATTTTATAAAGTACTTGAAATATGGATTTTCTAATTCTAACATTCTTTTTCTCATTTTTCGAATTTTTATAATCGATATGAAATAATGAAAAATCTATTTATTAAAAATTATATACAAAAAATCCCGTGTTAACCAGAATTCCGATTTTATAATTATCTAAATCTTTTCTAAATATGTCAATAAGTGCATTCGAAGAACTTTCAGAATTTTTAAACATCCCGACTAAATAATCTTTTAATGTATCAACATCAATCAGAATAGTCCACTCGAAAAAGAAAAATGCAAAATAAATAAAAAACATGAAGAACATATATATGTAATTTAAGCATAACGATTTCTTAGTCCATAATTGACCTATGACACAAATCAATGCATAAAATATAAAAAATAAAATTGTGGAAATTGTGAAGGAGTCCTTGAATTCATTTTTCGCCACAAAGTAACTGAAAACTGAGAGTAAAAATATACTATAGATAAAATTCAATCCATTTGTAATTAGAAAAATGTAATGCCAACATTTTACTTGTTTTTTGGTGTTTTCCATTTATTATTATTTTCATTATCACTTATAAAAAATTTTAATTTCCAAAGAACTAATAAGTGATATAAATTAAAATTTAGAGTAGTTTTATTAAATATAAATTTATTGTCTATTTTATATATAATTATTCTTTATCTTCATTAAAATTTGTTTTAAATATAAAAAAAATTTTTTTTATTGATTTAATTATACTTTTACTGAATATAGAATTATTAAATTTTATAAAATACAAATGAAATTTTATATCAATTTATAATTAATTATCTCGATACTCATAAATCTTTATCTAAAAATAATAAATTTTTAAATAAATTTTGAATGTATTAAAAATAATTAAAGTTAATCGTTTAATGGAGATTCAGAAAAATAATAAATTCTGCAACTATTTAAAAAATACCTTTAATAAAATAAGGGAAGCATTCAAAATTGGTACTCAAAAAAAAGGCTTGAATTATAATGACTATATCATAAAATTTGATCGACTTGCTTATTTGGTATTAATGGGATTTGTAATTATAACATCAATTTCAATATTTATCTTCAATTCAATAAATGGAAGTGAAAAAAACAACATTACTTGGCCATTATTAGCAATTTTATTGATTAGTTTCATAATATGTGGAGTTTACTTTTTCATTAAAAAAAATGAAAAAACTATGAAGATATTTTTTTATCTTCTAGTATTGTTAATGGATTCGTTAATATTTTGTGCAAGTAATTACTCCATAAATGTTGCTAATGATATAAACTTATTTTCTAAATATATCTATTTTTTTATTTTTTCGAAAATTATATTCGCAATTTTAAAATTTAATTTTAGCTTTTTCTATATTTTAATCTATATCACATACAAAAGCATAATATTCGGAATTATTATAAATTTATTTTCTAATAAAGATAATCAAAAAATAAATTTTACAATAGAAATCATAAGCTTTTCGCTAACATGTATTTGTGTTTTTCTATTTACTATGATAAAACAAGACTTTATAACTAAATCTATGGAATTTTATACCAATAACAAATTCGCGATTGAATATTTTCAATCTTTGATTAATACCTTAAACAAAGGATTTCTAAGTCTAAATTTGACAAATTATACTATGAATATAAATAAGAGTTTTATAAATTTTATGAAATCAATAGGAATATCAGATGAGAATATTCATGCAAATTTATATAATATTGAAAAAAAAACTGAAAAATCAAATTTATTAAATTTAAGAAGTTTTAGAAAATCAAGATATTCAACAAGATTTGACTTGAAGAATACAAGTTATACCAATAAAAATGCCCTTAAAAAATCTTCTGTTTTGATGCCAAATCAAACCGAAATTACCAATAAATTGAATATTGAAAGAGAAAAGTTGAAAATCTCAACTATAGATCCTAAAAATTTAAGAGGTTTAGATGATCTTATGGTTAAAGATAATAATGAGATTAAAACTATCAACTATGAAAAAGTTAAAATAGAAGAAGAGATGGAAAACAACAATAATAGTAGCAAATCCAAAATTGAATTGGATAAAAACAAATATGATTTTAATATCATTCCTATATGCCATGATGAAGATACATTTTTGCTTAAAATTGATTTCCTTCTAAATTATGTATTTTGCTATTTCTATGAAGAAAGCTTCAATAAAGGAAATTCAAGAAATAAACCTCAAGGGAATGAAAGATTTTCATTATCAGAAGCGATTAAAGACATTTTCTACTCCAAAGAAAAAAATATTAATACGGATCAAAATTTTATTTTTAAAGGAGTTTACGAATCAAGAGAAAAAAAAATTTTCAAAGATAATATGCAATTTAATATGATATTAGAGGTTCATTACCGTAAAATAAAAACTATCAATGGAGATTTAATAGAATTTTTTTTTAACGATATAACTCTTACTAGAAATGTTGAAATGGAAAAGGCAGAAAATAAAGTAAAAGCGATGGTTTTGGCAAAAGTTTCTCACGAATTTAAAACACCATTAATAACAATAATTTATATCTTGAAAAATTATATTAAAAAAACTCATTATTCTAAAAATGGAGTAAGCCTTGAGCATGTAAATACCTATGATAATGATTATATTGCGAATACGATCGATTTATCAGACTATATGCTTAGCCTCATAAATGATATTGTTGATTATTCAGTAATAAATTCAGAGTTTGAATTCAAATGTGAGTTTGATAATTTTGATTTACATGATTTGCTTTTATTCGGATATAGAATACTCAAAATATTAATAAATTGTCGAGGACTGAAAGATTACGTTCATCCTTTACTTGAAATAAATGAAAATGTTCCTAAAAATTTCTGTTCAGATGAAAAAAGAGTCAAGCAAATTTTATTAAATCTAATTACTAATAGCATAAAATTCACTAGAAGAGGATATATAAAGATCTCTGCTGTCATTAGCCATGAAAATAGCTTGATGATCTCGATTGAGGATACTGGGATTGGAATTCAGTCTAAGGATATTTCTAAGCTTTTCAAAGATCATTCAAAATTATGGGATAAAGCAAGTGCAGAAATGAATAAAATTGGATCTGGATTAGGACTTTCTATTTGCAAAAAAATAGTAGAGAAGATAGGAAAATGTATAGAAGTTGAATCTATCCCTAATAAGAAAACAAGGTTTTTCTTTATATTAGAAAATAAACATGTTATGAAAAAAGCTTTTAGTGTAAATCGATCGATAGAGAAAAATTTAGCGCAATTTAAAAAAAGCATTATGAATGTAACAACTAAATCTGTGAAAGAAGCAAAATTATCATTCCAAAATCCTGGAAGACCAAAATCATTCAATACCCATGTACAGGTAAGTAGATTTAATGATAACAATAATCTTTCAATTAATAACATGTTTCTCAAAAGAATTATGTCTGATTATACAGATGATCCAAATAACAATAATAATAATAATGTAAATAGAGCCAGTGATATTGAAGGTATAAAATTTTCTAATAGCAGTAATAATAGTAATTTAGGACTTAATAATTTAATCTCTAATACAAACAATATATTTAATAATATTAACACAAATGTTATTGATATTAGTAAAGTCCATTTGAGCTCAGAAGAAGATACTGTTAAATATACTGATACCAAGCAGAAATTTAAGTTTTCATATGAAATGATGGATGATTGTAGTAATAGTTCTGGAAGTGTCAAATTTAGAATACCTGATTTTAACCCTCAGCCAATCATTAAAAAAGAAAATAAAAAAGAATATAATAAAGGAATTAAATCTAGTGCTAAAAGTGAATTAGATAGAAACTTTTTAAAATTAATTAAACCAATAAAGAAATATTTTGATATGAAAAATAAAGATATTATATTAGTTGTAGATGATAATAAATTCCTTAGAAAATCTTTGAAAACCAATATACGAAGTATATTCAATGATACTTCTGTTGATGTAATCGGATGCAGTGATGGTATTGAAACTTTATATCTTGCAATGATAGACCAAATGACAAATAATAGAATAAAGCTTATTATCTCTGATGAAAATATGGTTTATATGAGTGGTACTGAAAGTAATTTGATTTTATCTTCTTTTCATATCGATGGTAAAATGAATTTTATTCCTTTTTCACTCTGCTCTGCAGCTAGAAATGATGATGAATACTTGATAAGAAATAAAATCAATTATAAATTAAATAAACCACCTTCCAAAAACGAGTTGAAATCTCTTTTCATTACTTTAAATTTGATTTGATTTTAACTCTTTCCAATGATTAAAAATTTATCTTACGAAAGAGTTAACGTAAAATATTAAAGATTAAAATGAATTTTTTATTATATTCAATATTTCAAAAATTTCACATTTTCTACCTAAGTTACAAAATATTTTTGAAATAGAAGCAAAGTTTTCTAAAAAACAAACCGAATAAAATCTATAAATAAATGCTAATTAGTCAGAAAGAAAATTTATCATGGGCTTATTTATAAAAAAAACTATTAAAATATTTATGAATTATTATTATCAGAAAAAAGTATTTGCTTTTATAAAATTTAAATTAATAAAAAAATTCAAATAAGATTATTTTTATATAATGATTTTTATGAGTAAATTATTAAATTGAAATATATATAAATATTTTAATTAAGTCTGATTTTTTGTCTTTTGTTATTTTTTTAATCCAAAAATGTAGAATTAAATTTTGAAATAAATTATAAAAAATAAAAGCATTATTTTAGTTGAATTAAATTATTAAACTAGGAAACTTTTTATTTTATTTTTGAAAAACAAAAATTATTATTCTTTATTCAATTTTATTCGAATTTTGTAATGAATTTAAATGAAAAACATAGTTTAGAAGGTAATCAAGACAATGAAAAAAACAACCCTGATTTTTTAATGAATAAAATAAAAGACTTAACCATAAAGCAGCGTAACAATATAATTTAAATTCAGAATCTGACAAAAATAAGATATCATTGGATTTTGAAAATGTAAAAACGCTTTTAAATTTGATAATGATAAAATTGAAAATTGATAATTTTGATATTGATACTCTTGATCAAAAAATTGATGATTTGATTTCTAAAGATAATAAGAATAATAACAAAATAAATGAATTAAAAAAGGAAATCGAGATATTGAAATCCTCTTTGGACAAAAAATGCAATATTGAAAACGAGTAAATTTTATATTTTAATTTTTTCAAAAATCGTTTCACTAATCTCTTCAATTCATAGATTTAAAATGAAATTGGAGAACATCAAGCAAGATTATCAAAATTTATCCAATAATCTAACAATCGCCAATCAATACAAAATAAAGAATGAAGATATGAATAAGGAGAATAATAATTTGATTAATCAAATTGAAGAATATAATAAAATTGTGAATTTTTTAAATGATCAAAATAGAAAAAATTCTAAAATTATAGAGTAATTAGTTATTAATTTCATTTTTAATAAAAAATTGATAGAGATATGCAACTAACAATCGATCAATATAAAAACCTATTAAACGATGTTTCAAAAAAAGAACTATTCAAAAAGGAAAAGGAAAATTTAGACGAGCATTTGAAAGACACAAAGGGTAAGTTAAAAGACGTAAATGCAATAAACTTAGATTTAATAAACAATGGAAACAAAAAAAAAAGAGGAATTAATAAAATCTCTTCAGATTTTGAACACGAAAATGAAAACTTCATTCACAAAGAAAATTATTATAAAAATGAAATTAAAATATTAAATGAAAAAATCAAAAAATATAAATTTGATCTCAAAAAAGAATTTGATGAAAAAATATCAATATTAAAAGATTTTGAGAATCTCAGAATTTCACAAATGCAATTTAACGAAAACCATAAAGATTTAAAATTGCATGTGGAAGCGGCTCGGGAAGAGATAGAAAATCTCAATATTAATGTCAATATACTAAACCTGGAAAAAGAAGAATTAAACTTAAAATACAATAGCAATATTGTAGAATATGAAGAAATAAAAAGTCAATATGAAGAATTATTTGATGAGTACAATAAAATTTTGGTAGAAAACACAGAACAAAAAGAGAGAAACGGAACAAAAAATTTTTCGGATCTCGAATTCTACAAAATTATTGATAACTTTGAAGAAGAAATATTTAATTTAAAATGTGAAAACAATCAACTGAAAAATTTGCTTTTAGAAATTATAAATCTACAAATCTCCAATGGAGATTATCTTCAGTTTGTTGATTTATTAAAAATCGATGAAAATTATATACTAAATACTCCTGAAATAATTAAATCAAATATTGAAAAAATATTTAGTTATTATAAAAATAAGCTTTTTAAAGACAAACAAAATTATAGTGTTAAAATACTTGCTGATAGCTTAGTTGATGAGCAAAATACAAATAAAAATTTGATATTGAGGTTAAAAAATGAATTGAGAATAAGAAGAAAAATACAAAATAAATACATCAATTTAAGGGGCAATTTCCGAATTATTTGTCGGGTTAGACCTTTTGTCTTCGATTATGAAAAAAAAGCTAATATTTTCGAATCGTTCTATAATAGTTTTGATGTGACAAGTGAGTATATAAAATTAAAAGATGATATTAAACCTCAAAAATATGCATTTGATTATGTTTTAGGGCAAAATTCAACACAACAGGATTTATATGATGAAGTTAGTTTGTTAATTGAGTCATTCATAAATGGGAAAAATGTGAATCTTATAGCTTATGGGCAGTCTTTAACAGGTAAGACATATAGTTTGCATGGAAAATCTAAAGAAACCCCTGGATTGGCATTAAGAGCTATAAAAGAAATTTTTGAAATTTTACAAAGAAAAAATATTGGTAAAAACTCAGTAAATGGAATCAATTATTTCAATAATAATTGTAATGGTCACGAAGATTCCGTATCAAATAAATATGTAAGCGATTCTGATAGTTTTGAATTTAAAGATAATGAAGAAAATTCTAATGGGAATAAAACCAAAAATGAAAAAAAAATAGTAAAATTTTCAATATCAATTCTTGAAATTTACAATGAAAATGTATATAATCTTCTCTCGGAAGGAAACTTGGCTTTAAAAATATATGAAAATGCCAATTTAGGAAATTTAGTAATACCAGAACTGAATCCAATTCTGATAGAAAATTATGATGAAGCTATTAAAATATTTAAACTTGCTAAAGCTTTCAGAAAGACCAAGTTTAATAATTTTAATGAGCATTCTAGTCGCTCCCATATTATTTACACTTTTCATATGAAATTAATAGACAATGAAGGTAAAATATCGAGATCAAAATTCAATATTGTTGATTTAGCTGGATCAGAAAGAATGTCAAAAAACGAAGGATATTTAGATGAGTGTCTTAAAAAGGAAACCTTATTCATAAATACGTCTTTGAATTCTTTAATTAATGTTCTAAATGCTATTGCAAATAGAAGTAATCATATTCCTTATAGAGACTCAAAATTAACTCATTTTTTGAAAGATTCATTAAATGAGAAATTCATAATTTTGCTTTTGATACATATTTCCCCCAACATCAAAGATATTTGCGAAAATATTTCAACTTTGGAATTTGGTAATAAACTATATAAATCATGCAAACTTAGATTTAAAAAATGAAATTCTCTATCTTAACACTTTTTTTAAAGTTATTTTTTTAAAGAAAAGCTGTGTAAATTCAAAAATAAATATATTTAAAATTTACTCGTTAAAAGATAATTAATTGTTTATTTTATAGATTTACGATATGTTAATAATATTTATTATAAAATGAAACCTCCAAAAACTGCAAATATTTAAGAAATTTAACTTTTCCATTGTTATTATTTTAAAAATTCACAGATTATTATAACAATAAAAATTTGATTATTAGTTTTAAAAATTTTATAAAAATAAAATGCTTTTATATTTATGCTTAATGTTTTTTGTTTGATTTTTTTACTTTACTAATGATTATTTTAAATTATGATTAACAATAAAATTTATACGATAATTGTAAAATTATTGATAAAAATTTATGTGTAAAAAATATTAATATAAATAACTTTTTTTTTCTAGTTTTTCTTAGATAAATATTATTATGATTAACTTCCTAAAAATAAACTAATTCAATTATTATAAGTATTAAAGCATATAAAGAATAATAAAGGCCATAAATTCCTAAATGAATATTAGAAATCCAGTTGATAAGATAGATGCTGATGAATTAATAAAAAATTTGAAATTCAATAATACTGAAAATTTAATTTTATATTTACGAGATGTTTGGAAGGTATTTTATTATGTTAAAATCTATAGGATTTATCTTTAAGAAGCGATGATCCAAGCAAAGGAGTTAATAAAATTACTTTTTCTAAGGTAAATTTAATGTAATTTTATAATAAATGAAAAACTCATAAATTCTAATTGAAGAATATCTTGTTATTCAACAGTTAATGACATTTTTAAATTTTAAAAATTTACATATATAAAATTTAATTCTTGTGATTTATTGTTTATTCTATTTTAATCAGAATTATTATAATTAAATTAATTGGAGCTAATTAATATTTCAAAAAATAAATTGAAATGATTAAATTAACTAGTGATATTTTTATTGATAAGGGTTTTTACTAATTTTTTCACTTGTTTCAAAAAAATGATTTTTTTACTATATAGTTTTATGAATTGCCAGGAATCATTTCTGAAAGACTATTTGCGATTTTTGATAAAAATAACAACACCTATCTTGATATTGAGGAATTTGTAGGTGGAATGAAAACCTTACTCTCTGAGAATTATGAAAAAACGTCCAAATTTATTTTTGATTTTTATGATTTTGATAAAGATGGGCATATAACAAAAGAGGATATTAGAATTGTTTTATCGTATGTTCCATTGAGTATAAATGCAAAAAGAGATAATAATATTTATCATGATAATAATCTCAATTTAAATGGAATGAATGGTTTCATTTTTAATAACATTAATTTTACATCTGCAAAACAAAATTTTGAAAAGTAAATTAAAATTTGTAAACTATTAAAATAATTTTTTATACATCAATTAAATAATAAAGAAAATTAAATTTGTAAAAATAATTTGCTGGT
>Ga0194116_10007871_pt1 | contig 10914 bp, 12 predicted proteins | sample TA2MahsurfametaG_4_FD_148617 | JGI IMG/M metagenome (GOLD analysis project Ga0194116, IMG submission 148617) | Freshwater microbial communities from Lake Tanganyika, Tanzania - TA2015008 Mahale S9 surface | ecosystem: Environmental > Aquatic > Freshwater > Lake | place: Tanzania: Lake... | reverse complement strand
GTTTGAGCTCTCGCAGGTGTTCAACCGCTTCTACGACCAGGTGCCGGTGCTCAAGGCCGACGAGCCGGCCCGCAGCTCACGCCTGGCGTTGTGCCGTTTAAGCGCCGATACCCTCAAACTGGGGTTGGGACTGCTGGGCATTCCAACGCTGGAGCGCATGTGAGCGGGATCGGCAGCGAGATGGAACCCACCTTCCCCAAGGCGCGCCCTGAGGTCGAGAGTCTCAAGGCCTACAGCGCCCCGCTCGAGGGCCGCCGCGGCTTGCTGCGACTCGATTTCAATGAGAACACCATCGGCCCCAGCCCCAGGGTGATCGAAGCGATCCGGGCCATCCCGCCCGATCACTTCGCCATCTACCCCGAGTACGACGGTCTGCGTGAGGCGCTGATCGCCAACCTCGCAGATCGCAGCAATGGCCGGCCGGGGTTGGCATACCCCTTGCAACCGCAACAAATTGGCCTGTTCAACGGTGTTGATGCGGCGATCCACGCCATCTGTCATGCCTATGGCGACCGGGGTGAGACGTTGCTCACCACCAGCCCCACGTTTGGTTACTACACCCCCTGCGCCCAGATGCAGGGCATGGCGATCGAGGCGATCCCCTACGAGCGTTCGGACTTTGCCTTTCCGCTGGAGCAGGTGCGCGCAGCCCTCGCCAGCTCGCCCCGCATCCTGTTGATCTGCAACCCAAACAACCCCACCGGCACGCGGCTGGCCCCTGAGCCCATCCTGGAGCTGGCGGCAGCGGCGCCCCGGACCCTGGTGGTGGTTGACGAGCTGTACGAGGCCTTCACCGGCGACAGCGTGCTGCCGTTGGCCGACTTTGACGCCACGGCCAACCTGGTGGTGCTGCGCTCGCTCGCCAAGACCGCTGGGCTGGCCGGGCTGCGCATGGGCTTTGCCTTGGGCGCGGCGCCGGTGATCGATCGCATCAGCCGCGTCACGGGCCCCTACGACATCAACAGCGTTGCGGTGACAGCTGCCCATGCGGCGTTGAGCGATCAGGCTTACACCGATGCCTACGTGGCCGAGGTCAAACGGGCACGCGGCTGGCTGACAGAGCAGCTCGCTGCCGCCGGGGTGCGTCACCACTGCGCTGGCGGCAACTACCTGCTGATCTGGCCCGAGCGCCCGGTGGCCGAGGTGGATGCCGAGCTTCGGGCGGCGGGAATCCTGGTGCGATCCATGGCGGGCAAGCCATGGATCGATGGCTCTCTGCGGGTGAGCATCGGCACCAGAGAGCAGATGCAGCAGTTCTGGGCTGCCTACAGCGCGTTGTAAGCCTCGAGCGCAGTCGCTCAGGCTCAGCGCATCACCTCGATCACCATGCTGTCGCCGAGCTTGCCGGGCAGGTTCAGGTTGGCGCCGGGGCGGTTGACCTTGGTGCCGGCCATGGCCTTGAGGAAGGGCTCGACGCTGCCCTGGTCACACTCTTTGGGTGTCTTGCGGCCGCTGATGTACTGCACCGGGATCACGCGGCGGGGCTGCAGTTCGCGCACCACTTCGGCGGCTTCGGCGCCGTCGTACACCTTGGCGCCGCCGCCGACGCCGATGATCAGCACATCGGGCCGGCCCAGCAGCACCCGATCAGACGGGGCCAGGCTGCCGGCGGTGCCGCCCAGGTGGGCGATCTCAAGGCCGCCCTGCTTCCAGCGCCACAGCGTCGCCTGGCCAAAACGGCGACCGCCGACCCGGTCGTGGGGGGCGGCGATGCCTTCGATGCTCAGCCCTGCGACGCGGTACGAGCCCGGTTTGACGAGCAGCTTGCCCCGTGCCACGCCGGGGGCGCCTTCATCGCGCAGGCTGCTGCTGGCCAAAATCACATCGGCGCCGACCCTCGGTTCGGCCAGGCCGGCGGCGCAGCCCACAGCCTTGAAGGGGTTCACCAGCACGGTCTTGCCGCCGCCACGGATCAGCAGGGCGCTGTGGCCGTAGCTGGTGATGCTGACCCCACCACCGGCCCATGCCGCAGGGGCCGCGGCGCCAGAGGCGGCCAGCAGGGCAGCGCTCAAGCTGAGCTGGGGGGCCAGACGCAGGGCGGTCAGGGCTGGATGAAGCGACTGGCGCATGGTGAAGCGATTCGTGGCGCGACGCTAACCCAGCTCGCTGGCGCGGGCCTGGTTCAGGAAGTTGCTCAGCAGGTCATGGCCGCTCTGGGTGAGCACGCTTTCGGGGTGAAACTGCACGCCCTGCAGGTGTTTGTACTGGCGGTGCCTGAGCCCCATGATCGTGCCGTCCTCGAGCCAGGCCGTGATCTCGAGGCAGTCGGGCAGCGACTGGCGCTCGGCGATCAGGCTGTGGTAGCGGGTGGCTGTGAGCGGGTTGGGCAGGCCGCTGAACACCCCTTCGCCGCTGTGCAACACGGGGGAGGTTTTGCCGTGCATCTGCTCGCTGGCGCGCACCACCTTGCCGCCGTACACCTGGGCAATGGCCTGATGACCCAGGCACACCCCCAGGGTGGGGATGGTGGGGCTGAGCTCACGCAGCACATCCAGACACACGCCCGACTGATCCGGATCGCCAGGCCCTGGTGAGATCAGGATCGCATCGGGGCTGAGGCTGCGGATCTGCTCCAGCGTCAGGGCATCGTTGCGCTCCACCCGCAGCTCGGCGGCCAGGGGATGCTGGCTGGCCAGTTCGCCCAGGTACTGCACCAGGTTGAAGGTGAAGCTGTCGTAGTTGTCGAGAACGAGAAGCATCAGAGGCCCAGTCGGGTCAGCAGCGGCGGCAGCAGCAGCAGCATGGCAATCAACAGCGACGCCAGTGCTGCCACCAGCACCGCCGCGGCCGCACAGTCCTTGGCGATCTTGGCGAGTGGATGAAACTGCCGGCCGATCGCCAGATCGACCACCGCTTCGGTGGCGGTGTTGAGCAGCTCCAGCACCAGCACCGCCGCCACTGTGAGCACCAGCACCGCCAGCTGGTCAATGCTCAGCCCCAGCCAGAGCCCCAGGCCGAACACCACCGCACCGGTGATCACATGGATGCGGAAGTTGCGCTGGCTGGTGAAGCCATAGATCAGCCCCTTGGCGGCGTAGCGAAAGCTGGCGGGCAGATCGCCGGCCACGGTCCAGGCGCCGATGCGTCTGGGGCGGCGTTTGGAGGCACCGTGCCGCAGCTGGGTCGGTGCGCTCAGAGGTCTGGGTTCAGAACTCGGCTCAGGGCTGGGCTGGCTGCTGGTCATGACTGCACCGGGGCGGGCCCGCTGCGCTGCACGTTAACGCTGCTGCACAGCGCTTCCTGCCGCTGCAGCATGGCGGCCAGGCTGGCGTCGTCGGGGTGATCCCAGCCCAGCACATGCAGCAGGCCATGGCTGGCCAGAAACAGCAGCTCCTGCCCCAGGCTGTGGCCATGCTCGGGGGCCTGACGCGCTGCGGTCTCCAGCGAAATGACGATGTCGCCGAGCTCCAGGCTGCCTGTTGTTTCGCCTGCCGGCATGGGCAGCGGCAGCTCGCCATCGAGGTCAGCGTCCATGGCGGCAAACGCCAGGACGTCGGTGGGGCCGGCTTTGGCGCGCCAGTCGTGATTGAGTGCGGCGATCTGCTCGTCGCTCACCAGGCTCAAACCCAGGCAGTAGCTGGCTGAGCGGAGCTCTGGCGGCAGCTCATCCTGCAAGTCCGCCAGCCAGCGTTGCAAGCACGTCAGCCAGGTCTGCTCGGCGGCGTCGCTGGCCTGTGGGGGTGCGCACCAGGGGCTGGCGGCGGCCACCAGTTCGGGCGCCAGATCCTGATCGGCTGAGAAGGCCAGATCCAGGTCGATGGCGGCGTTCTCGTCTGAGTGCTCGGGTCTGGAGTCGGCCAAAGCTGATTCAACCACCAGGAATCTGGGGGCGGCCCAGCCAGGCGATCAGGGTGATGAAGCCCAGAAAGCCTGCGGCGGTGAGGCCGAAATGCAGCAGGCTCTGGCGCCCTTTGCGCACCATGTTGCGCATGGCCAGCTTGACGAAGCTGGGGTTCTCGCCTTCTGACGGCTGCGGTTCAGTCATCAGTTGAACCTCCGCCCACCTCGACGCCGGCGTGCAGCAGCGACTGGATGAAGGGGTCCAGGTCGCCGTCCATGACGCCCTGCACGTCAGTGGTTTCGTGCTGGGTGCGCAGGTCTTTCACCATCTGGTACGGGTGGAAGACGTAGTTGCGGATCTGGTTGCCCCAGGCCGCCTCGACGATGTCGCCGCGAATGTCGGCGATCTCGGCCGCCCGCTGCTCCTGGGCGATCACCAGCAGCTTGGCCATCAGCAGGGCCATGGCCTTTTCTTTGTTCTGCAGCTGGGAGCGCTCCTGGGTGCAGCGCACAAACAACCCTGTCGGGATGTGCAGGATGCGCACGGCCGTTTCCACCTTGTTGACGTTCTGGCCGCCGGCGCCGCCGGAGCGGCTGGTGGTGATCTCCAGGTCCTTGTCGGGGATGTCGAGCTTGACCTCCTCCTCGATCTTGGGCATCACCTCGACGCCGGCAAAGCTGGTCTGGCGCTTGTCGTTGGCGTTGAACGGGCTGATGCGCACCAGCCGGTGGGTGCCCTTTTCGTTGCGCAGGTAGCCGTAGGCGTAGCGGCCCTCGATCTCGATCGTGCAGCTCTTGATGCCCGCTTCTTCGCCCTCGCTGAGCTCGTCGACGGTGACCTTCATGTTGTGGTCTTCGGCCCAGCGCGTGTACATGCGCATCAGCATCAGGGCCCAGTCCTGGGCGTCGGTGCCGCCGGCGCCGGCGTTGATGCTGATGACGGCCCCTTCTTTGTCGTAGGGGCCGCTCAGCAGGCGCTCGAGCTCCCAGCGATCCAGATCGGCGCGCAGGGCCTGCAGTCCTTTGTTGGCCTCTTCCAGCAGGTCCGTGTCGGGCTCCAGTTCGTACAGCTCGACGGTGGCCTCGGCGTCGGCCACGGCCCCCTGCCAGCGGCGCAGCTGCTCGAGCTGGCCCTTGACCTCATCGAGCTGGCGCATCTTGGCTTGGGCGACCTTCTGGTCGTCCCAGAAATCGCTCTGGGCAGCGAGCTGCTCAAGATCCTGTTGGCGCGCGCTCAGTGCAGCGACGTCAAAGGCAGTCCTGGGCTTGGCCCAGGCGGTCGGTGAGCTCAGAGAGATCGCGCTTGAAGTCGGTGAGATCAAGCGGAATGGCTGCCGCGGTGGTGGCGGGGCTGGCGGTCACGGTGTGAGCTGCGGGAATGGGCTGGTGGCGTGCGGCGGTTGTCGCGCTGCAATGGCTTGACCGTACTCAATGGTTGCCGCAGGCGTCGGGGCTGGTTGCTGTTGGCGCCGCCCCGGTGTGGTGCATTGCCGGCGTGGCTGATGGATGTTTTTGCTTTGCTTGCTTCTGGGCTAGCCAGAGGTCTTGCGCATGACCTTGCCTGCGGTCCTGCTCACCTGAAGCGGCCCTGCAAAAACTGGCGTGACTTCTGGCGTGTTTTGTAAGGGGGCTGGAGATGGGCCTGGGCGGGGCGGTGAATCGGTCGTTGAGTTGGTTCGCTAGTCGGTTCGCCAGTTGGTGAGCAGAGGGAGTGGGTTGCGCTCTTGTGAAAGTGGCGCGATTTGTGGCGCTTTTTCTAAGGCCCTGTTGAGCCCCTTGCCCTTGCGTCAGACCAGCCCAGTCCCCAGCCCCAGGCCCTGGTCGGGTCAACAGCCTTGCTGTTGAGCTGGTCCTTAGGATCTGATCACCCGATTGGAGTCGAGATGGCCGCGAAGGTCGAGATCTACACCTGGCGGGCCTGTCCGTTCTGCATTCGCGCCAAGGCGCTGCTTGACCGCAAAGGTGTGGCCTACACCGAGTTCGCCATCGATGGTGATGAGGCCGCCCGCGCCGCCATGGCGGCCAAGAGTGGCGGCCGCCGCAGCGTGCCCCAGACCTTCATCAACGGCCACCACGTCGGTGGTTGCGACGATCTGCACGCCCTGGAGCGGGGCGGTCAGCTCGATGCCCTGCTCGCGGGCTGATCGGTGCCGCCCGCAGCAGCCGTGCGTGCCCAGCTGTTTGTGATGGATCCGCTGGCTGGGATCAATCCGGCCAAGGATTCCACCGCCGCCTTGATGCAGGCCGCGCAGCGCGCTGGCGTGGCGGTCTGGGCGGCGACACCCGCTGATCTGCAGGCCAGAGAATGGCCTGGAGCACAGGCCCATGCCTGCTGGGTGCAGGCGGTCGAGGTCACTGCCGAGCCCTGGTTCAGCGCCGGTGAGCCGCAGCTGCTGCCGCTGAGCCACTTTGCGGTGGTGTGGATGCGCAAGGACCCCCCGGTCGATGAGGCCTACCTCTATGCCACCCATCTGCTCGAGTTGGCTGAGCGCCAGGGCGTCCGGGTGATCAACCGGCCCGCGGCGCTCAGGGCCTGGAATGAAAAGCTCAGTTCGCTGCGCTGGAGCCAGTTGATGGCGCCCACCCTGGTGGCCAGCCGGGTCGAGGCGTTGGCTGCGTTTGCCGCCGAGCATCGTGAGGTGGTGCTCAAGCCCCTGGGTGGCCGCGCCGGGCAAGGGGTGGTGTTTGCCTCGGCAGGTACACCCGGTCTGCGGGCCCTGCTGGAGCTGGTCACGGTGCAGCAAAGCCTGCCGGTCATGGTGCAGGCGTTCCTGCCTGGTGTGGCCGCTGGTGACAAGCGGATCCTGCTGGTCGACGGCGAGCCGCTGGGTGCGGTGAACCGGGTGCCGAGCGGCGGTGAATTTCGCAGCAACCTGGCGGTGGGCGGTCAGCCCCAGGCCACAGAGCTCTCTGCCGCCGAGCGGGAGATCTGTGCGGCGCTGGCGCCGGCGCTGCGTGCTGAAGGGCTGTTTTTTGTGGGCATCGATGTGATCGATGGCCGCCTCAGTGAGATCAATGTGACCAGCCCCACCGGCATTCGTGAGGTGGAGCGCCTCGGGCAGATCCCCCTGGCCGATCTCACGCAGGAGCGCTTGTTGGCATTGGCAGGTTGAGCTGCTGCTGCAGCACCTGCAGTTTGAGCCCCACTTCGTTGAGTTCGCGCTGCCACTGTGAGCCGCGCACCAGTCCGGCGCCAGCGGTGAGCTCGAGGTGCTGACCCTGCACCACACCACAGCGGATCGCCACCCGCAGGTCGGTGTCCCCTTCGCTGTCGATCCAGCCGATCGGGGAGGCGTAGTGTCCGCGCTCGAAGGGCTCCAGGCTGCGGAGCCAGGCCATCGCTTCACGCCGCGGCAGGCCAGCAACGGCGGGGGTGGGGTGCAGGGCCGCGGCCACGGCCAGCGGGTGCTGGCCCCCCAGGGCCGCGGTGATGGGGGTGTGCAGGTGGGCCAGGTGCCCGTGCCGCGCCAGCCGCGGCCGCCTTGGCAGCCGCGGGCTCAGCCCCTGGTGACTCAAGGCTGCGGCGATGGCGTCGACCACCAGCTCATGTTCGTGGCGGTCTTTGCTCGAGTGCAGCAACTCGCTGGCATGTTCGCCAGCGGCGGTGGTGCCGGCCAGGGCGTCACAGCGCAGCTGCCCCTGGCGCACCGTGAGCAGCCGCTCGGGCGAGGCGCCCACCAGGGCTGAGCCGCTATGGCGCTGCCACAGCAGGCGGCAACTGCCCGCCTGCTGCCTGCGCAGGGCGGGAATGAAATCGAGTGGATCGAGGTTGCGATCGCAGATGAGCTGTTGGCGCACCGCCAGCACCAGCTTGGTGAGGCTGCCCTGCTGCACCAGGTCGAGTCCCTGCTCAAGGGCCCTGCCGTAGTGCTGCTGCCAGGGGCTGCTCCATTGCAGTGTGGCGCCGGTTCCCAGGGCCCAAGCAGGCTCCCGCGAGGCGCTGGTCTGCAGATCGGCGGCGGTCTGCCAGAGCTCTTCGGCCAGGCTGCGGGCGGTGACGCCTCCGCCCAGGGTGGCCTGCAGGCGCAGCCAGCAGTGCTGGCCGTGGCGGCTGAGCTGCCAGCGCGGCAGAACCGCCTGCACCCCCGGGACAGCGTCCTGGCCGCTCTGCAGTGGCGTGTCAAAAAAACCAAAGGCCAGCAGCACCCTGGGCCTGGCGGCGGCGGCGCAGGCGGCATTGCCCAGGCGGTTCAGAGTCAGGCTGGCAAAGCGCTGGGCCAGCTCAAAGCGGCGCGGTCCGCTGAGCTCCAGGCTCTGGGCGCGGCCCGCAGCAGCCAGGCACAGGCCCGGAGCGCCATCCCACAGGAAACGGAAGCCATCGGCTTCTGGCAGTTGCGGCAGCAAGGCCAGCGGATCGAGCGGTGCCAGCGGCACAGCCAGGCTCAGCACCCCCTCGTCGTCGAGGCTGCGGGCTCTGGAGCTGGCGAGCTCCAGCAGATCGGCAAAGCGAAGCGGCACGCTGGGGCCGGCTGGGCGAGGAAGCTGCTCAAATGTATGGGCCCCAGAGCGCTCTGCGCTCGCCGTTGCCATGCCTGAGCCCCAGGTCGTCGCAAGCCGTTACGCCAGCGAGCGACGCCAGCTCTGGAAGGCGGCGATCAAGTGGCCCATGTACGCGGTGGCGGTCATGCCGGTGCTGCTGGCTGCTGGCTGGACCTTTGGTCGGAGCGGTCAGCTGCGCGTTGGGCCGTTGCTGGGTTTTTTGTCGGCTGCGGTGCTGCTGCTGGCCTGGGAGAACCTCAGCAATGACGTCTTTGACCATGACACCGGGATCGATGCGGCCGGCAAGCCCCATTCGGTGGTGCAGCTCACCGGCCGCCGCAGCCGGGTGGCTGGCTGGGCCAATGGCGCCCTGTTGCTGGGACTGTTGCTGATGGCACTGGTGGCCTGGAGCAGCACGCCATTGGTGCTGGCGTTGGTGCTGGCCTGCTGCGGGGTGGGCTACGCCTACCAGGGGCCGCCGCTGCGCCTGGGCTACCACGGTCTGGGTGAGCCGCTGTGCTGGCTGGCCTTTGGCCCGTTGGCCACCGCGGCTGCCCTGCTGGCCCTCGACCCTGCTCTGGGGGGTGTGCCCTGGGGCCCGGCCCTTGAGCTGGGCAGCGGACCGGCGCTGGCGACCACCTTGGTGCTGTTCTGCTCACACTTTCATCAGGTTGCTGATGATGCTGCCCATGGCAAGCGCTCGCCGGTGGTGCGCCTGGGCACGGCCCGGGCCGCGGCGCTGGTGCCCTGGTTTGTGGCCCTGAGCCTGGCGCTGCAGGTGCTGCCGGTGCTGCTCGGCATCTGGCCGCTGACGGCTCTGCTGGGTTTGATCGGGGTGCCGCCGGCGGTGGCGCTGAGCCGCCTGCTTGAGCGTCATCACGCCACACCGGAGCGCATTGCTGGCAGCAAGTTTTTGGCCTTGCGTTTTCAGAGCCTCAGCGGCCTGGGGTTGGCCCTGGGGTTGGCCCTGGGCCGCGGCGTCTGGGCCGGTTAGGTCATGGTGGCCACCAGCGATGGGTTCTCGTTGCAGTGGCGGGCCTTTCGCTTTGTCTTGCCGCGGCCCCTGCAGACGGCCCATGGCCGTTTGGCAGAGCGGCGTGGCTGGCTGCTGCGGCTCCGTAACGCCAGTGGCGTGGTGGGCTGGGGCGAGGCGGCACCGCTGACCCTGGGCGAGCAGCAGGCCGGCGCGCTGCAGCGCGTTGAGGCAACCGTTGCAGCCTTGGGGCCAGCGCTGAGCCGTGCGCAACTCGAGGCGCTGATCGCCGCACCCCAGGTCCCCTGTGCCTTGGCCTTTGCCCTGGGGGCCGCCCTGGCCGAGGTTGACGGGCTGGTGGGTGCGGCGGCCGGCGGCTGGCATGCGGCCCCGGCTTCTGCCCAGCTGTTGCCCGCAGGCCCTGCGGCAGTTGAGGCGTTGATGCACGCAGAAACAGGCGAGCAGACCTTCAAGTGGAAGGTCGCCGTGCTGCCCGACGCGCACGAGCGCGCCGTGCTCGAGCAGCTGCTGCAGCGCCTAGGCCCAGCTGCCTGGCTACGACTCGATGCCAATGGTCACTGGGACCGCAGCACCGCGGGGGCCTGGGCCGAGCGCTTGTCGGCGGAGCCCCGGCTGCAATGGCTCGAGCAACCCCTGGCGCCGGGTGATCTGGCCGGTCTTGAAGCCTTGGCGCAGCGGCTGCCGGTGGCGCTCGATGAATCGCTGCAGGCCCAGCCCCAGCTGCGCCAGAGCTGGCGCAGCTGGCAGGTGCGGCGGCCCAGCCAGGAGGGCGATCCGCGCCCCTTGCTGGCGGCTCTGGCTGCAGGCCAGCCGCAGTTGGTGCTGAGCACCGCTTTTGAAACCGGCATTGGCCGCCGCTGGTTGCATCACCTGGCCGCCCTGCAGGCCGCAGGCCCGACGCCGGCAGCGCCTGGCTTGGCGCCGGGTTGGGCGCCTGATGGGCCGTTGTTCTCTGGCGATCCCCAGCAGGTCTGGGAGGCCGCGGCATGACCCCTGAAATGCTCGAGCGGGCCTGGGCTGCCGGCCGCATCACGCCCTTGGCAGAGGCTGCCGATGCCGAGCTGTTGCAGCAGGCCCTGGGAGGAGCAGGGGCCGAGGCCTGTCTGGCTGAGCTGGCCAGCCGCTTTGGCCCCGGGGTGATTGTGGGCAGCGGCGGTAGCAGCGGCGCGCGGCGCTGGTGTCTGCAGCCCCTGGCCCATCTGCAGGCCTCGGCCGCGGCAACGGGCCGCTGGCTGCAGCAGATCGGCATCGAACCTCGCCGCTGCATCCATCTCAACCCGTTGCCGTTGCACCACGTCAGCGGGCTGCTGCCGCTGCTGCGTTGCCGCCAGTGGGACGCGCGCCAGCTGCAGCTGGCCCCTGCGCTCATGAAAAACCCCGCCGCCTTGGCGGCGGCGGTGCCGGCGGCTGAGGCCCCCGTGCTGCTGTCACTGGTGCCGACCCAGCTGGCGCGGCTGCTGGAGCAGCCCGCCGGCATCGCCTGGTTGCAGCAGCTCAGGGTGATCTGGGTGGGCGGTGCACCGTTGCCTGCGGGGTTGGCGCAGCGGGCTCGCACGCTGGGATTGCCGCTGGCGCCCTGTTACGGCGCCACCGAAACCGCTGCCATGGTGTGCGCGCTGCCGCCAGAGCGCTTTTTGGCTGGTGTTGGCGGCTGCGGTCTG
>Ga0194116_10007868_pt1 | contig 10916 bp, 7 predicted proteins | sample TA2MahsurfametaG_4_FD_148617 | JGI IMG/M metagenome (GOLD analysis project Ga0194116, IMG submission 148617) | Freshwater microbial communities from Lake Tanganyika, Tanzania - TA2015008 Mahale S9 surface | ecosystem: Environmental > Aquatic > Freshwater > Lake | place: Tanzania: Lake Tanganyika... | reverse complement strand
GTCAGAACTCCATCTGAATATGTATTCCATGAATCAGACATCTGAACCTTATCTGTTATCATGACGCTGACTGCGAGTAATTTTTTTGCGTATGAAAAGGCTTTTTTTAAGACTTCACTGCGTTCTTTGGGATCCTCAATGACGTTGATGACGTATCCCAGATTAACGATGTCTGACTCTTTGAGATGCCCATGTGTTCTATAGACAGGGTCCCACGCCTCTATATTGAGCCCCTTCGACTTCAGCTCTTCGAAATCTTGTCCTCTGCCACATCCGTAATCTAGGATAGTGAATCTCTCAGAGACGAAGCCATAACGCGTTAAAAGCTGGAACGGCAGGGACATGTTTCTTCGGACAATTGCTGTTCGATGGCGTTCAATAGAGACTTCTGATGTGTTCATCACGGCAGTTCCTCCAGTTGGACAAGTTGATGTCCATTGAGTGCAAGACCTCTTGATTTCAACAATTCCTGCCAATAGCGTCGCGTTCCAATTAGTTTCGGTTGAGCAAAGAGGCCCGCTTTTTCACAAGATGATGTCAGTTGGATCCATTCGTTTCGATGCGGCGTAGCTTCCGAGAAAAGCAGTTCCTTCCGATGTAAAATGAAGCGATTCTGAGGGTTTTTATAAATCTGCTTTCTAACTGTGAGCTTGTCCAAGTCGATTGAAATATATCGGATTAAACAAGGAAAAGATTCGATGAGTGGATCTTCATAAGTCAAAAGTGAAAAGTTGGCTTTGTGTTTTGAGATTTTGAGTACGTTCCACTCATTATTTGATATTTCATCTTTGGAAAGAATATCGATTGCCTTTAGGTCCGTTTTCAAACACTCGAAGAACGCTGGACATAAATTTTCAGCCCAAACTTTTGAGATATAAAAATCGTTCGGCAACACTTTTCCAATTTTGCGTGTTCTTATAGTGTGTTTCAACGAGTCGAGACACTTTTTGGTATCTTCAGTCAAGATAAGTACCCTCAGCGTGAAGGTCGCATATGCCCATCTATTTGGATAACAATTCCACAACCCCTATCGCTCCTCGCGTTGCGAGTAAAGTATTTGATGTGATGTTGGGTGTTTGTGGAAATCCATCGAGCCCGCATTTTGCCGGCGATGCATCGCGAGCGATTGTAGATGACGCTCGGTCAGCGGTGCGTGACCTTGCAGGTCTTCCGACCCATACCGTAGTTTTTACTGGCTCGGGCTCGGAGGCGAATACTCTGGTGCTTTCGAGTCTTTTGAGACGTCTTTCGGCCGAGCAACATGTTTTTTGTTCTGCAATTGAACACTCTTCAGTTTTGCGTTCACTTGAAATGCACTGTCGGCGTGCGATGGTTAGACCAATCCCACTAAATATCGATGGTTCTGTCAACCTCTCAGAATTTCGATCTGCTATTGGAATTAGCAAGCCTGCTTTGGTGTCTCTTCAGTGGGTTAATAATGAGACCGGCGTGGTGCAGCCAATGAGAGAGGTCGCGGAGCTCTGCGCGGATAATCATATAGTGCTTCATTGTGACGCAGCTCAGGCGTTTGGCAAGCTGTCACTGAATTTGGTGGAAGGCATCAGTTTCCTCACTGGTACCGGTCATAAATTTCATGGTCCTCAGGGGTGCGGATTCATTGTTGCTCATCCGACCTCACCCGAAATCACTCCAATAATTGGCGGGGGTGAGCAAGAACGAGGAGTTCGTCCAGGAACAGAGAATGTTGCGGGTCTTGCGGGTCTTGCAGAGGCTGCTAGACTGCGCCTAGAGACTATTGACGCTGATATTAAAGCCATGAAGTCGTTGAGAGATTTTTTCGATCGCTTGGTTTTGGAGCATATCCCCCGGGCTCGAATCAACTTTATGACGAGTGAAAGGGTTTGCAATACGTCTAGTGTCACTTTCGTCGGGTGCGACGGACAGGCCATTATGCATCGCTTATCGGAAGAGAGTATTGCTTGTTCTCAGTCTTCCGCTTGCGAGAGTAGCAGCCCAAGACCATCACACGTCTTGAAGGCTCTTGCTTTCTCTGACGAGGAAGCCTTCGCTACTTTGCGGTTCAGTGTGTCGCCGTTCAACACGTCCTCGGAGATTGAGGAGTGCGTGCGAACTTTGGACAGGATTGTTCGACAGCAACTGCGTTTTTTTTCGATTGGGCCTGGCAAACTGTTTGAACCTTTGAATGGAGCCAAAGAATGAGGTTTGGTGGTCACGAGAGCTTTGGCGTGAGAGATGGATGGCTTTACAAAGGAGCCTCTGCCGTAGTTACTGCGCCACAGAATTTCTTCGAAGAAACATTGGCAGATGAGCTGGGTGTTGGACGCAACATGGCAAAGTCCATTCGTTTCTGGATGGGGTCATTGGGTCTAATGGATGTTTCCTCAGCCAAAGGGGAAGGGCGTTATGTTGAACTGACGCGCTTTGCAAAGGTTTTGATTGAACGCGACCCATTCCTTGTGAAGCAGAGTACGATTTGGCTGGCGCATTGTGTGTTCATGAATGACACAGATCAGGCACTCATTTGGAAGTGGTTCTTCCACCATTTTTCCCTCCGAAACTTCACCAAAGGGGAATGTGAGGATGCAGCGTCGGTGTATTTCGCCACACGGTCCGGCGGTCGCCCTCCGACTGCTGATTCGCTGACTCGTGATATAACCTGTCTTTTGCATATGTACTCAACCGAAATTCCGGGAAAGATAGACGATCCGGAAGATAACCATATCAGCCCCTTTTCGCGACTTGGTATTATCTCGCATCTTAAGACAGCGCATTTGTACAGATTGAATGATGGAACAAAAAAAATTCCACTCAACACATTTGGTTTTGCGGTTCAATTATTTGCAAATCAACTCGCTCATTCTGGGCATGTTGAAATCTCCTTCAGAGAATTGCTTTCGGCTGCTCGCTCTCCTGGGCGTACACTTGTGTTGTCGTCGGAGTCACTTCTAACGATGCTGACTCAATTAGAGAGTCAATATCCAAAAATATTTCGAGTTGTTGGCCATGCGGGAGATCGTTATCTCAATGTTAAAGTTCAAGATCCTATGAGCTGGATTGAGTTCTCCTTTGCAAAGCATGAGAGCTCGGGGGAAGTGCAGTGAAAACCGAAAGCCATGCAGCAAAAGAGAAGATAATTAGTAAGCTTAGTTCCGACCCATCCTCGGAGACTATTTCAAGTCGACTGCTCCGCAGTGCTAATCTCAAAATGGACGTGACCGACCTTTCACGCCTTGAGCATTACCGGCCGACTTCAAAGGCACTTTTGCTTCTGCGGTCGATCCTCGCAACTGAAGGCAACGGCTGTTTTATGGTTGTAGCGCCATACGGAAGCGGTAAGTCTATTGGAGCAACCTTCGCTGCAGCCATGGCTGAGAATTTTGCAAGCGTGCAAAAGGAATTACGGCCGGCAATTAAGAAAGTCGGAGAACTTCAACCATCGCTTATCGAGGTGCTCAAGAAGCGCGCCAAAAATGAAGGTAAGCACGTTGTCCTTTTGCTCGAGGGTGCGGTTGATAATCTGACCGACGAAATTGAATTAGCTTTGAAAGAATCATTCGAACGATTGGGGCTTCGGTGGAGTAAGAGAGCGTCTGAAAAATCGGATGGAAAATTTATTGCTCGCTATGCTACGGTCTTGAAGGATAATGACGTTACCCGGCTGTCGATCGTTTGGGATGAATTCGGCCGTCATTTAGAATCACTCGTTGAGACAGGCCGTGCTTCCCAGCTGAACGACGTTCAACGTCTCGCCGAAGAAGTAGACAGATTAGGACTTGATTGTTCATCTTTCACCACTCTCTTACATCGAAATATCAGTCAGTATGCAACTCATTTATCTCAAGCCACTCTGGCTGAATGGCGCAAAATTGAGGGGCGATTTGAAACGCTCAATTACATTGAATCAAGTAGACAGATTATCGAATTGATGGCCGGATTTGTTGAGGATCGCAGGCCTCGACGGGGTGTGGCAAAAATCGAATTGAAACAGTCTCTCTTGAAAAAGATAACTTCACTTGGATTAGTGGAGGGTCTGCCTTTCGAAGAGCTCTCGGAATTGGCAGAGCAATCAGCACCATTGTCAGTCGCAGCGTTACTTTTGTTGCCACGGTTGAGCGCGAAGGTTGCCCAACATGAGAGAACCTTATTCTCAACCCTTGCGAAGTTTGATTTCAAGTCACAGATAAAACTTTCGGAAGTTTTTGATTCATTCGCGGATTCTATGCGGCAAGATGTTGGACTGGGTGGAAGTTTGCGGTTGCTTCTTGAAACTCAGTCTGCTCTTAAAAAAGTGTCATCGAAGGAGGAGGAGGCTGCCGTTAAGCTAATCGCAGTGCTTTCTCTCGCATTGAGTAGTGAAAAGATTTTGCTGCAGCCCTCAATTGCTAGTTTATTTCTGCAAGCTGATCTTGGAGTTTCAGCTTCGGTTGCTGAAAATATTATCGACCGATTAAAGGCTCTCAAGGTAATCATTCATCGCACGCATTCGGATGAAATTTCTATTTGGCAAGGTGCAGCGCAGGATTTGCGTGCAAAACTTGCTGAAACACGCGAGCGTCTTGATGGTTCATTCTCTCTTGAAAAGTTTTTGAAGAGAGAACGAGAGTATATCGTCTATTCCCCTCTTGAATACAATGCAAAATATGGGATGCGACGTTTTTTCTGTGGATACTTCGTTTCTCTTCAGGAATTTGAGGGCTACTGCGAGTCGCCATTTGATATTCGTAATTTTAGAAATCGTGCTGATGGATATGTGTTTTTTGTGCTTGCTTTTGAGAAGAAGGATATTGAGCGCGCGCGGCGGCGCTTTACCAACTTCGAGTCTCGGCTCCCTATACTTGCGGTGTTTCCTGAGCCCGGATTGAACCTGAGATCCGCCGCACTCGAAGTGGCAAGCTTGCAGGATATAATGCGGGATAAGGAGTATCTCGCAAACGATCCTCTGATTCAGCCCGAGATTCAGGAGATTCTTGCAGATGCTCAGCAGCATTTTACGAAAATCTTGGAGCGTTTTACATATCCTGGGGATGGTGAAAGTCTATGGATTTCACCAGCAAGTCCTGTGGGGATTAAGAACGAGGAGAATCTCCAGAATTACCTGACGGAGTGTTGCGAGAAAACCTTTAGTCAAACTCCCCGAATTCTCTGCGAAGCTTTGAATCGAAACAGTCCATCGCCTCAAATGGCGAACGCAAGACGAAAAGCGTTGCTTGCAGTTCTTGAGAGGGGTCATCTGAAAAATTTTGGATTGGATGGTGCCTCGCCTGACGTGTCAATCGTAAACACGGTTTTGGTCAAGACTGGAATAGTCGCAAACTTTGGATCAAAAGGCGTGAAATATTCAAAGCCCGAGGAGATTCGCGATCCCGGGCTTAAGGCTGTTTGGCAGAGATTTGAATTCTTTATGACCGAGCCCACGAACGAGGAGGGGAGATCATTTGCAGAGCTTTTTGATGAGTTGAGAAAACCACCCTTCGGAATACGCGATGGCCTAATTCCTGTACTCCTTGGGGCTGCACTGCAGGCCTTCCCATCTGTTCGCTCACTTCAGCAAGGGATGAGTTTTCTTCCAGATATTCTTCCCACGACGATCGAGGAGATTTTCAAGAACAGCGCCGACTACTCCATCCGCGTGAACTCAATTAGCGCAGAACAAGGAATTTTCCTCAGGGAACTTCTCGTGATTTTTGATCCGAAAAGATCTACCTATGAAGAAAGCACTGATCTTGTTCGTCATGTGACAGACGCTATTCACGAATGGCAATCCGCACTTCCTCAAGTGGCTCATGTTATGTGTTCGCAGAAAGATAATACGGCTGGCCAAGTGCTTGCTTTATTAAAATCCAAGGAAAAGCCACTAGAAGTACTTTTTGACGCCATCCCAAGGATTTTAGGAACACAAAGCAGCTACCCTGAGACACTTGATGTTCTGAGATTAGTAAAGAGCGAACTCGAACAATCCTTCGATATTTACAAAGTCACCGTCACTAAAGCATTGAATTCGATTTTCGATGCTCAATGCGATTCAGCTTTGCCATTGTCTGAGAAGCGGGTGCAATGGCTGAATCTATTTTCTCAGGAATGCCTGAACGAAATTAACGATGGGTTGGCGAAGCGATTCGTTGAACTCTTAGCGAATCGTGCACTCACGGATGACTTGCTCTTGGAGCAAATGGCTGGGCTCCTCGTCGGCCGTGCGATTCGAAAATGGGAAGATTCCCATGTCATGCTTTTTGAATCACAGCTTCACAACGTTGTCAGCCGAATAGAGGCTTTCTTCGTAACCTGGAGCCAATCTAAAGAGCTTGGCACTTCCGACGCTCGCGCTGCGGTGTTGGTAAACCGAATCACTACAATGGCCCAGAAGCTGGAAGAGATCGTTGGATCTGAGTCCTATCGCGCAACACTCTCCAAACTTTTGAGTCTCTAATTGGGGGTCTGGAATTATGGCATTGATTGCGGAAGCGATTGAAGCATCGAAAGCAGACCCTTCTGTTAGGCATGTCGTCAGTTTATCCGGCGGTAAAGATTCATCAGCTCTGGCGATTTTTATGAAGGCGCAGCACCCAGATCTCAAAGTGGAGTATGTCTTCTGCGATACCGGAGCCGAGCTTCCGGAGACATATGATTATTTAGATAGGTTGGAAGCCTATCTCGGTCAGGAAATTGTGCGGCTCAGCGCGTTGGATTTGCTAGGCATTGCAAAGAAAGGTAGTCGCAACGCGTTTGATATCTGGTTGAACGAGGTTTACGGCGGTTATTTGCCGAACCCACGCAGCCGCTGGTGCACTCGGGTGCTCAAAATTGAACCATTCGAAAAATACATGGGTAGCAGCACGGCCTACTGCTACATTGGTATTCGTGCCGATGAAAATCGTGACGGCTACATATCTAAGAAGCCACCGGTAATGTCACATAAGCCAAATATCATTCCCGTGTATCCATTCCGTGAGCATAAAATCTCACTCGACCAGGTCACCAAGATACTCGAAGACTCAGGACTGGGTTACCCTACTTATTATGAATGGCGTTCGCGTTCTGGCTGTTACTTTTGCTTCTATCAGCAGATGGGAGAGTGGCAGGGTCTCATTGAAAATCACCGAGACCTCTTCGAGAAGGCCAAGAGTTATGAAAAATTTATGGGTAACAAGCAATACACTTGGGTTGAAGGTAAATCGCTCAATGATATCGAAAAAATCGAACAACGATATGACGTGAAGCGTCCTAATGATGCAGATGGCTGTGCGATTTGTCATTTGTAAAATATGTTAACTCTGTGATTGTCAGTTATCGGGAGATTAAGTGTTACTTAGTTGGCAAGACACCTACAAAGCACCAGATAGACCAGGAATATACTGTTGGTACTATTTGCCACGATTAACACAAAAGACAATCTCAAACCATTTATTTGAATTTGGAAGTGCAGAAAGTTCACAAAAAAAAAGTGAACTTCTAATAAAATTCTTGAGCAACAATCTTTTCCGTTTTTTTAATCCTCAGAATTTGCGTTCTACTGTCAAAGGTAGAATGAAATTCATTCAAAAAGGGGTATTGGAGAATAAAACGGAGATATCAACCGAAATTGCATCTAAAATTCTTAACAGACCAGACGTTTTTGTACGGTTTTTATCCTATCTCGAGCGCAAAGAAATGGTCTATTTCTGTTCTCCAATATACATTGGCTCAACAAGAAAACAATCATTGAACGCCCGAATTGAACAGCACAGACGTTCTATACTAGCGCAGCTTGATGATTCAACCGAATATTTTGAAAGTATTACTGATGCATCTGATAAAAAGGAAATGATGACTTTTGCAAGGGACATTATCAAGCGTAAAATGCAGCCCGAAAATCTTTTTGTTTTTGTTCTTGAGGTCAACGAGCAGGAGATGACAAATGACTTAATTATCATGCTCGAGAATTTTTTGAATAGAATTACTTTTCCAATCTGTGGAAGGAATTAGCGATGGGAATGAGAACCCCGGTTAGTGGAATTGATCTCACACTAGATGGTTGGATGGGTACATTTCAAATTAAGGCTGACGGGCAACTGTCGACAAACATAAGATATTTGCAAACTTTCGCACGGTTTAGCACTACTGCATTTGACACAGCGGGGATGGAGGCGAAACTTTTTGACAATCTGAAGCCTTTTCGTGAGACGTTTGATATCGAAAACCTTGATCTCGAGCAGATTCTCCAAAGAGATTTGGATGATAGTAGAATTGCTAACCGGCTTATCCCTTACATCTTGAACAAGAATCTATCACAACAGACTGTTTTGTTTCCTCCAATAATCATTGCAATCGTTCCATATTCAAACGCGGAGATGGCAAAGTACATGCCACGAAAGAGAGAGACGTTGCAGATCGGTCAATCAAGCCAGAAGGAGGTTTGGGGCGAATCGGGAAGGGAGGTTCTGCAAATGGAGACAGAACCCGGTATTAACAGTTGGTGTCGGTTGGGGGTCTCGACCCAAGCTTCTAGGTTGGTAATCATTGATGGTCAACACAGAGCAATGGCACTCTTGGCGCTTTTTAGGAATCTTAATTCATGGCCCGAAAAAGCGGCGCGATATAAAAAGTTTTATGAATTTTGGAGTAGAGATAGAATCCAACGTTACGATTTAAGTGAAGTGCGTCTTCCGGCTATGATTTTAACGTTTCCTGATTTGTATATCGGAAGTCCAGGATCAAACATGATCACTGTGCCAGAGGCATGCCGGTCGATTTTTTTATCGCTGAATAGCACCGCAAAGCCAGTGACTAGGAGCAGAAATTTACTACTAAATGATTATGATTACGTGTGTGTTTGTATGAGGCGATTTCTATCGGAGTGGAAGACTGAAGCTTCTAGAGGCACTGCTAAAACTCATGCTGCTAACACCGAGTTAGATAATGTTCAGGATTCAGTGAGACTTGAGCATCCTTTGTCCTTAACTGGAGTAACACACATTCATAATGTTTTGGTGCAGCTCTTGTTGCGTGATAACAGCCAAGTTGCAGAAGATTCGGTTGTCACAAACCATTGGAAGATTGGTTCTCTGCAACCGTATGTCGATGTAGTTGGAGCTCGGAATAGTTTTACTGATGATGAGCTACGCAAACTCAAAAAGTCTGCATTGTCTGTTGCACACGGGGAGATATTGTCGGACCGATTTTGGGAATCCTTAGGCCAGCATGTTCTTACCGTTTTTACGGAATTTAATCCATATAAAGCGCATGTTTCTGCCACTGTTAAGATGAAGCACGACACAACTCAGAATCAACAAATGATTGACTTTTTTTTCTCAGGGCAGGCATCTCTTCAGGTTCATAAAGAATTTCCATCTGCGTTTGAGGAGTTTCTTGGCGGGACAGCAAATGACAACGAGAGGGTTCGAGCGATTACGTCGGATTTTAGACGCACGATTGACGATTTTCTTAGAATTGAATCAGTATTTAAATCTCTGAGGTTCAAAGAATTTGGTGTGCGCAGCATTACAGATGAGCAGGCTAGGTTGGCTTCTAAATTTTGTTACGATGAGTTTTTCCTTACTTCTGCATTTCAGTCTGCGCTGATTTTAACGTTCTTTTCAGCTGTTCGACTAGCAAACGGTTTGGATATCTCTTCTTGTCTTGCAGAGTACATGAACCATATCAACGATTTCTTTAAGGGTGAAAATTTCGAAAGAATCGTGCAAATTTGTGGATACAAGAAGGATGAAGATAGATACATTCCAATTGCGGATGGATTAAAAGAGTTTATGGTTCCGGGAGAGTTAAAGCCGGCGGAATGGAACAAGTTTAGGTACTTGTTTTTGGAACTATGGATGCCAAGCGAAAGCAGCCTTAGTAGTTATGTCGAAGAAAAGAGAAAGATCCTTAGAAAGTCGTTACTCGAGGCTTTTTATTCAAGAAAACTCAACGAAAAAGCAAGACAGTCGGAGAAGTCAGCCTCCAGTTTAGCTCAAGATGATATCAACGCTACTAAAGAAGAATGTGTCAAGTCTTACCATAGGAATCTTCAGGTATTACTTGGGAATAGGAAACCTGCAATTAATGAAATAAGGGCTCTGCTAGGAAATTGAATATCTGCCCGTGGCTTTTGGAGATGCCCCCATTAAAATAGACCAATCCGTTCCGCTTCGAATTGGATGGTGGCGGTTTGACTTCATTGATTGGTCACGTCCATTTGTTGCAAGGTGAAAGAGCAGGCTATGTAAATTCGGTATTGCCCAGGCAACTCCACAATGTTTCTGTTACGATGCTACGCTCATTGGGGAAGCACCACGTTAGTTTATTCATTCCCGCAAAGAATCGTCTGGTTTTCTAACTTTGTTCCATTTCGCAGGCGCTCAATGCGGCGGGATGTTTTTATTCCATTTCCGCAGGTTTCCTCAATTGCTCGGAATGTCCAATCTGAATTGTCAAATGTATAAACTCTTTGAGTGCAATTGGCCTGTTTTTCAACGTGAACTTTTCCCTGTGGTATTTGAATGTCAGGCGTGTCGGTGAGCGTTCGTTTGTTGTCCCAACTTCGATAGGTAAAGTCATTTGTGTTTTCGGTTCGGTCGATTTTAATATGTCTTCTGGTTTGATTGGATCCCACTGAGATACATTCATATATTGCTGGCGTGACTTTCTGTTGCTTCGGCATTGAATCAGCCAAAAGATTTTTAGCATCAATAGGCTTGTCATCGAAAGTGCGAACCTCAGTCTTTGTGCTGTCCGATTTTGAAACGTTACCCTTTGTTAGGAGATAGGCATTTGCAAAGAGTGAAGCCATTAATGCCGCAACGCAGAGCGATATTAACCACAGTCCAAAGCCTGGCGTTCGCTCGGAAGTATTCGCTTGGCGCTCAATCGGCTGAGGATACAGATTCTGATGGACCACAACGTTTGTAGAGCTAGTTTTTGATTGTATTTCGTCTCCTGAAATTCTATCCACTGTGGTA
>Ga0194116_10007862_pt1 | contig 10920 bp, 4 predicted proteins | sample TA2MahsurfametaG_4_FD_148617 | JGI IMG/M metagenome (GOLD analysis project Ga0194116, IMG submission 148617) | Freshwater microbial communities from Lake Tanganyika, Tanzania - TA2015008 Mahale S9 surface | ecosystem: Environmental > Aquatic > Freshwater > Lake | place: Tanzania: Lake Tanganyika... | reverse complement strand
TACAATTTGCGGCAGGGATGGGGATAAGAATAATCGGTTTTTCGACTTTATCACGCTCTTCTGGAATTTCCTTATTTAATGATCTTTTATTTCTATTAAAATTTTGCTCTTTCTTTAATAATACCTGTTGGCAGTTATCTATTTTTTTATTTATATTATTTAAAATTTTGCACATCCATTTTATCTGCTGATCTATAGAATTCGCACATATTTTCCATTCCATATTTAGAATATCGATAATCATAAAGCAAAAATAATCATATCCAATTGGCTTGAAGAGTTCTGTCTCTTTCAATTCTTTTATAATTATTGACCCGAGGATGCTCATATCATTTTTATAAATCGAATAATATAACATTTTACCTGATAACCTGAACCAAAAAGATGTTTTATCAGGAGGACTATCATTATCATATGGATTAAAAAACTCATTTATTCGAAAATTATTTTTATCCAAATTTAAAGATATTTCTTTATTATCTGGTAAGATTAATGAAGGGAAAATTTTTTTATCTAAGAAATGCTTGCTGGATATATGCAGCCAATCGCTTAAAATTTCTCTATTTTCTTTTTCCAATAAAACTTCAATTTCATTATTATTATTTGTTTCAATATCAGAATTACTTGATTGAGCATTTGTAATATCGTTTGCCAAATTTTCATTTTTGATGAAGAAATCATCATTTTTGTTGGTTCCAGAGAAAACTTGATAATTAGTATTCGAAAAAAGATATACACTTATTATCAATAAAATAAAATTTGATAATGAATACTTCATCTTTAATTGAAAAATTTTATTTAATTCATAAACAGATGATTAAAAAATAGAAGGATTAAATTAAAGCATTTAAAGTATAAAGACAAAAAAACAAAATTTATTAATTTTTCTTTAAACTAGAATTTATATTTTTTTAAAACTAAATAAATAAAAATTTTAATTAATTATTTAGTGAGATTTAACTATACAGTGATTTTTTATATATAAACAAATAAATTTTAATTTATAAAGCTTTTTTTAAAAATAAATTCATGATTGATATTATGAAATATTTCATAACCATTCATCAAATATGTAAGAATAAAGAGGAATTTTATGTATTCAATTAAATATTAGACCCAGCTTTACTTAAGATAAAACAGATGTTTTCTATATTAATCCGAAATTTTCTAAAACATTAATTATATTTGATTTGGAGCAGGGCTTTTGTATAACATAATCAGCACCACAAGTTTTAATGAAGTTTTTATATATATTATCATCATAGGAAGTTATTGAAACGAAATTAACTTTTTTTATTTTATTCGAATTTTCCAATTCTCTTAAAATAGATATGCTTCTAGAACCATCAAAATACTCCATTTTTTCATCACTAAAAACACATTTTATAGAATTTTGGAATTTTTGATCATCAATAACGAGTTTCAAAGTATCAACTCCATCTGATCCTTCAATGATATTATAGTATTTTCCTTTAGTTTTGAATATCTCTTTTAGTAGACATTTTATAGATTTGCGAATTATTTGATTGTCATCGACAATTAATATATTACCACGAAGATTCTTTGAAGAAGCAAGTAGACTCATGGCTTTACTAGAATCTGTAAGTTTACCAGAGTAAGCTATGTAATTTATTTTTAGGTTTAATATCAAAAATAAATTTTTTATAATTTTATATAAGTTCTTACGCTCTTTATCAAGGCTTACTTTTGATATTGATGGTTGCTGAATGATATATTTACAAGGAAAGTCCTCTTTAAAATTATTTATTAAATAGCTAATGGTAGTAAAAGGTTTTTTATAACTAAACTTTTTAGTAGGCGTTTTTTCGATTGACCTTTCTGTAACTTGGTTTACCGCATTCAAATTTAAAGAAGATTCTTGTTTATCAATATTTAATAAACTAGGGCATATCAATATATTATTAGAATTTTTTCTTGTTGAATTTGATAAAGAATAAGAATTTTCTAAATCAGTATTTGATTTTAAAATATTTATAGAGGGTTTAATATTTTCAAAGCCATCGTAGTTGATTTTTTCAAAAGGAATCAAAATAGAAAATTTGCTTCCTACTTGATAAGTGGATTTAGCTTTCAATTTAATATTCAACTTTTCTGATAATGTTTTGGATATGGATAATCCAAATCCACTTCCAAACCTGTTAATAACAGAATTATCTCTCAGCATTTGCTGATCATTGAATAGTTTATTCAAATCGTCTTCCTTAATACCAATCCCTGTATCAATTACAGATATTTTCACAACATTCATATCAATTTTAATTTTCGCATTAATTTCTATTTTTCCTGATTTTGTAAATTTAACAGCGTTTGAAATGAAATTCAAAAGTATTTGCTTTAATCTAACTTCATCTGATTTTATCATTAAAAAATTAATGGTTTCTTCGAAATTCAAAACAGCTTCTGTAGATTTTTCAGAATTTTTGCACATCAAGAGTGCGTTCAGAATATTATAGCAAAAATTTAGGATATCATTTAAATTGATTTTGTCAATAAATATTTGAATTTCGGAATATGAAATATTATTACAATATTGAGTCAAATCACTAACTAAAAATATGAGATAGTTTGTCAGTCCGTTTATTGATGTCAAACTTGGGAGAATTTCAATGTTTATATTTTTGTACATCAAATCATTTATTAATCCTATAATTGCATTTAAAGGTGTTTTAATTTCATGTGCTAATTTTCCAAATTCCTTTGCATCTATTACATCTTCCAATTCTTGTTTTTTAATAGCCATGGTTTCTTTATTAATTTTCGACTCCTTTATAAAATCTGTGTCTTCACATATTAAAATATCAATGAATATTTTGTTCCTTTTTATAATTTTTTTATAATAGACTTTATAAAGAGTTCGGATATGTAAATTATCTGAAATTTGCAATCCTTTTCCATGTATAAATCCTTCATTTCTCAAACTATCCTTTGAAATAAATTTTCCAACATAAATGTAATTTTCATGGGTTTCCGAAAGGCTTTTTAGAGCTTTTACTTTTCTACTCAATGAATTTTCTAAATCAGCTGAATTAATATTTTCCTCATTATTAAAATTAATTGTTTTTGAACGATTAAAAAGCTTTTTGCTGTAGTTATAATTGCGCAAAGTGTTAGTTTTTTCAATATTATTGAAAGTTTTAGCCTTTAATATATTTTTATTGTAATTGTATCCGTTAATGTTTTTCATGTAATCCCCGAATGAAGCATTATTAGATAAATATTTATTCAATAACCCATTCTGAGAAGAGTTATTAAAATTTGCATTATTGAAATTATAATTCAATTTATTATTAACATTAATATTATTATCATTCTTGTCACAATTAAAATTTAGTTTATCTATGTCAAAATTTGAAAAATTGTTGTTGATGTTATTATTAAAAATTGAATAACTCAAATTTACATTTTTTAAATATGAATTTTTTTCGAATAAATTCTTTATCTCTCTGATGTATTGTTTATTATTCAATTCAAGGTTGATTTCTCCATTTAGATTGATTTCCTGTTCAAATTCTAATTTCAATGCTTCAAGAATCTCAAGCAATGTAAAATTGTTATTAAAATTTGTAGGATTTTGGATTGTATTGCATCTAATTGCTCTTAATTTGGCGGGCTCATATTCATTGAATCTGTTATGAAAATTCATTTCTTCAATAATCATCTGTTCCATCATCATTTCTGTTTTTGAGTCCTCATAGATTTCTGAATTTCCATAAAAAATCAATTTATTTAAAAAATCCTTTTTGCTAAAAGTTTCATGAAAAATATTAATGTTCGGTAAATTTCGTAAAATGTTATTATTTTCATCAAAATATTCTTTACCTTCAAAATTAATTGATTTTCTAGTGGGATAGTTAACTTTCTGATTATTAAAACCTAAATTCTCTATAAAGTTATTTTGCTTATTAATAGATTTGCTATAATGAAAATTAGGATTGCTTTTTTTTAATTTTAATTTTCTATTAGTTTTTGCATCTTTTTTCTTTTCCAAGGTTTTGTTTACATCAAAAACTTTTTCTCCATTGAAAATGAAATTCTTAATACCCAAATCTTTCAATTTATTTGAGAAATCAATGCAAACTTTTTTGAAAGATTTTCTGAAGAAAAAATAATACAAATACAAATTCTCATTTATTTGAATAAGGAAAAAATTCACAATAAATGAAATAAGATTTATTATCATTTCAATTATGAATTTATTAAAAGAAATGTAATTATATACAAATAATATTATCAGCTCCAATATACAAAATACTATCAATAAAATTTTGACTCTTCTGAAAATCAAATAAGAAAAAAGAAATTTGGTAACTAAAACAATTAATAAATATTGGTGGTTTTCATTTATCAAGATTTGGTTAGTTATATTTTCTTCAGAATCTTCTAATAGTAAAATTTTTTGAAAGAAAAAGATAAAATAAAATAGAATTATTGAATAATTTAAAATTGACATTAAATAAGTCAAAATTATTTTTATTTTTCTATAGCTTTTATTTTTTCTGATTTTTAAAACAAAAATAGAAGAAATTGCAAATAAAAAAGTTCCCAATCCTTGAACTATTAATATAATGATTTCCTTTTTTATATAAAAAACAACTAGAAATATGATGAAATGAATTATTGAAAAAGCAAAGTTCATAATGTTGAATAGAAAACAATCATTCTTTTCCACAAAGTTCTCAAATTTATTAGGATCTAAAATACTAAAAATGTATTTTTTTTTTAACTTTTTATGGAATTTATTTTCTTGATCTTCAAACTCTCCAAATAATTCTAAGTTGGTTGCCATTTTATCTATTATCTATAATTAATCTAATCTCTTTATATTTTGATAAACCTTGAATTGCTTTCATTCGTTAAATAATTAATAAGAAATATTAAGAAATCTTCATAAAATTTATGCAAATTAATTAAAAAATATCCAACAAATTTTTAAAATGAAACAATACAATAAGTCAAAAATGAAACTAAATTTAATTATTAGAATTTATTTAATTTAAATTCAACCAATTTCAAAAATGTTTATCGGATTAAATTTAAATATCAATACCGAAATAAAGGTTTAAGTTGATATAGATGAAATTTAATCAATATTATAATATATTAAATATCTTTTTATATTTATAAAGACAAACTTTCATTAGTTTCTTAAAAGCTAATTTTCATTTTTTAAAATATATTGATTTCAAAAAGATAAATCACATTTTGATTTGATATGTTAGAGCCTTATAAAATCCTTTTTCTCTTCATTAATTATAATACTTTAAATTTTGGAAAAAAATTATTTGAATTCTGTTAAACATAATTTTTCTATTAAATTTGCATATTTAAATTCAAGAAATTTATCATTTTCTATACAATATAATTCTAAAAATGAGATCCATGACTGATTTAATTTTTTCTACATATCAAATATTCGATTATTTCATCATTTAATTAGTTCTAACAATCATTTATATATTATTAAATTCCTCTAATTCATAGAGTTTTTTTAATAAATTTAATATTGAATTCACTCGAATCTTTATTAAATCAATTATAATGGTGAATAATGGAGAAGAATATCTTAAATTTTATAAAGGCTTCAGAAACTATAATCTTTATCAATTAAAAACTGATATTGAAGGAAAGAAATATAAACAATTAGTTGCTAATTCTCGAATGAAAAATTTATGGTTTTGTTTTGGAAAAAAAAGTCTAGGAGATTTCAAAGATAAAACTTTAAATTATTTAATATTTGATTTTTTAAAAAGAAAATTTGATGAAGAGAAATCTAAGAAAAATCTCTCAGAATGCACTCATTTAGATATTAGGGGAATTTACAGAAAAAGTATTTTTTGGAACTACGTTAAAGTTTCGATAATATTTTATTTTTTACCTTTTATTTATCTATTTTCTTCAAATATGAGAAAATTTGGAATTATAAGATTCGCAATTTTTGTACCTTATTTGTTTTCAATTCAATCTTTAATTAGTATGGTGAATGAGTACAATTTAAAGAAAAATTCGGTTTTATATCTATTCGCTATAGAAAAGCTTTATAATAGGGATTGTGACCATAAAAAAATATATGAGGATTATATAGATTTTATAAAGGAACATAAATTGGTATTTATTAATGAAAAAGTATGAACGTTCATAGAATTTGAATAGACATATTAAAATTTATAAGAAAGAGTTTAAATATATATATTACAATTCAAATACTATTTTATGTATTTTCTTATAATGGCTATAGAAAAAAATAAAAAAGAGATTCAAATCTAAATAACACATCAAATTGCTTTTCTTAGGACCGTAACCACTTTTGTCAATTACCAATTAATAAATAAATTTTTTATTACTAAAATAAAATTATTTATTTTAAAGTAACATATAAAATGAGAAAAAACTTTAAACTTAATAAAGTAAAAATATTAATTCCTTTTTTTTATATTTGATATTTTATCAATCTCCACTCTAATTCCTAGAATAGTTAATCAATACAAGAAATAAATTTTATAATTTCTTCAAATATTGCAAACTCTTTTTTGTCATTTGTGCATTATTTTTGTTTTTTATTTCAGAAAAAACTTTTTTTTTTTCTTTTGAATTTGATTTATTTTTTTCGCAAGATTTATCTTTACTTAGATGTTCAATTTTTATGCTTTTAAAATCAACTTTCATTTTCGCTTTTTTATGAGAAGGACTTTTATTTTTGATTGTGTTTTGAAATAAGTTCCTCTTCAAGTCTCTGTTTAAATATGAAATATAATATTCGAATAAAGCTCCTGGTTTGGTTTGATTATGTAATTTTTTTGAATGTTTGGGAAATTTCTTTGAGTCAGTTACTGTAAAATTAATTCCAGTATCTGTTTTAATTGAAGAAACTTCCCCGTAAAATAAGTGATTCAATTTATTATTTCCATTAGTTTTATTCTCAAGATTATTTTCATTCGAAATTTTATTTTCAAAAGAAACCTTAGAATTTTCTTTAGGAGACATAAAAGTAGTAATATTCCTCTCAGTGAAATTTCGATAATTGTAATTACTTGAACTTGTATTGAGAATATTTGTTTTGTGATGAAAGCTTTTAGCTTTCAATTTATTTGAATTAATATTTGGAAAAAAGTAGCTTTCTGTAGCTTCATATTGATTATCAACAAAATTATTTTTATTTCTAAAAGTGTTATTAGTATTATATAAGCTTGTATTTGCAAAAATATTTATTGTATTAAAGTTCGAGTTGATACTTTTATTAAAATCTTCCTTGGTATTTCTATTAAACATTTTATCAAATATAACTTTCATTTGTCCTTTATTTAGATTTTCACTGCCTCTTTTAAAATTAGATTGATTATTGAATAATTTTTCATAAATATCAGTACTAATTTTGTTAAAATCACAGCTGGTTTTTGTTATAATATTAGTATTATCAACATTATCAATTGTAGTGAAGTAAGTTTTTGAAAAATCTGCTAATTTACAGTCATAAATAGTATATGGAATTTTCTTTTTATTAGAGTTTAATCGTTGGCTGTTTGTGATTAAAATATTTGAGAGATTTTTATGCTCAGATGATTTTATGTTATCCATTCTATATAAGCTATCGCTAGATTCGAATTTTTTCTTTTTGTCAGTTAAAATAAAAGTTTTTAATTTACTATTTGAATTATTTATATAATTAGTTTCTGGTATAATTTCTTCTCTTGTGCTGCTTTCTTCTTTTGATTTGCTGAGATTAATATTTTTTTTTAGCGGAATTGTTTGAAAACTATTTTTCCATTTTTCAGATAGAGCTATGGAATTTTTCCTGAAATCATTACATTTATTTGCAATAAAGTATTTAAATGTTTCACTGGGTTGTGTATTTTGATGATTATTATTATTTTCCATATTAAACAGTTTTGGCAAAAAGTTTATTTTTCGGTTGGAAGGAAGCATGCCCTTTTTTAATTTAATTTTAGGTAAGCTTCTAATAATGACATTAGATTGGAATTGTGATAAGAAAATTTCATCATTTAATTTCTTCTTTTTTTTCTTACCTTTGAGTAGTTTGTTTGAATTTTCTTCATTTTTATCCAGTTTAATTATTAATTCTTCGTCTTTCACAGATTGTGCATTTGGGTTATTAATTGTATCTATTACATTTTGTTCTCCCTCAGTATTCGATGCTTCTGCTTTCAATGGTGGACATTCTATTTTTTTATATGTAAAATTGAATTTTTCTTTGCTCTTCGAAAATAACGAGCTATTGGTAATATTTTTAAATGAATAATCTTTTTTATTATAATCAGAAAAGTTTTCTGAGTCAATACCTGAAGTATCTTCGTGTCTTGAGCTTTTGGTTTTATTTAAATTTTCAACGATGACAATTTTTTTTTTAGATTTTATCAAAGGAAGAAAGTTATGTTCATTTGATGTATCCTTAGATTTATCAAATGTATAATTTTCGGTATTAAATATGTTTTTTATTTTGCTAATGTTTAAATTTTTAGCTCTCTCTTCTAATTCTGAATTTCCATATACTTTATTTTTCCTAGAGATATTATAGTTACTATAATTTTCGCTTTGCTGTTCATATTTATAATTCTTAAAGTTTACAAAATTTGATTCTGTTCCTGATAAAAGATATTCATCACTAGTATTATTTCTTATATTTTCATCACTCAAAGTTTTATAAATCTTTTTGTTTTTGATACAATTTCCCTCGTCTTTCATAAACTTATTTTTCTGAATTTTTGGAACTAAAGAAAAAGCAGTATTTTGAAAGTTAATATTTATTGGAACTTTTTGTTTACTTAATAATTTTTTCTTTTGCATATTTTTAATAACCATTTTTTCTAATTTACAATTATATTGGTTTTTTGATGTAAATAAATCTTCTAAACTACTTTTTACAGTTAAAAACCTTTTAATGAATGCATTCAATTTTTTCCCTACAATGTTTTTAAATTCAATTCGAACTTCCTCATGATGATTGAATATTATATCTAATTTTTCCTTTTCTATCTCAAAAGCTTGACATTTATCAGTTTTGGCCACAACACTGTAAAAATTATTCATTGAAAAGAAAATAGGCTCCAAGCCTATCATGTCATTTTCAGTCAAAGTAACTATTAAAAAGGATTTTGTTTTTTTTATAGAATTTATAAACTCTTGTGATTTTATTTGTAGAAGCTTATCATTTATTACTTCATTGAGTAATAACTCTTTTTCTTCTTCTGTATATAATTTAAAATCTTTGCCTTTTTGGATTATTTCCTTGAGAAATTCTAGTATATCAATTAAACTTGCATGAAAATAAACTTCAACTTTTCCTTCTTTTATTAATATTATTTTATTAGCTTCAGATCCTTGTTTTATTAGTGTTTCTCCTCTCAAATAAGTTTTTGGTTGGAATTCGCAAAAATATAGTTTTTCAAATTGATAAGGTTTTATAGGGTTGAATATTACATTAGTGTTTAAAAATTGCATATCCTTTACTCTAATTTTTTGATTTTCTTGAAAAATATATTTTTCATAAACCTCATTAGAGATCCAACCTAAAGCGCAATTTTCAACTGCTTTAACAGTTGCAGTTCTTCTTTTTTTAACTGAATCCAATGCAAAGTCACCGAACAATTGTCCTTCAGAGAGAGTGCTTAATAAAACATATTCATAAATAATAAACATTTTCAGTTCCTTATCCATAATAAAAACAAATTTATATTTTTCATATATATCTTCCTCATAATTGGAAATATTTATATTTTCTTTAATATAATGCCTTAATTCGATATTTGTAAGAGATTTCATGTATCTAATGTCCAAACAATAATCACCCGGAACCTTTTTCGCTTTTTTAAAAATTTCAAGTATCGAATCCAAATTGATTTCATTACCATCTTTAGTTTTATCTTTTGCTATAGCTTTGTTTTTTTTTATATTTTTAAATTGATTAAAAGCATAAGTATTTAAATTTATATGTTCTAATAAATTCATCTTTAGATAAACGTTTTCAAAAGTCGTGAAATCTTCATATGAGTGAAAGCACATGTATTCGTAATTAGATCTTATTGTTTGTAGAATTAAATATTTATCATCATTATTTCTCAAATCGATCAAATAATCCATAAATTCCAATTGATTCATTAATTTTTTTTTTCTTACAGGCTTAGATACTTCAACTTTACCTTTCAATATTATAAAAAATTTATCTCCGATATCATCAATCTTAAAAAGGGTGTCTTCATTCTTTAGAAACATAACATTTAAATTAGATGTGAAAACATTTAATAATTCTTCTTCATTTGTTTCAGGTGTTTTTAATTTTTTTAATACATCAAGAAGCTTGGATTCCTGCATATAATTCCTTATCATTTTTATTTCCATTTCCTTTCGTAGAAGTGGATTGACATGTAATAGCCCAATAAACTCTTCAAATGAAATATTTTCTTTATATTCACTTATTACTCTGAAAGGATTTTCAACTTAATTTAATTCATTTATAATTAAATTTTAAATTTGAATCAAAAGAAAAATTTCTAATATTAATATGAAATAAAATTTTAAAATTTCGAGTAAAATTTGATTTATCAATTAACTATTTTACCAATAGTTTTTCTTCTTGAAAATGTTTTATTGAATGGCATTGCTTTTGAAGCCAATTTAACTTTAGTTTCTTTAAAGAGTTTTTGTTGGTAATCATAAAATTCAGACATTAATTTTTTTTAAAAATTTATAAAAGTTTTATTTATTATAATAAAAAATTAATGAGTCTTCATAATTAAGATTATTAAGATTTATATTATTTATAATTTTGTCATTTTTTAAAGAATAATCTAAAAGTTAATAAATACTTAATATAAATGTAAAATTAATTAATATATAATGATCTTCATCATAAAAAGAATTTAAAATAAAAATCAAAAAATAATATTT
>Ga0194116_10007860_pt1 | contig 10921 bp, 11 predicted proteins | sample TA2MahsurfametaG_4_FD_148617 | JGI IMG/M metagenome (GOLD analysis project Ga0194116, IMG submission 148617) | Freshwater microbial communities from Lake Tanganyika, Tanzania - TA2015008 Mahale S9 surface | ecosystem: Environmental > Aquatic > Freshwater > Lake | place: Tanzania: Lake... | reverse complement strand
ATTGATATGGTTTTATCAAAGTAATTTTCAACTTTAATTTTTTTTAATTTTATAAAATTGGAAACAGAAAATTAATTGATTTCATATTAATTGATAATAAAATACATAAATTTCAATAAAAAAAGAAAGAAAATTGTTTATTTTTTTATTTTTTAGAACTAAAATTTTAAATATATAAAATATTAAATTTTTTTAAAATGAAAACAAAATTTTTAATAACTGAATTAGGAAAAGATTCTTATTTAGAAAAAAAATCAATCCCGAATGAAATGGAGCAAAAAGAAATAAAAGCAATTGAAGATAATTTAGATCTATCAAGGATTTCCGAAATTAAAGATGAAGTTACGCTAGAAAGATCAAAACACAATATCTTAGATTATCTTATTAGAGAAGAAACTAATTTCGCTGATTTATATAAAGTGGAACATTATTATAAAAACCTCATAATCCAGCATTCTAAAAAATACAATAATGTTAATAAATTAATAAAGGAAAAAAAAAATGAAATAGATTATGTTCAAGATCTAATAAACAGAGAAATTATTGCTAATATTGATCTTGAGAAAGATGAAATGATCGAAGTTTATAAGATGGAAAAGGAAAGAATAAATAAAAAAATAAATCAAGTTGAGCTTGATAATGAATGTTATGAACATATATTTAAAAGACTTTACAGAAATAATGTAAATAAAAATCTTACAATATCTAAGCTTTAATTTATATAGATATATAAAACATGTTATTCATTAATACTTTATATATTTATAAAATTTTATAATCTAGTACATGCTTAAAAAATCAATTAACGACCAATTAGAATATGAAGATAAATACAATGAACAATTATCACAATGTGAGGTAATGAAGAACAAAGCCTTCAATGCCTTCATAACAAGAAAAAACTTACTTGAAAAAATGATTTCTTTTGAAAATCTTTCAATGATAAAAAATGGAATTGAATTTGATGATATGCAAAAAGTATACCATGAATTAGAAGAACAAGTAAAATTAATTAAATCAGAAACACTCGAAATGGAATATAAGCTGAATATAATACAGGATGATGTTGTTAAAAAAGAAAAATATATTTCGGATTATAAACAAAAAAATAACATATTAATTAGAGATAGAAATATAATTGTCAAAGATTATTTTAGAGAAAATATTAAATTAATAAAAATTTACGATTCACTAAACATATTTTCTACTATTGATATAATAGAAATTTTCAACCGAGAAAAATTCAATTATCAAAGCAATTACACACAATTCAATAATTTAAATAAAGAAATTGTCGATTTAAATATTATAAATACCACATATGAAAGAGATTTAGATCATATTGTTAAGAACATACAATCTAAAGAGGAGAAAGATCTAACAAATTATGATTACAAAGCTGATATTGATGTAATTAATGTGGAACTTCAATTAAACAAATTTCGTGAGAGTATAGAAGAAGATATTGAAAAAATCGGTTCATTAGAAAAATTTTTTATCAAAATGAAAAAGAATTTTAATAATAATGATAAAAGATTAAATCAGATTATAAATAGCATTAATTACTTGAATTCTTTGAAATATAAAGAAAAAGAAAAAAAAGAAGCTCGCATTTCTTCTAATGATGTACCTGGAATCTCTTCTAATCCACAAACTATAAATAATCTTGTGCAAATGAAAGATTTAATGCCAAGTGACAATGAATGGAGTGAACAAAATTGTAATGTTTATTTCAATTGATTAAATTAAGAATTTTAGATTTATATAAAAATTAAATTATTTCTTTTGAAACAAACGTTTTAATTATTAGTGAAATTCTTCTTCAAATACCTCTCGCGATTTTCACTGAAAATGTTTTTTTGCATAAATTACTATCTTATTCTCAATACCTCCGAAGGGATTTCCAAAAACCAGATCAATGTAAATATTTTTTGTGATAGTAAGGAAAGAAGTAAAGAATCAGCTATTATCATTCCATTAAAAAAACAGACTATTATTTATTATTATGATGGAACATTAGATTTAATAAACGAAAAAGCTGAGAACAAGAAAAAACAAGTTGCTAAAGCTGAAAAAAATAACCTCTTAGATAGACAAATAATCGAGGAAACTAAAATAAAGTATGTATTTTTTCTTATATTTATCATTTTAGAGAACTTAAGAAAAAAACATCTACAGTAACAGGGATTTTCAATAATTTTTTAAATGATCAATCGGCCTACGATAAAAAAGTGAAAAAGGAAGATTTAAAAAGAAGCATAGAATTCAAAATTCTTACTCATGTCTCAAAATTTACAAATGATCTTGTGGAAAAGGATTTTTTAATGACTTCTTTTACCAATAATGTTCCAAGCTCCAAAAATTCAAAATACCTTCCACAATTAAGAAACTCCCGAAAATACATGAACAATTCTTCACTAAATTCCAATGAAAAAAAATATGATACTAGAGGTATTTAAATTTTCATAATTTTTAAGGTTCATTCATAAAAAATGAAAACGAAATTCGGTCAGTTTATAATTCAGCACAAAAAAAATTAGATGACTCTTACTATTCTGATTCTGAGAATGATGCTAACAAAAAATTCAGCAAAATCAAAAAGAAAAAAATAAATATGTTTGGGAAAGCTAAGAACGATGTTGATAAATTTTTAGTCTATAAACGAATGGAAGATTTGAATAATTTAGAACATAAATTCCATCAAGATCGAGAAGAGAGATTAGTTTCTAACACCAAGTTCAATTTTAGATATCATAATATGAAAAGACATTTGTACTTAAAATTCTCTATTAAGTTTTAAATAATATTTGAAAATATTTCTATAATTTAATTAACTTAACTAATATATATGTTTATTTGAGTTTAGTTTCGATGAAGTAAAAGAAAAGAACTTAATTAAATTTGATAAAATGACCAAAAAAGACACATTTATGAAAAATATCAGTAATGAGAATTGCAATATCATTTTAAAAGAAAAAATGAATGATAAAAATTTTTCTAAGAAAAGTTATTTAAATGAACTTTTCAATGAAAATTTTTTAAAGGAAAATGAAAAGATGTTGTTTAATTATCTTCAAGAAACAAAAAAAAACTTCAGAGCTTCACAAATGGAAAATTTTTCAACTAAGTATTCTTCTAAGGGATTCTTCAATGATGGTTACGATATAAAAAATAGTTCTTCATCTTTCAGAATGAATGAAACTATAAAAACCAAAGATTCTAAAAAATTTGCTGAAAGTAAATTTATCAATATTAAAAATATATAACCAAAATTTAAATTTTTTTCATTTTTAGTTTTGCCCCACCTCAATAAAAACCATCAAATCCAGAATTTGAAAACAAAAGGTAATTGAAATGGTAAATTATATTGTCTTGGAATTAATTTTTAAATATTGAGTTTATTTTTATAATAATAATCTTATGTATCATAATTATTATATCAAAGAATTCTGAGTTTTGATTTTAAAAGTAAAATTATTCAAAAAATTATCTTTAAAAATACATTCCTATCTATTTCAATTAAAAATTCTTATGTTGAATTTGAATATAAATTTTAATGAATATGAAACATAAGAAATTTTTAAAATCAATTCTTATTAAAAAAATTCGAAATCATATTAAGATGCACTTTTTTTAAATTTTTCGATTCTTATAGAAATATTTTGAAAGATTTATTAATAAATAAATAATGGCTAATTAATAAAATTCAACACTTATAGTAAATATTTAAGGTATTGTGAGTAATCATTTCCAACCATATTAAAAATTCAATTTTCCCATCAAATTAATTTCCTGAAGTGATCATTAATCAAACAAACATTATAATATATAAACCATTTTTAAGCGGAAAGAAAAAATTATTTTAATTAAAATCATAAATCAACATGTCAATTCAAAACCAACAAAGATATGAATATTCTAATATCAAATCATTCTCAAACCAAGGAGATTATAATTTTTATGGAATTATTTACGATGCGACTTTCCCTGTACAAGAAGATCCTTTAACATATATATGCAATTTAAAGATTGTTGATCCCGAAGTTAACTTATTGGCTAATTCCCAAGATTTCAATGATCAATTGATAAATGTTGTAGTAAAATCAACTTCTGTTGATGCATTACCTTTTATTCATAGAATAGGAGATATAATCAGAGTTCATAGAGGAGTCTATGTAAATATTATATTCAAAAGAAATTTTAAAAATTTTTAAATTGTTCAGAAATGAATATTTGTTAATCCAAAATTTTATTTTAATTTTAAAAAATGAAAGTAAAGAAAAATTCTCAAATTAATATTTATATAATAATTTGCCTTCTTTGATAAAGGAACAAAGGAATCGTTTCTTTCTATATTATTTTTCATAAGAAAAAATTAATTATTTCCAAATTTTAATCTCCTCAATTTTTAGAAACCAAAACAAAAGAAAAATGTTTATGTCAATGTTGGAAATTTACTAAAATATAAATCATCATGGATTATTTTTTCTGGTGAAGCTGATCCAGATTCTGAAGATTACAGTCCAATAGCATGTTCTTCACCAAACTATACATTTGAAAAAATTGATAAACAATACATAAATGCCTGTAGACAATGGAATAGACTCTATTTTAGACAGTTAAATAGTTTACTTTTCCCAAAAGAAATAAAGCTATTTGCAAGAGAATTTGGGCCTGATTGCGATGCTTTGGTTAAAATTATTGAAAAAAAAGAAGCAGATGATAAAATCATCTATTTTATTTTGGATGAAACTGATGGATGTGAATTACATGCTTATAAATATTTTAATTTTTTTGAAATCAATGATATAATAAGAGTTAGGGCAGTTAAATTATTCGAGAGCAATAGGTATTAATTTAAAATAAATTTTATATTTTTAAACTGATTTAAATTTTAAGAGGAGTTTTTGTTATGAATAAGTTTTCAAATATCTTGAAAGTTTCCCCTAGTACCGATTTATATATGGAATTTATGAATAATTTAGTACATCAAATAAATCAAATTGATAATAATGCAAATTTACCTACTTATCAAAGGTCTTTTAATACAAATGATTTTAAATTAGGCGATTTCAAAACTTCAAATTTAAGAAAAAATATTATAATTGAACCTATTTTAAACAATGATAAAAAATTCCCAAGCAAATCTGTTGATGAAGTTGTAAAAGAAGATACTCATGTTATTTTAACACTCAATATTTTAGATATTTTACCTAGAAATATTATAGATATTACATCTGCTTTGTGTCCAGTAACAAATGAAAGGTATTAAAAATTATTTTAAGATGAGTATTTATAAAAAAAAATATAAAAATCAAATATTTTAATTCAAGATTAAATCTTATATATATTAAATAAATTATTTTTTAAAATATTAGTCGATTAGCAAAAAATTTTAACGAAGATGAAATTGAAGAGGGAAAATATCTATGGAAAACAACTGATGAAGAAAATCCCTCAGAATGCAAATTATATTATAATTTGATGTTTATAGCATCTGAAAATCCTTTGTCAAACAAAAACATAAAGCTATATCTTTCTTCATATGATGGAGAAGGAGTAAAAATGAAAATTAAATTGTTTAATTAAAAAGAATATATAATATTATGTTAAAATTTTTTCAAATCAATAATAATGAATTTTTCAGGAGTCATTTATGAAATTACCGATTATTGATTTCTCCAGAAATAATCAAGAAGCAGAAGCAATGAAGCTATTCTTGGATAATTTCCAAAAATATGATAATTTTGTCAAAGTTCTTGTTGAAGTTAATCAAAGCGGATTAGGAGAGAATGACTTTTTATTTAGGATAGTTGGAGAATATAAACATCTCTAGAAAAGAATATCTTTTAAATTTTCGTAATAATTATTGCTAATTAAAAAAATTAAGATAATAAATTAATTAAAGAAAAAATAGAAAACACAAATAATACTTTACCCATAATAATTGAATTTATAAAGAAAATTTTTTTTTATGCCGAAAATGCTTATAAATAAAATTAATATTGTTTAAGTTTTTTAATCAATGTATTTATTAAAACTTTTAATAAGATTAGAGACTTAAATAAATGTTTAATTTGACATAAAATAACTTTTCCTTTATTAATTACTTATTTGTGGACTTCTTTAATTAAATTGGAATTGTAAAAATTTTTGATGTATTTTTTTAAATTATTTTCTGATAAATAAAATTTACAATGAGCAATTCCATTTTGTTTGGTAAAAGACTAATTTGCTTTTTTCTTTATGATTAGAGATATAGAAAAATAGATAAAAATAATCTATAATGTAAACTAATTAAAATGAATAATTATGGTTTTAACTAGTTTAGAAATCTTATAAAATTATATTATTAATCATAGTATTTTTAATTCTTGTTTTTAAATAATAATTTAATTATTAAATTTTTTGGTTATATTTCGCAAATGTAATTATGGTTTTAAAATTATTAATTAATAATATTATATATGATTGCTATAGCTATTTATTAAATTTTTAAATGAAAAAATAAGACTAAAAACAAACAAATAAAAATAAAAAATGGGTCAAAACTCTTCTATATGCTGCAAAAGGAATAACCATGAAGATCTTGATTTAAACGATATAAATAATTCAGAAATAAAGAAAAGTTTATCCCAAATAATAAAAATACAATCACATATCCGAAAATTTTTAGTTTATATAAAAACAAATAAATTACTATTGGAATTGCCCTTTTCTTTACGTAAAATACCAGGAACACTTGTCGACAAAAATTATATTCCGAAACTTGATAAAATAAATCAAAAATTGTTAGATATAATTGGTGATTTAGCAAAGTTTGATTTAAACGAAAGAGAAAATATTTTAGGTTTACAGTTGGATCTAAAAGATTTTTCATTACTTTACAACGATAATACATTTTATAAAGGATTTTTTAATAAAAATTGGAATAAAGAAGGTTATGGAATTCTTTATCTTCCTGATGGTTCTAAATATGAAGGTTATTTTAAACAAGATGAGATGAATGGAAAAGGGCGTTTGATTAATTCAGAAGGCTTTTATTATGAAGGAGAATTCAAACATAATCGCGCAAATGGGTATGGAAAGTATGTTAATTTAGATGGGACTTCTTATATTGGTTTTTGGAAAGACGATAAACAAAATAACTTTGGAGAAGAATTTTTCAATGATGGTTCTAAATATGAAGGAAATTATTTAAACGGAAAAAAAACTGGAAAAGGAAAATTCATTTGGCCAGGAAATTCTTTTTATGAAGGAGACTTTGATAATAATGATTTAGACGGCTTTGGTGAATATCATTGGAAAGATGGGAGAATTTATTATGGAGATTGGAAGAAAAATAAAATGGATGGAATAGGCTTATTTATATGGCCAGACAATAAAAAATATATTGGTTCTTATAGAAATGATAAAAAAAACGGTTATGGAATGTTTTCTTGGCCTGATGGGAAATGCTTTGAAGGTGAATGGAGAGATGGTAAACAAAATGGATTTGGAATATTTAGAAATAAAGATGGATGCAGACATGGTGAATGGAAAAATGGAGAAAAATTAAGATGGATTGATCCGAATAAAAATTTTGAGGAGTTTAAAAAATTGGAAAAAATATTGAAAGAGAAAAAAATCGAATATAATTTTGAAAAAGCTGAAATAACATTTAAAAAAGAATTTGATAATTTAAAAAATACAAAAACTAAAGATACTGGTAATGCTAATAGCACAAGCAATAAAGAAAGTAAAAATAATTTAAATCTTAAAAATAATAATAGTATGAGTCTAAATGAGGTTTCTGAAAAAATTAATAATTTTAAAGAAAAAAATGATACAGAAGAAAGTTCAACTCAAAAATCAAGAGGAAATAATACTGAATATATAAAGATTCAAAGCCCTTCAAAGATATTTTAAAAAATTTTGAGGTTTATATTTTTAAAAAGTTAAAATTTACTTTTTACTGAAAAAATTAAAACTCGAATTGTCAGTCATTTAAAATAATTCGATATTCTTAAATTGCCATATATATGTATATTATTTTATTTTTGAGCTTTCCCAGATTATTTAGATAAATCCAAGTTAATAGGTCAAGTTTTGGTATTTTCAAATGAATGAATTATGATCATATATTGAAATATATAGTTCAAATTGTATTTAAAAATAAAAATTAAATTTTAAAATTATTAATTTATAAATTATAATAATTGTAAAAGGAATTTATTTATCATATATTCTTTTTATTCATACTCATAATATATAATTTCCTAAATTTTTATAATCAAATAATCAAATCTTCTATTTAAAAATTCGAAAATAAATTAATATTTATGATTAAAATAAAATTTCTATATTAGTTGAATTAATTTAAATTTTTGAAAAATATGTACTATGTATAATAATTTTATTTTTTACATCAATTTAAAAAATTCCATATTCTTATTGAATTATCTTTTGAACCAGATATAATTTTAGTTTGATCAAAAACAACAGAGTAGACAGAACTTGAATGTCCAACTAAAGTCCTCAATTCTTTATTTTTTCGAATTTCCCAAATTTTTATTGTTTTATCCATACTGGAACTTATTACTCTATTATTTATCGAATCATATTCAACTTGAGTAATTCCCCTTTTGTGTCCTGAAAATAAAATTTCACATTCGCTTGTCCTTGAGTCCCAAAGCCTAATATTCTTATCTTCACTTCCAGATAAAATTATATTTTTATCAAAATGATGTTTAATATTATTTACTCTCTCCAAATGGCCTATCAGAGAACTCTTTATTAATTTTTTGTTTACATCCCAAATATCAACAGTTTTAAATTCTGTTCCTGAATAAACCTCTGCATTCTTTAAATTTTCTCTAACACAATATATATAATTTCCGATTTCATTTTGAAGGATGAGAGAATTGTCTATACTGAAATCCGAAATTTTCCAAAGCTTTATTGTTGAATCCCAAGAACTGCTTATTAAGATATTGAAATTTTTACAATGGTTAACAGAACTAACCCAATTTGAATGAGCTCTTACAGTATTAAGGCAAACTCCACTAGAAATTTCCCATATTTTAATAGTTTTATCATAAGATCCAGTAAAAAGAAGGTCTTCATTTCTATCTAAACACCAAATTGGTCCAGAATGGCCTTGAAAATTTAATATTTTATCACATATTTTAGTTTGTTTGTGGTGCTGCATATGTAAATAAAATTTATTATTTTTATTTAAATTATTTTCCATCATATAATTGTTTGATAGTTTGGAATTGTAGTTAATCGAATTAAAGTTATTGTTTGAATAATTAGAAACAATATGATCTTTATTATAATCATTTTCTAATAAAACATCATAATCATTATTGTAATTTTTATAATAATTTTTTTGGAAATTACTATTGCTATCATCACCATAAATTTTTCTATATGAATACAACCTATATAAAGAAGCAGATCCATCTGAAGATGTACATATCAATTCGTTTGTTTTTAGATTTAAATTTAAACCGGTTATGCATTCACTTGTTGAAATTGTAGTTACAATAGGCCTACGAAATTCCCAATTTCTTTGGATTTTATTTAATTCAAAGTATTTATTTTTGAAATTAAAATTTTGCAAAGATTTTAATTTATCAGCAGAAGAATCATGGCATATATGATCCAATGAATTTTTGTTAATATCCTTATTTGGATTATTTATTTGACCTTCTTTTGCCAAAATTAGTTTTGTATTTTTAGGATAAGTTTCATCTAAACTTATTTGATCCATATTCTTTTTATTTATAAATTCAATTTTATTTGATTCATTATTTTCCTTACATTCATGTTTTATATTTTTATTTAAGTTCTTAATTACCCTTGTAGTTTGAGGAAAATATTCAACTTCCTTATTTTTATCAAAATACAATTCTTTTGCATTTTCAATAACATTACAAATATCTTTTTCATCAAAGTATAATAAAATATTATGTTTTTTAAAATAAAGCTGATTCCAGATTTTATCATGATTCGCCAATAAATTAAAGCCTTTATTAACTAAAGATAAATTTAATAAATCATCACCATTTAAAAAATTTAGTAAGTAAAATGCAATATATTCATTTGATGGAATATTTAAATTAATTAAGCTTTTTTTAGGATCAGGTTTTTCATTTTTCAATTCCTTATTTCCATTAACTATTTCCTTTATTTTAGAATCCAAATTATTAATTTTGTTTTTTGAATAATTGATAGAATAATCATCAAATGAAATCTTATTGAAGCCTTTTTTGATATTAATTGACTTGTAAAAATCCTTGTTTGATTTTTTTTTTACATTATTCTTATAATTGAATTTCTCTTTTTCCTCATCATACATATTCTTAGGATTTATCTGAACAATTCTGTTTAAATCACAATCATCTTCTTTTTTAAAAAATAAGTTTTCGATTAAATGCTTCGATTCCACCTCTTGCATATTTTTACCTAAAGAATCAATTTTTATTTTTGAATCAAAGTAATTATAATCATGATCTTTCATTTTTCCTATTAAGAAATCTAATTGTTGTGTCTTAATATTAACATCAGTTTTCACAACTTCCAAAACGCTTGTTAAGAGATTTATAATATTGTCTCTTTTATTAATTTCTCCGTTTAACTTAATGATTTCTTCTTCCTTTTTTTTAAAAATATTTAAATTATCATTCTCCATTAAATCATATTTAAAACATTATTTATATATTTTACTTTTATCTGACGTAAGATAAATTAGGAAGATAAATTACTATAAAATAATAATAAGATTAAATTAATTTATGAAATAATGTGAAATTTTAGGAATAAAGAATTGCCTTCTTACTCATTAAGATAGAATTTACAAAATAATAAATCTTCATTTTTAAATATTGGGGATTGGGGATTGGGGATTGGGGATTGGGGATTGGGGATTGGGCCC
>Ga0194116_10007856_pt1 | contig 10925 bp, 5 predicted proteins | sample TA2MahsurfametaG_4_FD_148617 | JGI IMG/M metagenome (GOLD analysis project Ga0194116, IMG submission 148617) | Freshwater microbial communities from Lake Tanganyika, Tanzania - TA2015008 Mahale S9 surface | ecosystem: Environmental > Aquatic > Freshwater > Lake | place: Tanzania: Lake Tanganyika... | reverse complement strand
AATTTAATCTTTACAATTAATAAGATAATGAAAGTCCTTAAACATGATTCTAATGAAAAGCACACAAATAAAATATTATCTGAATCAAATAATAAATCTCGTGTTTACAAATGTCTGAAAGTTCCGGAAAATATGAAAGATTTATACGGAACTAACAATACAAAGAAAGATGCATATGGATCTAATGATTCAAAGAAAGTTTTAGATGGAACCAATGAATTAAAAAAAGAAGAAAATGCTCCAATTAAAAAAATTTTACCAATTCTCAATTTAGGTGGAAAATCAAAAGTAGCAGAAAATAATAAAGGAATGAATGGTTATAAAACTTTTGTTAATAAATTTAAAAAAAATTTCTTAGCGAAAAAAAATGATGAGAAATTATTAGATGAAAAATTCTTAAAACTTAAAAATGAAGCAGGAATAGATTTAACTTGCATTCTTCTTGATCGTACAAATATAAATAACTTTATTAAGCCCATTCCAAATAATAATTTTGTAAAAATTTACAAGTCAGAAATTTCTGATATATATTTCGACGAATATAATGATGACATAAAGAAAAAAATATCATCAAACAATAAATTAAAAATTTATATAAATGAAATAGATTATTTAATTGAAAATATTGATTTTCAAACAAATAATAATTCAATTATTCGTATTGATTCTGATAATTGGAAACAACCTGATAATATCTTATATGCAAAATTAAATGGGGTAGAAAGAGGTAATTTTAATAATATCAAAAATGATGAAAATAAAAATAAATTTTTTTGCGAAATTTTGATTAAGACCAAATTCATAAAGAATGCGAAAATTATAATTTTTGAATCGAATATAAATTTCTTCAATAATACTAATCATTATATTAGGATTGCTTTTGTCAAAAACGGGATCTTAAATTCTTCGCTCCAAAAAAACGATATTAAAAAAACACAATTTAATGAAAATATGGGTGATAAAATTCAGAAAGAAAATTCAGATACAAATAGCATTACAAGTTTAGCTGAAGAAATTTTCGTTTGTAATTATCGAGATCATGTTAAAATTCCAGTAAAATACCTATTTAAAAATTACGAAGTTTATATAGGATTAATTTTTAAAAAAGCTAAAATGCGTTATAATAATAATGTAGTAAAAAAGTTCATATCTAATTTATTAAAAATTGATTACGAATATCAAGAAGTTTTTAGACTTTATTGCTCTTCTATGAAATTCATATATGTTTTGGGAATTGAATATATTAATATGGAATTAAATAATTTGAAATCGCAAGTGAAAGAAAATTATTTAAAAGATTTAAACGAAAAATATTGTTCTTTAATTAGTTTCGAATCAGATTTATTTGAAGGAGAAAATTCATCCTATAACAAAATTATTATAGCTTCTGAAATTTTATTACTTAAATCAGATGATGATATCACATTTGCAGGAGATTCTGTGGATTTAAAAGATAAAGATGAATTGATAGAAGCCAGAGAAAAATCTTTTTGTTTCACTATTGTTTTCAATAATCCAATCGTGATTTCAAATAAGACACCAAAAGAATTTATTTTAAATATAGATCCTGATAAAGAATTTTTACATGCTAATGAACCAAATAATTTCATTATAAGTCCCTTGGAAAATTTAAAATTTTATTTATTTGATATGTTTGAAAATTCTAAATTTACTCGTTTAGGATTTAAAAGTGATGCAAATTTGAAAATTATTGATTTTATTACTCATTCATTCCACTTTAAAATAAATGATAATCAAAAATCAAGACTTCGTTTTTGCAATAGAGACAACAAAAATGATTATGTAGATTTGATTATCGAAACTGAGAAAAATATGATAGATAGAATTTATAAGCCAAATTTTTATACCGAAGAATATTACTTTTGTAAAAGCAGAATCATCAATTTATATTTTGAGATTGTCGTAATAAATAGATTGGAGAAGCATATTGTTTTCAATCCCCTTTCGAAATATTTTTCAGATGAAAGTATAAAATCGAAAACAAAAGATTTCAGTAAAAATGAAAATAAATATCCAATAATTGATATTAATGATAAACCAAATGAAAATGTTAATATGATAATAAAAGCAAATAAAAACATAAATTCAGAAAATGAAATTATTAATATCAAAGAAAAATTTGAAAATCCTGATAACTATACAGAAGAGGAATTGGAATTTTTCAGAAAAAATAAAAAATCGTATTTAATACGCACAGGAGAAATTGGTGTATTTACCATTATGGATCCTATTGCAAAAGCTAAAATAAAAATTGGAAATTCTGAATTTTCAAATGATTTTAAATTTGATTCTGATAGCTTAAATAAAATATCGAAATTCGCAACTACTAATAAGCAATTTGAATTTCATTGCTTATATAGAACTTCTTATACTTTTAATTTTTCGAAGATTTTAATATTGGAACCTAGATATTATATATTAAACAAAACGAAATTGAATATTAAGTACAGAGAAGTTCATTTTCAACAAGGAAAAAATGGAGAAAAAAATAAAGAACAGGATAAATACTCAGAAAAAAATCGAATTTATAATAATAAAATTAATCAACTTAAACCTGAAGAAGAAAAAATATTTCTACTGGAGAATCGAGAATTTGCCGAGCAAGGAAAACAAAATTTATCTAAAAAAGATTTAATGAATGAAAAGAAAAAAATTGATAACAAAACTAATTTAAATAATATTCAGGAATTTAATTTTGTTCAATTTCTAATAGATGATAAATATAATTATTCAAAAAATAAGCAGGCTGTTGATGATATTATTGAAAAAGATGATGATTTAGGAACTAATATTTATGCCGAAATTTTTAAAAAGGAGAAAAATTTAGAAAGATCGTCATCAAAAAATGATAATGATTTGGAAATAAAGAATAATTCTAATATTCATTACCATTGGTCAAATTTAATAAACTTAGATATCGATCAAGATATCGATTTTAAATTGCAAATATCGAAAGACTTCTATTTGGAGTGCTTAGGAAGAATTAAGAAAGAAGCAGAATTTTTGGAGAACAATGATCTTGATCAAATTGATACTGAACAATTAAATAAAGTTAAGCAAATTATAACTTTGAAAAACCTTTTTACTTATGACAATGAAAAATTTTATGTTTTACTTCGAATGACTTCTCGAAAATATGATAATGGAATTAGATATTTGATATTATCTGAACCAGAGTACCCAGACTTAGTTTTAAAAAATACAACTCAATATGATGTAATAGTAAATCAGGTCGGATCAGAAGATAAAGCAAAAATAATTAAGAATTCAGAACAAACAGTTACGCTCAGTGAATTTTATGATCTACAATCAGAAAACTTGCATTATATAGAAATTGAGATTAAAGAATTGAATATAAAATCAAAAGTAAGTCTAAAAAAAATTCATGATTTGATTGACTTAGATGAAAACAAAGTTCTTAAGACTGAAAATAAACTAAAACCTGATAATTTGTTACAGCGAAATGCACCTTCTCAAAAAGTTTATGCTTATATAGATACCGAAAACTCAAATATAACAAGAATTATTAAAATTTTTGATAAAAAACTTATGCATGAAAAAAGTGATTTTTATATGTCTGATTTGCTTAAAAATAAATCATCATCCTATATTATAGATTTAAAATTAAAAGGAATAGGATTATCTCTCTTAAACTTATATTCTCAAGAGTACTTTTATATAAGCTTTTATAAAATAAAATTTCAATCTTCAAATAACATGATCAAATCCTTAAATTATATAAATGATAAGGCAGATATTCTTTTGAAAATTTACAATATTCAAATAGATTATTGTAAGGAAAATATTATAAGCAAAAAAAAAATTGATAGATTATATAAAAATAATTTTACAACTGTATTTGTACCGAATTCCCAATATATACCTTATAAAGAAATAGACATTGTACATGAAACCTTTTTCCCTTTCCTTAATCTAAACCTAGTCACAAATACATTTTTAAATTCAGAAAAAGATTTGAAGACTAATAAAATCTCAAATATCAATTTCAATTTAGGAGAATTCATTCTTACATTGGATCAAAATATTTTAAGCAGTCTACTGGAAATAATATTAGAATTCTCTGATGAATTAGATTTCAATAAAAAATCAACTGAAAAAGAAAGGGATTCTGCTGTTGATGAAAGACTCGAATTTGCCAAAGAAACTCAAAAGAAAAATGGAAATAATGATAATGTAAATATAAATCAGCCCAAACAATTAATATTAGGAAACAATCTATCAAAAGCAATTGATAGAACTGGCTATCGCTTAAAAGGCTCTATTATGAATATCAAATTTTTTTCAGAAGCTTATTTAAAAACAGCGATTGAATCTGCAGAAAGAAAACTTATAGAATTAAACAATGATTCAATATTTTATATAGAAAATTTGAGAATGTTTCCAATAGTTTTTAAAATGACTACTAAAATTGATATATCTAGTATAAAATTATCAGGCCTACCACAAAATTTACAAAATTTATTAGGTTTCTTTGCCAATTCACTAGCTAATATTTCTGATTTAAATATTTTATTTGAAAAAGTTGAGATTGAGGATTTATATGATAGAATTAATAACATTTTAAAAGAGGTCTCAACTCGATACTCAAATCAAGTTTTCGGATTTGTTGGGGAAATTATTAGTAATACAAATTTAATGGGAAATCCATTCAAACAATTTAATAAAGTTAAGAAGAAAATACAAAATCTAAATGATGAAGATAATGAATTGAAGCTAAAATATGGAAAAGAAGCTCACAAAAAATTAAACTCACTATTCAAAATTTCTATGGAGAAAGGATTTGATGCAATAGATAAAATTATAAAAAATACTTTGCATCTTAAAAGGTTTGATTTAAAAATATTATTAAATTAATAATAAAATCTTAAAAAAATCATTGGAATATCCTAAGGATAAGAATATAATCCTTTGAAATATCATTTAGTTCAATAATTTATTTTTCTATTTTAATTTAGTAATAAAATTTTTTAAATTTTAGTTTAAAAGGAAATCCGAAAAGTGAACTTATAACAAATCCTAATAATCATGACAATCATTATAATGACCAAGATTGCAATAAATACTTAATACAAGAAGGAACAATCGAAATTAAAGAAAGACAAAAAGTTCTTCCTGATATTGAAATGCATTTAGTAAGATCAGATAAACGATTATTAAATGAATTTAATGATGAATCTAAAAATGAAGAAAAATATGATATCACAAAACGTAATAATATTATATTTAATCCTTTACTGAATTCCCAAAACAGTATAAATAAGCAAAATGAATTAAATATTGGAGATAATTATATTCAGAATAAAATTAGTCTAATGACTGCATTAGCAAATCCTGTATTTAATATATATGAAAAAGAAATGAATTTGGATTCAAACAATATGTTTGATTTTTATTATAGTGATAAAAAACTCTTAAATATAGATAGACCTAAAATAGAAACAAATAGATTCAGGCATCCCAGAATAAATTTGGAAAAAACTTATATAAAAAACTATAATTATTCAGATGCCGAAATTACTATGATGCTTCTTACTTTTTTTTCACAAAAAGATTTCAAACAAAATATGGCAAATATAGTTTATACAAAAAATCTTTTTACTTATGATAATTCGCTCATAGAAACTTATACAAGTATAATTATAACAGAAAGTCAATTTTTTGCAATAAGCGAGGCAAAGCTTATTTTATTTGAATTTCAATTCAAAAATTTAGAGGAGACTAAAATTTATAAATTAGAAAAATCTAATAAATTTAAAATGATATTTCATATGACAAATAGAAAAGAATATTTTTTCCTTACAAAAGATTTTGACAATATATATGAAATCGAATCTATTATAGAAAAGATTAAAAAAAAATATTCATAAATTAAATTAATTTTTTAGCTTTTTATAGATAAAATCTTTAGATACAGATAATTTAAATTTAAGATTTTGATGTTAATAAAATATTGATTATAATTAAAAAAAATATTAATTTTACACAAAGTAAAAAAATTAATTTAATTGCTTTAATGCTTATGCATGAGTCAATTTTTTAAATAATTTATTAAATGTGTTTCTTCAAAAATAATTAAAAAGGGTTTTCTGCTGTGAATATATTTAAACATCTTATATATAAATTTTAAAAAATGTATTTTTTTCAATTATTTTTTAATTATCATTAATAACATAAAAATTTATTTAATTATAATATAGTTAATTACTTGTCTTCAAAATGAAGACATTTTAAAATATTATTTTTTATTATGAATAAAATTATTTTAATAAATAAAAATTATTTTTTTAATTTTAGTTTATATGCTTTTGAAGATAATGAAATTTAATTATAAAATATTTCTTTATTTTTTAAATTAAAATTAATTTTTTGAATTCTAAAAATTTTTTATAAAAAATTAAATTAAAAATAAAGAACTTGACTTCAATTTTAAGACAAGTAATTTACTATATAATAATTTTTAAAATCTTTTTCTTGTTTTAAGCTTGAGAATTGAATTGAAATAAAAAATATCATTTTATTCCTAATAAAATAACTTTAAAAAATCTTCAAAATATCATTATTTATTTTATAAAAATTGCAAGAGAAAAAAATTTAATTTTTTTTCAAATCATTTATGCTATTTTTTTTTATTATTTTATTATTTAATACTAACTCTTCTTTATTTTTATTAAGCTGCAACTTATGATTATTACCATTCAGTTCCAATAATTTTTTTTAATTCTTTTTTATCATTTTTTCCATTATTTAATAAATCTTCATAATTAATTTGCATAATATCTGTATCTTTATAATCTTCATTAACGTTTAAATTGTCTTTATTTTCTATAAAATTTTTAGGATTATCTGATAGATTATTAGATTTATTATATGCATTTTTTATGACAAATTTATTACTATTAGGTAAATTTTCTAATAAATTATAATTATTGATCATTATTTTTAATTTATTGTTTAATTTATATGATATTGAGTTTAAACTTGTTTTCTTTAAAGGAAACTCTTTTTGAGAATCATTATAAAAAAGAGAAAGAATATCTGTTTTTTTTTCAAGTCCATTTTGTATTTTTTCATGTAAGGAAATTTTCTTTCTAAATTTTATTTGAGAGCTTTTAATCTTTCTTTGTTCTTGATAAAATTCTTTTCTGTTTTTTTCATTGAATAAAACTAAATCTAAATTTTCTTTTTCTAATTCAAAAGGCTTACGAATTTTATTTTCATCGTTAGTTTGATAAAATATAGTTTTTGAACTTATTTTGTTTTTTGTCTTTTTAATTTTATTCTCTTCTTTGAGATTATTATCTTTAAGATCCATAATTTTTTTCATTCCTTCAGAACTTTTTAAACGCAATCTATATTTATCTATTTCTGCAAGCTTATCAAAAGGAGAAATTTTTGATTCATAGAATAATTTTATTGTGTTTTTTTTTACTTCTTGTAAATCAATCTTTTCTTCTTTATTTTTTAAATAAGAAAAATAATTAATGGATTTTTTATTGTTTTCTCCATCAGAATCGAATAACAATTTTTCGTTTTTAGAATTACTGCATAAGATGTTTTTGGTATCTGTTTTTTTATTATAACAATTATTAAAATTTATAGAGGAAACTATTCTCTTTTTGTTATTAGGCTTTGAAGTGAAAATTCCTAATGGATAAAGTTTAGATTTAATTTTAAAAAAATTATAATCAAAACTAATTTATTTTTAGATTTTTACTGAGTTCATATTTATGAGTTAATGGTCTTTCTTTTATAAAATCCATTTTATTTCTTTTATAAAGTTTTAATTAAATTTTAAAACGAAATAATAATAAAATCAATTAATCTTTCTTGAAAATAAGAACATTAAATTAATTATTATAACTTTTAAATATAGATTCCAAGGAAATGATGAATCAATAATCTCAAAAATAAAATAAATTTTATTTTCTTGAAATTTTCTTAATTGGATTCATCTGTCAAAAAGCTTTGAAAGAAAATCATAAATTATATGAACAAACACATTATCGTTAAAACATTGATTTTAATTTAATCTTTAAAGATCATATGGACTGAAATTGTTATCTCGATTTAATATTAATACATTAAATGGCGTTTTATAAATACAATAAAAATATGCCCAGAGATTTGAAAATTTTAATGGATTTTATGAATTATCTTATAAATCTGACCTCCACAAAATAATTGATAATTAATCATCAATAATAATGCACAAATTTTATTTTAGTAATCATAAAAAAGAAGTAAATTAAGCTCGTTATGAAAAATTAAAAAAATCTTTTTTTAGGAATACCCTAAAATAGAAGATAATTAAAATAATTAATTTCTTTGAAGAAAATACAATCAAATTTCTTTGTTTATTAATTAAATTTCATATTAAATTAAATTTACAATGTAAAATTCAACTTCATTTCTTATAAAAAATTCAATTATTGAAAATTTAAAAATTTCAAAAATATAATAGAAACTATCTTTTAATTTCCAATTTCAAAAAAAACTAATCATGTGTGGCAGTCGCAAATCCAATTTTATAATTATCTACATCATAAATTGTGTAAAATTTTTTCAAAAAAGGTCCTCCTAAAACAACACTAAATTTCTTTTTTATATTGTCAAGCGGCTCTAAATGCATGAAACTTAAAGCACATAAAGAACTATTTTTTTAAATTTAATAAAATATTTAAAAATTAACTTAAACTGGATGTATTTTTAATTAAAAATTATTATAATTATTAAGATAATATATTTACTGTTCATCTGCATTATCATCAGGAACAGAGAAAGAAAATTTATTATCTTCGGTTGCTTTAATTTTAATTGAATAATCTTTTGGTTCTAACTCGTATAAATTACCATTAATCTCAAAAGAAATATTTTTTAGTTTATTTAGGTTTTTGCAATCTTGGTCTATTTTTGCAAGTCTCTCAAAACTATTATATAGAATTTTCGGACCTCCAATAGTTGATGTTCCAGTATCAATAATTGCAGTGCAATAATTTTCTTGGCAAAAAGGTAATTTATAACTTCCATAATAAATATTATCCAATTTAACTTCCCAATACTTTTTTGAGATTACATTTACAAAATTAATTTTTGAACCAATTTTAGTAAAGTCTATTCCACCAATCATTAATTCACTGAATTTACTTTTGAAATCATTTTTCTCAATGTATTCTTCTGAATTTAATTCACCTAAATTCGGATTCTCAACTAAATCCATATTTTTTCTGAAATAAAAAGCGAAAAGTTTTTGAGAAATTTTATTCGATTTTACTAATGAGTCTAGGAAATTTGCATCTGGACTCATACTAAGTTGAGGAAATCCTAATCCAATTATTCCATCGAATTCAACTTCTTTAAACGGATTTTCAGACATTTCGAAAGCTGATAGGAATAAAAAATCATCCAAGCATAAATTATTTTCTGAACTTCCAATGCATACACGGTCTTTTACCATAAGAGATTTGATTTCTCCTGTTCCGTAATTTATATGAACCTCATCTTTTTTTGTAAATTCATTCTTTACATAGTCACGTCTGGGATTTTCAATAGAATCTATAGGCCTTGACGTTGTGGAATTTTTAGCAGTGTATTTTCGATGGGTATTGCAGGATACTAAATTATTTATTTTTGTTCAAAATAGAGATTATTAAAGAACAAATATATAAAGGAATAGTTTCTATTTGATTAATATCATTTTTTAAACAGATATTAAATATTACGTATATAAATTAATTGATATAAATTTATCAGTTAAAAAATTATTATAAAATTGAAAACATTTATTTTTCAAAATTATATTATTAAAATAATCGTTTTTTAATTTAAATGTTTTGTTAAATTATAATCAAATCAAAATTACCTGAATCACAATTATCTGAATTCATAACCATGTTTGCTGAACCTGTATCAAAAATAACCTCAAATTGTTGGGGAGGATTGCCAATAGAAATAATTCCTGAATATTCATACTATATATTATTTTAAGGAAAAATTTAGATAATTAAATGATAATTAAAGTTAAAAATTTCATTGAATAATTTAAATTTAATAATTTTTAGTTTTTTTAACATTAAAAAATTACTGATTGATGAAAATGTAGATATTGTTTAATTCCAAATGAAACATCAAAATTCATTGAAGAAAATATTTTATTTTCTATTTGTAGTAAAGAGTTTTTATTTTTGGTTTCCTTCTCAATTAAGTTTATTTTTAAAACTTTTTCGTTTTTTTTGAATGAGGCTTCACTTTCTATTAAATTTTTATTGAAAATTTTCATTTTATATGTGATTTTATTATTCAAACAAGAAATTGAACTTTCTGAAATTAATTCGCATGCAAGAACAAATATCATTAGATATAATAAGTTTTTTTCTATTCTGTTTCCATTCATCTTTTTTAATTTTAATTTAAATTAAATAAAACTAGCTGTTTTTGATTTAAAATTCTCTAGTATTAATTAGTAATAATAATATATAAATAATGAAAAATAAATTTTATAATTTTTAAAATTAATTTATCTACTTTGAATAATATCTTTATTTCTCATATTCAACATTGACATAAAAATTTAAATTATTCTTTAATTGTTATGGAATAAAACTTTTATTTCAAAACTAAAATTAAAAAAAATATCATCTAATACTTTCATTTCTTAATTATTTCAATAAAATAATTTATTGACTATTTTTTGTTAATTAATTTTTAATCATTTTTAAAAACATACATAATTTTCTTGGGGATTGGGGATGGGGGATTGGCGATTGGCCCCAATCCCCAATCCCCAATCCCCAATCCCCAATCCCCAATCCCCAATCCCCATTTTAATTATATATATGTATGAGAAATTTAAAAATAATAATTTTAATTTATGTTTGATTAAAAGT
>Ga0194116_10007855_pt1 | contig 10926 bp, 9 predicted proteins | sample TA2MahsurfametaG_4_FD_148617 | JGI IMG/M metagenome (GOLD analysis project Ga0194116, IMG submission 148617) | Freshwater microbial communities from Lake Tanganyika, Tanzania - TA2015008 Mahale S9 surface | ecosystem: Environmental > Aquatic > Freshwater > Lake | place: Tanzania: Lake Tanganyika... | reverse complement strand
CATCAATGAAATCCACGCGCGGTTCGCGCAGCAACATCAGTCGCCCGGCATCTTCCGTCACCTTCAGCGCAAAGCTTGAACCGACAACATGCTGCGGCGGAATGCCGTAGGTGTCTTCAGAAAAGGCGCGCACGAATTCAACGCTACCGCCCGAGACGATGAAATTCGTGAAGCCCGATGCGCGCAGAAAGCTCAGCACTTCCAGCATGGGCTGATAGACCAGCGCAGTATAGGGCAGGTTCCATTTCGGGTGCCGCGCCACTCTGAGCCAATCTGCAGCGATGCGCTGAAAATCCTCGGGCGTATTGCCAGCCATGGCAGCGCCCGCAAGACGCATCAATCCTTCATTGCCTCCCGCCATGGCGCCGTGCAGATCGCCCGCAATGGCCGCGCGAAAAACCGCATCCTGCTGCCAGGTTGGGTTTTGTGGCGCCAAGCTGCGGATACGATCCAGGATGAAGATAAGCTGCGGATAGGCCGGCTGTTCCACCCATAGCGTGCCGTTGTCAACGCCGGTTGAAATCTGACCCACTTTCCCGGCTTGGTGCCGGTTGAAACCTGACCCACCCATTACCCTGGGATGGGGCTAGCCCCATCCCAGGGTATCTTCCCTCATCCTCCATGCCTTTTGTCCATGACGCCTGCGCGTCGTTTATCCTTCAGCCGGTAACTCTCGCCGCTGATCTGAACCACGGTCGCATGGTGCAGCAGGCGGTCCAGCATGGCGGCTGTCAGCACCGGCTCCCCCGCAAAGGCCTGGTCCCAGCTGCCGAAAGTAAGGTTCGAGGTGAGGATCATGGCGCCACGCTCATAGCGCTTGCTCACTACCTGAAAGAATAGATTGGCCTGTTCTCGGCCCATCGGCAGATAGCCGATCTCGTCAATGATCAGCAGTCGGTAGGTATTCACCGCCCGGTGTAACACTTCCTTCAAGCGGCCCTGGCGCTGTGCTGTCTCCAACAGCAACACAAGGTCCGCCGCAGTGGTAAAGCGAACCTTCCAACCGCGTTGTGTCGCCAGATAGCCAAGCGCAATGGCCAGAAGCGTCTTGCCCACGCCCGATGGCCCGAGCATGACGACATTCTCCGCCCGCTCAACAAAGGCCAGGCTGGCCAATTCCGTGATTTGCTGACGCGGGGCGCCGGAGGCAAAGCCGAAATCATAGCCATCCAGCGTCTTAATCGCCGGAAAGCCTGCCGTGCGGACAAACATCTCCCGCGCCCTTGCACGGCGCGTTTCCCTCTCACCCTTCAGCGTATCCTCAAGGAAGTCACTGAATGAGGCATCCCGTGCCGCTGCCGCCTGAGCAGTCGCAAGGTAAAGATCAGGCACCGCCGCCAAGTGCAATTCCGAACAGAGTTCGGCAATCCGCGCATGTTGCAGTTCGCTCATGGCGCAGCATCCAGGCTCAGCGCCGTCGGGAATAGCGTGTCGTATAATGCCAGCGGGTGCTGCAGCCCGACCAGCGGGCGCAGCAATGGCAAGGAAGCTGCTGCCATAGCCACCCTGGCCTGGCCGCCATAGGGTGGCGGGATCGGGCCAAGCTCGGGGCGTTCCAACTCCAGCCGATCCGCAGGTATCTCACCAGTGGTGGCGTGCCGCCTGGCATTCGCCACTTCCCGCAACCAACGCCCGGCGGCGAGGTTCGCCGCCGCCGCATCCACGACTAGGCCCTCGGCCGCCATACGGCTTGCCAAAGGCAGCCAGAAATTGCCGCGCAAATAGCGGATAAACCGCTCCACTTTGCCCTTGCTCTGCGCGGGATATGGGCGGCAGAGCCGAGGGCGAAAGCCGCAATGCCGCGCAAAATCTAGAAAGCCAGCATGAAAGCGGTGCTGCCCATGGCCATAGCGGTCACGTTCATGCACCATGGTGCGCGTATTGTCGTACAGCACTTCCCGCGGCACGCCGCCAAACGCCAAAAAAGCATGTTCATGGCAGGACAGCAGCGTCTCCAGCCGCTCATCGCCGACGAATTCAATATATGCCGCCCGGCTCCATCCCAGCGTTGCCACAAATACCGATAGCCGATCCGCGCCACGCCGGATCACCGCCCAGTCCACTTGCATCTGCTCGCCCGGCGCCGTCTCAAACCGCACCACAGGCGCCGCAACCACCAAAGGGCGCTGCCGCATCAGATGGGCCTTGAGGATGGTGTAGCCGCCAGTATAGCCGCGCTCTCGAAGTTCTCGCAGCAATACCGTCCCAGCAAGCCGGTCGGGCGCTGCCTCCGCAAGTCGCTTGGCGATGTAGTCATCAAACGCTGCTAGTTTGCCTGAACGCCGCGGCCGCGGGCGATAGCGATCCGCATCACTATCGCGCAGGTAGCGCCGCACCGTGTTGCGCGATACCCCAACTTCTCGCGCTATCGCGCGCAAACCTTTGCCTCGTTTGGCCAATAGACGGATCTCCAATGCCATTTCTCCCATAAGCATAAAGACCCCCATCCACATGACAGGGGCAACATAAGCCTGGGTCAGATTTCAAACGGCACATGGGTCAGTTTTACTCCGGCGCTAACACCGTCATTATCAAACACTGCAACGCGTTCGGCAGGCGGGACATGATCCGCGCTGCCTTCGCGGGTGACGGCGGCGACAAATTCAAGCAAAGCGCGCTTGCGCGGACCTTCGCGCCAGGAAGGCAAAGGGTCCGCACCTTGCGCCTGTGCGGCGACCGGCAGCGCCAAAAGCAGCGCTGCCAGAGAGCGTCTTTCAATCACGCTGCTTGGCTTAATTCGCCGAACCGCGGCGGAGGCGCTCCATCGCATCGCCCAGGCTGAAACTGCCTGGCCGTTGACGCGGCGGGAAATCCTTGAAGCTTTCCAGGAAGCGTCCGACATAAGCCTACGCCGGCACCAAGGCAAAAGCACGCTTCACCCGCCAGCGATTATAATTCATCGATTCCGTCGCACGCTCAAACGGATCGGCGCGCAGATTGAACAACATGGGCAAGCGGAGAGGTGTAAAATTTCTCTCCCACACTTCAAGCCCGTGATGTTCCTGGATCATGAAATGCAGCTTCCAATGATCGTAGCGGAGTGCGGCCAAATCACCATCATCGGTGAAGTAGAACATCTCCCGCCGCGCGCCGGGACCGGTGCCGGTCAGCAATGGCAATTGGTTATAGCCATCCAGATGCACCTTGTAGCTGCGCCGCCCTGCCTGATGGCCGGCCAGTAGTTTTTCCTTGATTTGCGGCTCACCAGCTGCTGCCAGCAAGGTCGGCAACCAATCCTGATGAGAGAAAATATCGTTCAACACCTGCCCGGGCTGAATGCGGCTGGGCCAACGGATCATGCTGGGCACGCGAAAGCCACCTTCCCAGGCGGTCGCTTTCTCGCCACGGAAAGGCGTGGCGCCGCCATCGGGCCAGGTCATTACTTCCGCGCCATTATCGGTGCTGTAGATCACGATGGTGTTTTGTGTAATGCCGAGATCATCCAGCTTCTTCAGCAATTGCCCGACATGACCATCATGTTCCACCATGCCATCAGGATAAACGCCAAGCCCGGTCTTGCCTTGGCTTTCCGCTTTCAACCGCGTCCAGATATGCATGCGCGTTGAATTGAACCAAGTGAAGAAGGGCTTGCCCGCGCGGTGCTGGCGATCAATGAAATCCAGTGACGCGGCGAGGAACTCCTCATCCACCGTTTCCATGCGCTTCATGGTCAGCGGCCCGGTATTTTCGATCCGCTGCGACCCATCCGCATTGGCCCAAGTCTTCAATACGCCGCGCGGCGCGAAGCGTTCACGGAAGCGCGGATCGCGCGGGTAGTCAGGGTTTTCCGGCTCATCTTCCGCGTTGAGGTGATAGAGCGAGCCGAAAAACTCATCAAAGCCATGCATGGTTGGCAAATGCTCATCACGATCGCCCAGATGGTTCTTGCCAAATTGGCCGGTGGCGTAGCCCATCGCCTTCAGCAGCACGGCGATGGTCGGGTCTTCCGCGCGCATGCCTTCCGGCGCACCAGGCAGGCCCACCTTGGAAAGGCCTGTGCGCAATGGGCTCTGCCCGGTAATGAAGGCGGAACGCCCGGCGGTGCAGGAATTTTCGCCATAGGCATCGGTGAAGATCGCACCTTCACGCGCGATGCGGTCAATATTGGGCGTGCGATAACCCATCATGCCCATGTTGTAGGCCGAGACATTGGACCAGCCGATATCATCGCCAAAAATTACCAGGATGTTTGGCTTGCCTTGCGGTGCGACGGGGCGCGCGGTTGTCGCTTGTTGCTGCGCTTGCGCCATCTGCACACCGCCCAGCGTACCGGCGGCAAGCCCTGCGGCACCACCCAGCAGCATGTCACGACGTGATGGGCGTTGATTGTCCTTGCTCATGTGATCTGTTTTCCTCTTGGTTGGATTATTGGCGGCGGATGCAGCGAAAGCCGATATGGCTCATGCCTGTATCCACCATTTGGGCGTGACGTGCGGCGGGCCGGTAGCGTCGGCAATAGGAGGGTGCGCAAAGGAAGGAACCGCCCTTCACGACCTTGCGCGGAATGCGGATGGCGGGCTGCAAAGGATCAAAAGACCCTGTCATGTCTGCGCCGCGCGGGTTTTCGGCGACGCAACATGGGCTTTCAGGATCGGCGGCGTGTTTGGCGCTCCACCAATCCTGGGTCCATTCCCAGACATTGCCGCAAACCTCAAACAGGCCGTAGCCATTGGGCGGAAAGCTTTTGATCGGGCAGGTGCCGGCGAAGCCATCGGCTTCGAAATTGCGCCAAGGGAAGGGGCCTTGCCAGGTATTGGCCAGATGCACGTCACCTGGCGCCAATTCCTCGCCCCAGGCGAATTCCGCGCCATCAAGCCCGCCACGCGCGGCAAATTCCCATTCCGCTTCGGTCGGCAGCTCCTCGCCCGCCCAGGCGGCATAGGCGGCAGCGTCTTCAAACGCGACATGGACCACCGGGTGATCTTCCCGGCCTGCGATGTCACTGCCCGGGCCTTCCGGGGCGCGCCAATGGGCGCCCTTGGTCCAATGCCACCAATGGCGAATGTCGCGCGTATCCACCGGGCCATCTGTCATGCGAAACACCAGCGCGCCAGGGGCCAGCATTCCCGGTGGCGCACCGGGATAAAGCGCGGGGTCAAGCGGTCGCTCGGCTACCGTCTTGTAGCCCGTGGCAGCGACAAAACGGGCAAAGTCCTGATTGGTCACCGCCGTCTGGTCCATCCAGAAACCCGCCACTTTCACGCTATGGCAGGGCCTTTCTTCGGGATAATGCCGATCTGAACCCATCAGGAAGGTGCCGCCTGGAATCCAAGCCATGGCCGCGCATTCCCCCGCCGGATCGGGCCTGTTTGGCCCTGCTTTCATGTAGCAACCACACCCGTAACCCAGCCAAACCCTTCATTAGATTGCCATCTTTGCAACAAAATCGTGCAATACTTTTTTGTTAATTAATAATTATTCCGGAAGTATATGATTGAGGTTCGCGAATTAAGGCTGGTCAAGGCCATTTACGAGCACGGCAGCTTGGTGCGTGCCGCGCGTATTCTTGGCATTGCCCAGCCCGCGCTGACCCGGGCGCTGGCGCGGTTGGAGGCACGGCTGCGTGGCAAGCTCTTTGAACGCAGCCGTCGTGGCGTGATCGCGACCGATCTGGGCCGCGCCATCATCGCCGAGGGTGCTGCGATTCTGGAAAGCCTGGAAAGGCTGGACCGGCATTTAGCCGAGGCGCGCGGCACCCAGACCCATGATTTGGATGTGATCGCCGGCGCCTATATGGCGGAAACACTCTGCCTGACCGCGGCGGCGCGCATGCTGGCGGCCTTCCCGACCACGCGGGTGCGGTTGGTCTCTGCGAATTGGACCGAGGTGCCGGCGGCGATCCTGGATCGGGAAGCACCGATCGGCATGATGGATATCCGCGGCTTTGTCGCAGACCGTGGCCTTTCGGTGGAAAAACTGCGCCCCCAACCGGGGATATTCGTCGCGCGCGCCGGGCATCCCTTGGCAAGCCGGGCGAGCGTGAGCCTGGCCGATATCATGGCCTATCCCTTGGCCTTTATTGGCCGCGCACCGCGCGAAGTGCAGGCACCGCATATCGCCGCGCGGGAAGAAGCGCGCCGCCTGGGTCAACTGCATCCTGCCTTTCCCGCGCTGGTCCATGAAAGCCCGACCGTGATGTTGAAACTATTGCCGCAATGCGATGCGGGGGCGGGGGTCAGTGTGACCATGGCGATGGACGCACTCCGCCACGGGGATATCGTGGCCCTGCCCTGGCAGCGCGCGCCTTGGGCTTCAATACATCCCGGCATCATTACGCTACGCAACCGCGCGCTTGGCGCGGCCGAGCAGGGGTTTTTGGATTTGATCCGCGCAGCGGATCAGCAGGCGGCGGAAGAATCGCTGGCCTGGTGCGAAGCGCAGGGTGTGCCGAGCGGGTGTGGGTGAGGGGGGCAGCGCCCCCGTCACAACCTCAATTATCCAAGAAAGACCTCAGCTTCCGGCTGCGGCTTGGGTGTTTCAGCTTACGCAGCGCCTTGGCTTCAATCTGGCGGATGCGTTCGCGGGTCACGTTGAATTGCTGGCCCACTTCTTCCAGCGTGTGATCCGTATTCATGCCGATGCCAAAGCGCATGCGCAGCACGCGTTCTTCGCGGGGCGTCAGGCTTGCCAGCACGCGCGTGGTCTGTTCGCGGAGATTGGATTGGATCGCGGCATCAATCGGGATGATCGCGTTCTTGTCTTCAATGAAATCGCCAAGATGGCTGTCTTCCTCATCCCCGATCGGGGTTTCAAGGCTGATCGGTTCCTTCGCGATCTTCAGCACCTTGCGCACCTTCTCAAGCGGCATGCCAAGCTTTTCGGCCAGTTCTTCCGGCTGAGGTTCGCGGCCGATTTCATGCAGCATCTGGCGTGATGTGCGCACCAGCTTGTTGATGGTTTCAATCATATGCACCGGAATGCGGATGGTGCGCGCCTGATCGGCGATGGAACGCGTGATCGCCTGGCGGATCCACCATGTGGCATAGGTGCTGAACTTGTAGCCGCGGCGATATTCGAACTTATCCACCGCCTTCATCAGGCCGATATTGCCTTCCTGAATCAGGTCAAGGAATTGCAGGCCGCGATTGGTGTATTTTTTGGCGATGGAGATAACAAGGCGCAGATTCGCCTCGATCATTTCCTTCTTCGCCTGGGTCATGTCTCGTTCGCCACGCGAAACGGTCGAATAAACGCGCTTGAATTCCGCCACCGGCAGCCCGGTTTCATTGGCCGCTTCGCTGATGCGCGCGCGGATTTGATCAACTTCGGTGCCATGCTTGGCGACAAAGGCTTTCCAGCCCTTGCCGGGCAGCGCGCCCACGCGTTCCAGCCAGGCAGGGTCCATTTCGCTGCCGCGCCACTGAGTCAGGAATTCATCGCGCTTGACCTTCTGGCTATCGGCCAGGCGCAGAACCTGGCCTTCCATCACGGTCATGCGGCGGTTCAGCGTTTTCAGCTGATCCACCAGTTCTTCGATCCGGTTGTTGTGCAATTGTACCTTTTCAACCAGCGTTATCAATTCCTGGCGGAGCTTTTCGTAGTTCTTCTCCCCGCGCGTGGCCAATTCCTCGCCCGAGGTGAAGGCTTCCATGCGCTTGGAACTGAGCTTGGAAAGCTTGGCGTAAATACCTTCAATTTGTTCAAAAGTAGCCAATACTTCCGGCTTCAATTTTTCTTCAAGTGCTGAAAGCGAAAGGCCCATGCCTTCCCCTTCCTCACCTTCTTCAAATTCCTCAACGGCGGCAGCCGCGACAGCTTCCGGGTTGCCGGCAGATTGGGTGGCTTCCAGGTCAATGATATCGCGCAGCAACATGCGTGGCGGTGTTTGGCGCACCGCTTCATGCCAGCGCAGGATCGCCTTGAAGGTCAGCGGGCTTTCGCACAAGCCGCCAATCATCATGTCGCGCCCGGCCTCAATGCGTTTGGCGATGGCGATTTCGCCTTCGCGGGACAGCAATTCGACACTGCCCATTTCACGCAAATACATGCGGACAGGATCATCGGTGCGCCCGACGCTTTCCTCATCCACATTGCCGCCGGCTTCTTCTTCTTCCTCGCCATCGGCGCGCGTGACGGGCTTTACCAGCGCGCCTTCGCCTTCTTCGGCTTCTTCCGCTTCAGATACCGTGATGCCGGCTTCGCTCAACATCGCCATGGTGTCTTCGATCATTTCCGAAGACACTTGTTCTGAAGGCAATACGGCGTTGATTTCGTCCACTGTCACATAGCCGCGTTCCTTGCCGCGGGCGATCAGCTTCTTTACCGCCGCCGATTGGATGTCGAGCATCATGCCTTCCACCTGTTCGTCGCGGGCTTCAACCGGTTCCGCCCCTGCCGCCGCTTTAGTCGCCATGCCGTGTCACTCCATTCAAGTGCAACAGGCACCCGGCGCCCCGGATGCCCGCGCAAAACCCCTCTACTATTATGGCGTTGCCGCCGCACCTTCGGCCATATCGGCCCCATCTTCCCCCCGACGCAAGGCGCCAAGGGCTTCGGTCAGGCGGATCAGCCTTTGCTGCGCCGCCGGGTCATTCGTGGCGGCGAAGGCTTCCAGCGCCGCTTTTTGGTCTTCAAGCAAAGCCGCCTCTCCGCGCAGCCGCAGGAAGAAATGCCAGAAGCCTTCCTCTACGTCCCGCGGCAGCGCATCGGGGTGCGCCGCTTGGGGCAGGGCCTCAGCGCCAAGCGCCCAGGCCGCAGCATCCGCCAACCCTTCAGTTGCGAGGTGGGATAGCAATGCCTCAGAGTCAAGGCGCTGAGAGTCCATAGGCCAGGACAGAATGGCACTTTGCAGGCTGCGTGCCGGGCCTTCGGGCAGGTCAAGCAGGCCGAAGGCTTCTTCGATCTGCGGCAGGAGCCAGAGGTGGCGGAGCAGAATGGCGATCAGGATGCGCGCCTGGGCGGTGCGGATGGCGGGTTCCACCAGGGCAGGGCGGGTCAGGCGCTGGGTGGGTGCGGCGCGGCCGGGCTGGCGGCGCGTGGCGGCAAAGAAGCGATCCAGTAAAGCCTGGCGATATTCCCCGGCCAAGGCGCGGTCCGTGATCGTGGCGGCGGCGGCGACCAGGCGGTTGCGCGCGGCGGCGCGCTGTTCGGGACTCGCCATGGCTTGGCCTTCCAAAAGCAGGCCATACAGCGCCTCGGACAAGGGGCGCGCGCCATCCAGCACAGCCTGGAAGGCAGCCTTGCCGCCCTTGGCGATCAGCGTGTCCGGGTCTTCCCCCGCCGGCAGGGAAGCGAGCTTCAGGCTGCGTTCGGCGCTGATCAGCGGCAGGGCGGCTTCCGCCACGCGGGCGGCGGCGCGGGCGCCGGCGGCGTCGCCATCGAAACAAAGCACCGGTTCGGGCGACAGGCGCCATAATTCCTGCAGCTGATCTTCCGTGAGCGCGGTGCCAAGCGGCGCCACCGCCCCGGTAAAGCCCGCCTGATGCAAAGCGATCACATCCATATAGCCTTCAACGGCTACCAGGGCAGCGCCGCGAAACACGCCTTCCCGCGCGCGGTCCAGGCCGTAAAGCGCGTAGCGTTTGCGAAAGAGCGGCGTTTCCGGGCTGTTGATGTATTTCGGCTGGCCATCCCCCAGGATGCGCCCACCAAAAGCAATCACCCGCCCGCGCCGGTCCCGGATCGGGAACATCACGCGGTTGAAGAAGAAATCGCGCGGTGCCTCATCGCCCTCGGGCGGCTTCAACAGGCCGGCTTCGATCAATTGCGACGTTTCGAACGCATCCTGCTTCAAATCCGCCTGCAAGGCACCGCGCCCGGCCCCCGCCCAGCCGAGGCCGAAGCCCTGGATGGTTTCCTCGGTCAGGCCACGGCGACGGAGATATTCAAGCGCTGGCCGCCCTTCAGGCAGGCGGAGGCGGCGCTGAAATGCCTCGGTTGCCGCTTCCATGACGGTATAGAGGTCCCGCGCCTGGCGGGCGCGTTCCGCATCGCGCGGGGCGAGTTTGGGGACATCCAAGCCCGCTTCGCCGGCCAGGCGTTCCACCGCTTCCATGAATTGCGCGCCTTCGGCCCGCATGACGAAGCTGACCGCATCCCCATGCGCGCCGCAGCCAAAGCAGTGGAAGTGATCGTCATAAACATAGAAGGAAGGCGTCTTTTCCCCATGAAAGGGGCAACAACCCTTCCAATTGCGCCCGGATTTGAGCAAGCGCGTCTTCCGCCCGATCAGACCGGGCAGGGGCGTGCGGGCGCGAAGCTCATCAAGGAAACCTGGGGGCAGGGCCATGGTGGGGGTCGAATACACCTTTTAAGGGCAAGTGGAGCGAGGTGAGGGCGCGAAAAAAACACCCCCTATAAATAGGGGAGTTGTTTTTGGGGGGGCTGGTTTGCGCCCCGGCACCAGGGCGGCTATCCCCAGCCACCGAATTTTGAAGGAACGCGACCATGACCCCCGCCGAACGCGCTGCCGTGCAGGCGCATCTGCGCAAGCTTTTCAGCAACCCCCGCATTCAGGTGACTGCGCCAGACCGCCCCAAGGGCAGTGTGGAGCTTAAAATCGGCAATGAATTCATCGGCACTGTCCACCGCGATGCGGAAGATGGCGATGTTTCCTATGCCGTGCAGATCGTGGTGCTGGCGGAAGATTTGCAGGATAACGACTGAAGCGGCCGCATGATGCTCATGCTTCCATTAGGGGGCATGAGCAGCTGCTGCCAATATCAGGAAGCCGGCAATTTCCGGATCATCACGATGGTGGAGCCAAGGGGAATCGAACCCCTGACCTCTTGAATGCCATTCAAGCGCTCTCCCAACTGAGCTATGGCCCCTTCGTGTGAGGCGCGGGTGTAGCGCCCAAGTGCGGTCTCGGCAAGGGGGCCCAGACCTATTCGCTTCATTTGGAAATTTTGGGCTAACCGCCATCCTTATTCGGGCGGCGGCGGAAGGCATCCAGGCTGACCACTTCGCCCGGTGGCGCGGGGGCGC
>Ga0194116_10007853_pt1 | contig 10929 bp, 11 predicted proteins | sample TA2MahsurfametaG_4_FD_148617 | JGI IMG/M metagenome (GOLD analysis project Ga0194116, IMG submission 148617) | Freshwater microbial communities from Lake Tanganyika, Tanzania - TA2015008 Mahale S9 surface | ecosystem: Environmental > Aquatic > Freshwater > Lake | place: Tanzania: Lake... | reverse complement strand
TGGGGATGCCAGGAAAATAGTAATATGGCCGTTTTTGGGTCTTTTATCGGGAAACCCTGCCGATAACAGCCCATAAGCCACAACCGGCAAACTGTCACGTAAATTGATTAATTTTAGACATCGTGCATAGTCCTTGGAGGGTGATTCAACCGGCCGTGGCCTATGGGCGGAACATTAGCGGTCATTGGTAGAAATACCCACAAAAAGAGTAAATTTGAACATTAAAAAAAGAAAATATGAGAAAAAAAGGGTATAACATTTGGATTTTGGCATTTAGCAGCATTATACTTCTTTCATTTGCTAGCAATAACTTAAATTACCAAACCGAATGCGTAACAATTGAAACAGATGGATATGTCACCATAAAAATATGGGACACCCAGAAAGGTGAAAAATACAAGCCCGAACAAGCCCGAAAAGATGCTATCCATGCAATTTTATTTTCAGGAATATCTGCAGGTAATGGTTGTAGTACACAACCTCCAATTTTAAACAAAACCGAGGAGCAAGAAAATTTTAAAACCATTGAAAAGAGTTTCTTCGCCAAGAAAGGTAAATGGTCAATGCTTAGCTCTGCAACTGAAAGCACATTGCTAGCTAACTTAGGATTAACAAATTGGAAAGTATACCAAGTATCTATTTCAAAAAACGAACTTCGAAAATACCTAGAAGAACAAAAAATAATCAAATCACTTACTAATGGATTCTAAAATGAAAAAATTACACTTTATACTAATAGCTTTTAGTTTGCTTGTTTCAACAAATACACTATTTGCACAAGCTAAAAAGCCAACCTTAATGATTTTACCCAGTGACAACTGGTGTGAGCAGCGTTATTTCATGACCGAGTTTGATAATCAAGGCACCAAACAAAAAGTTCCGAACTACAAACAAGCTTTTCAAGAGGATACAGAGTTAGGTCAGGTTATCAGTAAAATCGGCTCTTTAATGATTGATAGGGGCTTTCCGTTAAAAGATGCAGAGCAAGAACTGAAAGCAATTGAAGCTCGAAATGCCGAAGATAATATGACTACAAGCACTGCGAGTGGTTCTTCCATTTCCGAAAGTCCATTAGATAAATTAAAGAATAAAGCTAAAGCAGATATCATTATTCAAATTTGGTGGAAAATAACAAAAACCGATAATGGAAAAGTTATATCTTTTGTATTAGAAGCCTTTGATGCATACACCAGCAAGCGTATTGCATCTTCAACGGGAAATGGCACCCCAAATAATACCGATATTGTTCCAGTATTACTTCAAAATGCAATTTTAGCAAACATTTATCCTTTTGCGGCCCAACTGCAATCGCATTTTGATGATATGTTTATTAATGGAAGAGAAATTTTGCTTACAGTAAAAAAATGGAACAGCTGGGAAAACAACATGGAAACTGAGATTGATGGAAAAGAAATAACGGATTATGTAAAGGAATGGCTACAAAAAAACACCGTAAAAGGAAGATTTAACATGAGTGATGCTACCGAAAATGTAATTCGTTGTGAACAGGTGAGAATTCCTTTGTATGATACTAACAACAATGCCATTGATGCACGCCAATTTATAAAGGGCTTACAAAAGTATTTAAAGGCAGCACCGTTTAATTTTGAAGTAAAACTAATGACTCGTGGACTAGGGGAAGCAATCCTTGTTTTGGGTGAAAAATAACTTTATGAAGATTTATATTTTTATAATTATTTTAATACTAATGCCATTCTTGTCTTTTTCTCAAGATTTAACAATAGATGTTGATGGTTCAGGAAAAACATGTCAAGAGGCAAGTAATGACGCTTTAAGAAACGCTGTTAATAAAGCGTATGGCTCTATTATTAGTTCCAAAACAGAAATAAGTAATAATGAATTGATATCAGATGATATAACTGTGCTTACAAGTGGCAATGTTTTAAATTACGAAATAATAAAGAATTGTTCCGAAAAAAATGGAACATTTTCTATAACACTAAAAGTGACTGTTTCTCAAACTAAATTGAAAAAATTTATTGAGGGTAAAGGAAAGTCAATTTCAATTAGTGGTGAACTATTAAAACAAAAATCAGATCAAGAAGTTGCTGCTACAAATGCTGAAATTAGCATAGTTGAAAATATTTTATTACAATTAGAATCATTTACAATTGATCCCTTTGACTATGAAATAAATATTGGGCAAATAACTATAAAAGATGGTAAGTATTGTTCATTACCAGCCGATATAACAATTAAAACGAATATTAACTTCTATAATGCATATCTTAAATTAGTAAAAGACATAGAAAGAATTTCAATAAATTTAACAGATCAAAATTTTCGAAAAGAAACTTTAAAAAAAACTAATTTTCCTATTACCATAAATTCAAAAGTTTATTATTTAAGAACTAGTAAATCAATTGATTTAATTAATAAGTTTTATAATAAAATGATTGCAAAAATGGATAGTTATACGGTTGTTGACGATTGTTTGAAAGAATTGTATTTAAAAGAAAATAACAATAGTATTAAACTAAATTACAACTTATTATTTTTCCCTGATCTAGATTATATTGCTAAAACTATTTCAGGTACATTTACTGCTACAATTGACGAAATAGGAAGCTTAAATCGAATAATTATTTTTGCAAGCCATAAGTTATTAGAATATAAAAACGGAAAATCATTATCCGGAGAATTAGCCCTAATGAAGTATTCTGAAACAAATCCATTAGAGTTTGAATCATTAAAAAACAATTTGATTAAAAACTTTGAGGAATTAGCTAAAGAAAAAGAAGATGGAAATATTAAACTTAATTATGCTATTTCATTTTTAAATAATGGACAAAATAAAAGTACAATTGAAAATTTAAAAGTTTCTCAAAAAAATTACCAGCAAATTATTGAAAGGAGTATTAATCAAATAAAATTAAATCCAAGTAAATTATGTGGTAATTTCAATAAAACTACCGATGAAATAAAATTAGATTTTAAATGGGAAACCTATAAAAGTAGTTTTGCCTATGAAAATGGCAAAGAATCAATTTATAATTCATATTTTAGAAAACAAAATTTACCATATGGTACATATATTTTAACTGTTAAAGAAAAAGAACTTAATGAAATTAAATTCAAAGACATATTTATATCAAACTATACTACAAGAGGTCCTTTAACTGCATTATACTCAGCAGTTTTGCCAGGTTTGGGCACGAGAAGAGTAACATATAATGAAAAAAAAGGATGGAACAGGTTTGCATTAGTGGCCACCCCATTAGCACTATCAATACTTTCGAAAATGATATCAAACAGCTACTTTAACAAATATTTGAATGCATCAGAACAAACAGAAATTGACAAATCTTTTAGTTCTGCTGAGTTTTACCATAAAAGCTCAATGTTATTGGTAGGTGTAGGTGCAGTATTTTATGTTTATGACTTTGCTTGGGTTTTTGGTAAGGGGTTGAGCAATTTGTCAAAAAAACATAAAATCAAAACTGCAGAATATCAAATTCAATCTCAAATATTGAAGTAAAATGAAAAATTTAGTATTATTTTTTATCCTCTGTTTCATAATTACTTCTTGTAATAAAGATGATTTAACTTGGAATCTAAAAAGAACATCTCCGAAAGATGCAAAACTTGAAGTATCAAAGATCATTTATTCAAATAATTGCTCAGATCTGAGTGGCTTCCAATTTATTGCAACCGGCCCAGGGACGCCTTCGTCAATATATTGGGACGTAACAAACAATGGTTTTAAAGGCAGTTGTTTTAAAACACAAGGTAATTGTACAAATGCTTCAATAAAATTAAACTTATATGCAAATCAAGATGGCATTTTGAGATTTTATCTTAAAACAAGAGGTATGCCTAATGAGCTAAATACCTTGCCATTTGTAAAAATAAATTCAACGTCTATTAATACAGCAATAATATCGGGTAACGAAGATTCAAATGGTGAATGGTTACAATTGCAAACAGAAATTTTAAAAGCTGGAAATAATGAATTAGAAATTAAATTCAGTGGAAGCTCAATAAAGACATTTTATATTGATGAAATTGAATTGTGGTCCACCTTATATTAATTATCTTATTCTCACTTAAAATTTTAATACATGAAAAAAATTATATCTGTACTTATTTTTACTGTTGTCGCAATTTCCAGCAATGCGCAAGTGATGTTGGATGACTTCGGAAGAATTGTTTTAAACACTTATTTGCCTGATAACATAGCAATACCATCAGAAGCAAATACCTTGCTAATAACCAAGCTAAATCAAATTACAAGTAACAACGGCATGGGTGGGAGTGCTATTAATCCTAGATTTATCATAACAGCTAGTGTAAACATTGGCACAAAAGACATTATTGCAGGACCGCCACAAATGATTGCTCAAAATATGGATGTAACTTTTTTTGTTGCGGATGCACTAACAAACACTGTTTTTTCAAATACTTCTTTAAGCTTAAAAGGTATTGGTACAAACGAAAATAAAGCCTTTATAGAGGCATTCAAGACCATTAATCCTAAAAATAAAGAATTAAAGAGCTTTTTGAATGAGGGTAAAAACAAGATTATCAATTATTACAATACACAATGTGAATTTATAATTAGAGATGCGCTTTCTCTATCGAAAAAAGGAGAATATGATGCTGCAATTCATAAACTTGTTGTTGTACCTGATGTGTGCGAAAATTGCCATAGAAAAAGTATGGATACAATGCAGTACATCTACCAGCAAAAAATAGATAAAGAGTGCTTACTGATTATGCGTAACGCCCAAACCACATGGATGGCGAATCAGAATTCTACAGGTGCTGCAAAAGTGGCTGAGATTATTAATACCATAAGTCCTTTTTCTACATGTGAACCAGATGCTGGGAATTTAATGCGTCAAGTACAATCAAAGCTTGCTGCTGAAGAAAAAGCCCAGTGGGAGTTACAAATACAAGAACACAGAGATGCCGTTAAACTAAAGGAGGAAGCCTTACGAATTGATGAAGAAGACCGAAAAAGACAAGTTGCATTACAAAAAGACGCTCAAAAACAACAATACTCACTTCAAAAAGATGCTCAAAAGCAACAATACTCACTTCAAATATACGCTCAAAAACAACAATACTCACTTCAAAAAGACGCTCAAAAACAACAATACTCACTTCAAAAAGTTGAACAGGAGGTTGGTGGGTTTAGAGGGGTTGTTAATTCACTTGTTAAACTTAAAATGAGCTTTTGGAGAGCTGGTTCGCAACAATATTTAAACTCGCAACAAATTGATTATTCAAAAGTAAAACTAAATTGATATGAGCACAATAAAATGTCCGAATTGTAAGGCAGAATTACCAGCATCTTCAACTACCTGCGAATGGTGTAGTTTTGTTATTAATAGAGGTGGCGATGATTCTATTGAACAAATAAGCAAATCCATACTTCAATACATTAAAGATGCAAAACAACTACCAGAGCATAATCTATTCAGTGCAATAAGAAAAAATGCAAAATTTTCTATGACTACATTTGCTATAACTGCTTTTGTTTTGTCATTTAAAATAAATTGGCTTTTTGGAATACTTGGATTAGTATTTTTAGCTTTTGCTCTTTACTCGCTTTTTCAAAAAGCAGATCAATCAGATTTGGAGCTAACTAAACTGAAGGCAGATTTTGAGGCTGATATTCTAAAATTAAAAAAGCTATACGGAGCTAATAATTACGTCTCACAACAAATTAAGCAATACAATAATGATTGGCGTGTAGTTTTGAATAGTAAAAATAAATCTAAAAAAATAGAATGGGCTAGTTACATCGTAATTGCTACTTTATTGGTATTGGCATTTTCTCTTCCTACAGCAAAATCAGATCAGGAGATAAAACAAGAATTGATACTTTCAGAAGCGGAAACTGTGCAACAAATAGAATCTGCTATTGAAAATAACAAAACGGTAGAGGCAGAAAAATTACTTCTACAAGTTAAAACTCTGGAGAATATAATTAAAATAAAATCGATGATATCACTCAATAAGATTAAATCGAAGCTAGTTGAAGTAACAGCGGATATTAAGGCTGAAAGATTTGAGCAAGCCCAGCAAAACTTAGTAAATCTGAAGTGGGTAAAAATTTCATCCGATTACGATATGGAGCTTATTGAGGAAACATATTTTAAACAATTTGTCACTCTTAAAAACGAAGTAATTGGAATGTTACCAGCAAATTATAAGATTGAATTAGAAGATGAATTAGCGTTTTAGCTTAATTATAAATTAAATATAAAAATGGGATTATTCAGTAAAAATAACAATGAAGGCGGTTTAATGGATGTAATCCGCTGCGATGAAAAAGACTATCTAATTTGGAAATGGTCTCCATCTGGAGAGTCAAACTCTTCAAATAGAGAAAATGCCATTAGGTATGGTAGTAGTTTGAGGGTTAAAAATGGAGAAGCTGCCGTTTTCTTTTATAAGCAAGGGAATGGTGTAATTGAAGATATTATTACTGGACCGGTAGATCAGTTTCTTAAAACCGACAATTTTCCTATACTTACAAGTTTGGTTAGCTTAGGTTGGGATGGCAAATCCCCGTTTAATGCAGAAATTTATTTTATTAATTTACAGGGTAATACCCAAATAAAATTTGGCACACCAACCTTTGATTTATTTGATCCTAGCTTTCAGAATTTGGGTGTGCCTTGCAATGTTAGGGGTAATATTACGTTCAATATTTCAGATATTCCCAATTTCATCAAGCTTAACCGTTTACAGGAGTTTACGCTTTCAGATTTCTCGGAACAAATAAGAGAATTTTGCGTACGAAAAATAAAATCTGTGGTTACAAATATTCCAATTGATAACAATATTCCGGTAATGCAGATAGAGCGTAAAATTGATGAAGTGTCCGATATTATTAAAGCGAAGCTTAAACAGGCCATGGAAGATGATTTTGGTGTTAACCTGAAACGCTTCGATGTTTCTTCGATAGATTTAGATCGGCAGCACGACCACTATCAACAGTTAAAGCGAATTACCATTGACCAAACATCTAAGAAAATTGAAGCTACAACTGATATAGAAATTGAAAACCTCAGTGAAATGGCACGTATTAATCGTAAAGATACTGAATTAGGGGTAGAGGGTAAGAACTTTGCTGTACACCAGTTAAATCAGCAAACAGATGTATTAAAAACCGCAGCAGAAAACCTTGGGCAGATGAGTAATGTTAATTTAGGTGATGGCGGTGGTTTAAATCCTGCAGGTTTGATGTTTGGTATGGGTATTGGTGGTGCTATGGGGAATCAAGTTGGTGGAATGATGAATAACATGAACAATACCCCCCCACCTCCACCTCAAAATGTATTTCATATTTCTATCAACGGACAGCAAGCAGGCCCATACAGTCTTGAACAGTTAAAACAATTGGCATTAAACAATCAATTTACTCAGCAACATCATGTTTGGAAACCTGGAATGGCGGGTTGGGAATTAGCATCTGTAAATAGTGAAGTATCTAGTATTTTTAGTATTGTACCTCCACCACCTCCAACCATTTAATGTTATGTATAGAATTAATTATTTTTTCGCACTTTTAGCCATTTTATTTACGGCTGTTATTACATACGCCTTATGGGTTTATTCAGGTAATAGCTTTAAACCTTTGTATGTTTCCGTGGCAGCTACTAGTACACTGACTTATTTATTTTTTACAATGGCATTTGCTCATCAAAACGAAAAAAAGACAATTAATATTGGAACATTATCAGTTTTCTTTTTCATTATTAACGTTGTGCATTTACTTTATTTCTCTGGGGCTGAGAGAGGAGAAAGTGCTTTTATCATTAGTTGTTCATTGATTATTGTACCATACATAGCATTTGTATATGGAATTTCTAAATCTAAAACTTAAATCTAAATTAATCATTTAGTTGTGGACACTAAAATAAAGTTAAAGAACAAAAGAACCATTAATTTTTATACAAGCAAAACAGAACAAAGGAAAAAGTTGGAATATTAGTTGATTTGGATAAACTTTATAATATTTTTAAAAATTCAATTACAGACTTAATTTCCTTTTCAATAGTTAGCAATCAGCCAGACAATGACTTTATAAATGAATGAATTAAATATTTGCTAAAACAAGATGTTTCAAAAATTGGTAAATTAAGAGTATTGTTCGGCCTCTGTAAAATTATCATTTATTTTTTACTGAATCTTTAAAAAAAACCAACAAAATGAAAAAATTCTTTTTACTAATAGTTATAGTACTTCCAATTATTTCTCATGCACAGTCTTTCAACGAAGATAAAATATTGATTAGCAATTTTCTCAAACGCATGTATACTGTCAAACCCTTTGAAGGGGTAAAAATTGTTGATGATTACAATCATCAGTATTTGGTTTCAGTTATTAGTTTAGAAAAAGCGAAATTTACAAGTGAATCAACAATGAATCGAATTGCTCAAGTTAAAGCGCAATCTCAGGCTAGTACTTTTTTGAATGGTGCCACAATTTCAATGGATATGTTAATAACAACCAAAGAAACCAAGGACTCAACAAAAAATGTAAAAACTATTGTTGAAACTGTTGAACAGATAAAACAAAATTCAGTTGGTTTCTCACAGGGCCTTGAGGTTTTGACTGTATTCGAGCATATAGATGGCATTAGAATGGTATTTATCTATTTTAGGCAGTTGAATTTTGAGTAGTAAACTAAACTAATAGTTGGTTATTTTATGTTTCGATATTTCTTTATTCGAGTTATTATATTAGTCATTTTTTAACATGTCAGTTGTTTCTCAGTTTTTTTCTACATTTTAGAATAGCATGAAATACATTTTCATACTTGTATCATTTTGCTTTATTTATACAGCAAAATCGCAGTCATTCAGCAGCGAACAAACCGCAGCTGTGAATTTTATTAAACGCGTTTATAGCGCGTCGCCATTTGAAGGTGTCAAGAAAATTGAAGGTGATGAGGGTATTTACCATGCAGTGGCGGTTTCCATGATGAATATCCCCAAGGATTCAGTTCTTGCCTATGTCTCCATGGCTAAGGTTAAGGCTCAGGATTTGGCTGAACAAGGCTTTGCGGAGCCTTGCGTGAAATTTGAGATGGTCAACCGTATGGATAGTCGCAACCAAAGCACCTACCTTTTCATGTGCACCACTTTGACTCAGTTTATTACTGACTTCCTGAAACGGAAAACAACGGATGGTGCTCGAATCATATCGGCACCCGGCAACAAGTATATGGCAGCCTTTATCACGCTCGAGAATACCAAGTATAGCGACGAAGTCATGCGCGACAAAGCAGCCTTTATGAAAGCGAAACAGTACGTCAATACATTAGTCAACGGCTCCACCATTAGTTCAGAACAAATATTGCGTACAGACGAAGGTGATGCCTCGACCGCAGTAACCAATACCGAAATCATCAAAGAGCAGGCTATGGGCTTTATTCAAGGTCTTGAATTGCTCTTGGTCAAAGAACTTTTTCCCTCCAAAACAACCTATGTCTATTATTCCAAACTCTAAGTCCAATCCATGAAATCAATCAAACAATACCTCATCGCCATGTTATGGCTTTTAATGCCCGTGATGCTCTTTGCTCAACCGGAGAACAAGGATGTAACCATCGTTGCCAGTGGATCTGGTGGCACCTTGGAGGATGCCAAACAGGCGGCCCTTCGTAGTGCCACAGAACAGGCCTTCGGCGCCTTTATTTCTTCCAAGACTGAGATGTTTAACGATGTGGTGGTCGCGGATCAAATGGCTTCGGTATCGAGCGGGAACATCAAGTCCTTTGATGTATTGAACCAAGACCAATTGCCCGACGGTCGGTGGGGTGTCACGCTCAAAGCGATTGTGTCGGTCGATAAGCTAACCAGCTTTGTACAGGCCAAAGGCATCAGCATTGAGATCAAAGGGGGCATGTTTGCCCTGAACATAAAGCAGCAGGCATTGAATGAAACAGGAGAGTTATCAGCCATGTCTGAAATGGTGGGTCTGTTGCATGAAGCAATGCAAACCTCTTTTGATTATCAAATCAATAGTTCTCAACCTAGGTCTAAGGATTCAGGGAATAATAACTGGGAAATTACGCTTGCTGTTACCGCGACCTGCAACAAGAATATGGATTTCTGCGCGAATTATTTCATCAAAACGCTTACCGCATTGTCCCTGACCGCAGCTGAAGTGGAAACCTACAAATCATTGAATAAGCAAGTTTTTCCAGTCAATGTCAGTTATGCAGGCAATACTATGGCCTTTTATTTGCGAAAACAGACCTCCATTTCTGCAATAAATTCCTTAGTGTCCAATTGGGGATTTTATACCCGCCTTTTTGCGGTGCAATCAGGCATGGATGAGACAACGGGGAATGGTGAGGGTCGATTGCATGAATTTGGAAATAGGGGTATTTCATTTCTTAGTGCCGGTCAAAGTGCAGGGACATTTACCTGGAACGATCAGCGAACTTTGAGCCAAATCGAACAAATGACAGGTTATTCGGTGAGACCCCTCGGTGTTAAATCGCAATTCAAGCATGGCGGTTATGTGGTGCAAGAGTCAAACGGCCATGGCTTTGTAGCAGCGGTCTGCGATATTGGGAAAATGAATTGGGAGGCTGCCAAAACAGCTTGCGAGGAATTGGTTATGAACGGATACAGCGACTGGGTACTACCGGACAAGGATCAATTGGGGTTAATTTACAAGGCCTTGTATCAAAGGGGGATTGGTGGTTTTGCAGGAAGATGGAATTGGAGCAGTTCGGAGTATGATGCAAGTAGTGCGTGGGACTTCTATTTCGAGGACGGGAAAGCCTACTACTACAGCAAGTACCGCACGATACAAGTACGTGCGGTTCGCGCTTTTTAACTATTTAACAATTTAACCATTTCCCCGCTGAAGGCGGGGATTTTTTTTTGAAAACTGCCTAAACGTATATTTTGGTGTCAAAATAAAAGCTTATTAAGG
>Ga0194116_10007852_pt1 | contig 10931 bp, 7 predicted proteins | sample TA2MahsurfametaG_4_FD_148617 | JGI IMG/M metagenome (GOLD analysis project Ga0194116, IMG submission 148617) | Freshwater microbial communities from Lake Tanganyika, Tanzania - TA2015008 Mahale S9 surface | ecosystem: Environmental > Aquatic > Freshwater > Lake | place: Tanzania: Lake Tanganyika... | reverse complement strand
AGTTTTATTTAGAGATTAAATTGGGGATTGGGGTTTGGGGATTGGGGATTGGGGATGGGGGATTGGGGATTCGGCCCAATCCCCAATCCCCAATCCCCAATCCCCAATCCCCAATCCCCAATCCCCAGAAAAAATAGAAATAATTAAAAAAAAGACAAATTAAAATAAAGAAAAGTATTATTTATTTATTTATTTTTTTCTTTAAGTTATTTTTTATTATTTAAATTTGTGTTTCTTTTAAAATAATAATAATTATTATAATTATACTAATAATCTTTTATATTGAAGATTAAAAATTTAATTATCATTTTAATGTCGAATATAATATTACCAGATTATTTTAAAAAATGAAATCATAAAAATATTAAACTTTAATATTTGAAAGGAGAATATTATAAAACTATTTTAGAAGAATTTGTGTCATATTTTCATCAATTTCATGTAATTCTAAAACTGCAATTTTGAATGCTGTTAAAAATTTTTCCAAAGATATTTCTTCATTATCTTTGAGGATTCTAAATTGTTCTTCCACCCATTGATAATTAGGCAGTTGATTTTTCAATTTCAAAGCTTGATCCAATTCTTCAACAAATTTCACAACATTAGTTTTATTTAATTTCATGTCTTTATCTTTATAGATTTTTGTAACTTTTTCAAACATTTTATTATGCCCTTTGTCAATCATTCTCCTTTTTCTTTCTTTACGAGTATATATTAAGAATTTTTCATTTAATTCCAGATTTTTTCCATATTTTGGGTTATTTCTCATTAAAAATTCAGCAAGATAGTTGCATGGATTGAATCTATTCACTTCTTTTTCATCTTCTTTCCCAGAAAAAAACATTAGTTTTTCAACATTTTTTGATAAACTTTCTAATGCTGGTAATAGAGTTGAAAATAATTTTTCACATAAATATAAATCCATGAATTCATTGTTTTTTAACAAAACATCATCCATTCCAGAAATTAAAGAATAAAAAATTTCACTGGTCATTTCTTTTGTTGAAATTAGATTTGAAAATTCCGATTGAAATAAGAGTAAAAAATATTTGTCATCTGTATACTCTAATTTGCTATCATTCATTTTTTATTTTATTTGAATATAATTTAATATGTTATTAATTTCGAAAAATTGTAACCCCCTAAAAAAATAAAAAATTTATTGATTATAAAATATATTTCGAAAAAAATTATCTTTATCATAATTCCCAATCAATAAATAATATTAGAGTATTTCAATGAAAGAAATCAATCTTAGATAATATAGAGAAATAAAATAATTAAAAACGCAAAAATCATTACAAGATAAATCTCGCAGATTATTATAATTTTTCTTCATAAAAGCTTAACTATTCAAGGAATATAACTTAAAATTTATCTCTGATTTGAGATTTAAGAATAATCAATAAAATATAATTTTTAATTTTATTAATTATTGCTTAATTTATAAATTTTATTTTAAAATATATGAAAGGAAATTTTAATTTCGATAACCGATTAAATTTCAACAGTTGGGATTTTTTTTTTAAAGTAATCAGAAAAAAATTTAAAGGGGTTCTCAATCTATTTATTTTCTATTTTTTTTTTTTAATTATTTTTGATTGCAACAAATTCATATATTCTATCAATATAGATACTCAACAAACTTACAAACACAATTTAAATATTTCTAATAATTTAACATCGTTCTCCATTATAGAAAAGATGAATAGATTACCCGACATAAATGAATTTTATTCCCATATTTTTTTGTTTGATGATCCTGATAATTTCAACATAAATCCAAAAACAGGAACCATTAATACAGGGTACAAAATACATATCAAATATCCATGCAGTAGTTATCCTATAAATATCAATTTAGATTTAGATATTTTTGACCCAATTTCTGAAATGGAGTTAATGATCTTTTCGGATTATTTGGCTGTTAATCTAAATAATTGTAACGAAAATATTAATAAATTCAATTTACCTCCAATCCCAGAAAAAATTATAACTAAATTAAAAACTGATTATGTAATCCTTAATTATTCTTTAAAATTAAAGAATTCTAAAGGAACAATTGAATATTTTAGCCAAATTGGTAATAAATATTTTCTCAAAAAGAAAGATAATATTATTCCATTCGATATTAAAAATAATCCAGTCAAAGATAATAAGGAAAAAATTGAAAATTATGAAAAAATGAATTTTATAGAAAAAAAAGATATTCTAAATAATACATTGAAAAACTTAACAAAAGAAAACGATAAAGATGAAAATTTGCAAATTTCTATTTTAATAAGTGAATATTTATTATCTACAAACTGTGATTCAAATCTTTTATATGAGGAATTTAATATAAATAATAACATTCATAATTATAAACATTTAATAGATTCTTATTTAGCAAAACACCTCATTGAAAATAAAAATGAATTATCAAGTAAAAATAGTAATGATTATTCATTAAAAAACTTTAAGGAAGATGATTATAATAAATTATATTTTTCTTTGTATTTAGAAGAAGAATGTAATAATACTCTAATCAGAACTTTGGAAAAATCAATGAAAAATTTAATTGAAAATTTCCAATGTGAAAATGTAGAAAATATAATATTTAACCAATCAAATCCAAATAATACAATTCTATTAGCAGCTTTATCAGTTTTATATCCAAGCATTAAAAATTTTTATTTTTCGGAAAATTCTTTTGCAAATCATTTTACAATGTCCAATTGCCTAAGTATATATGGACTAAATTTACTAAGAAAGCTAAATTCAACATATCACAATGATATAGATGATTTATCAAACGAATTTATGGAATCAATTTTTTTAACAGCTTCTAATGTTTTGGATACTTTAAGTAATAATACAAATTTTAATAACAAATCTTATAATGAGGAATTCTCATTAATTATAAATGATGAAACTATAAAAACAAAAAATTTAATTGAAACACAAGAAAAATTATTCATCAATAACAATTTTAACAATAAGAGTAAAATAAAATCTAATAATTTGATTTATTTTTATGAAAAGATAAAAAAAAATGAATCAAATCAGCAAATATTAATGCTTAAACAAAATTACCCAAATAGTATTTATAAGCAAGAAAATAATCAAAGCATTTTCTATAAAAATTTTTCTTTAAAATATGAAATTTCAGATACTGATATAATTATCTCAATCCCTATTGATTATATTTTGGAAAAATATAAATTAAAAGAAATTTATGTTTCAGCCATAAATTATAAGAATTTTCCTCTTTTAAAAAATATTAACAAAACTTACTCAGATGATGTTGTTTCTATAAAAATATTTGATGCAATTAAAAATGAAGTAGTAGAAATAGAAAATTTGGATGATGATTTTCCAATCAAAATATATTTAAACAAAACAGACAAAAATAATTTAAATTTAAACACTTGCTTATTTTATGATGACGAACTGAAAATTTGGAATGATTATAAATGCAAAAGAACTTCCGAATCTTCCTCAGATTATATTATTTGCGATTGCTATCATTTAACAGAATTTTCTTTTTCAATTATAAATCCAGTTGATATTTACAAAGATTTAATTGCAATTTTAAGAGATATAAGATTTATTAATAATCTCAGTGATTTTAAATATTTTAATTTTTCAAATGGTGGTGTTTTGTATATGTTTTTGGCTTTTTTATTAATTTTATTAATTGGGCTTTATTTTATTTTGAAGGAAGAAATAAAAGAAAAAAAATATGATAATTTGAATAAAGAAAAAAATCTTGATTTATTTATTGAAGATGAATTATACTTATATTACGATGATGATGAAATTATTGTTAAAAAATTTTTCAATAAAGAAGTCATGAAAAGAAATCTTAAAATTAATATCAAAAAGTTTGATAAAAAATGTTACTTAAACTCCTCAAAAAATGATGATTTAAATTCTGATATGACCAATAATGAAAATTTAGAAATTCATAGAAATCTTTTGGAGGAAAATAAATTTATGAATAAAAGTTTACCTAATGAAAAAATAATAGATTCCTATGATAATCAAACTAATGATAATTTGAAGATATCTACAAATATAAATAACATAAATGAAATAACAAATAGCATTGGTATAATTGGAAAAATAAATAATAATAAAAAAACAATTAATTTTGGAAAAGAATTATACTATGCATTCTTAGTAATTTCGAATGAATATAGAATTTTTGCTTTATTTTCAAATGATCCTTTTATTATGAATAAATATAGTATTCTATTTATTTTATTTTTTGATATAATTAATTATTTTGCAATAAGTTCGTTGATTTCACCAAATAATTCTTTTTCTGGAGATCCGAAAAGAACTTCTTATGGATATATATATGTAGATAAAAAAATTGCAATTTATTTTTTGATTATTCTATTTTCAAAAATCCCAAGAATTTTATTAACTAAATATGTGAGAAGATTATTGATTGATAAAAATACTGATAAGGATTTAAAAAAACAAAAAAGATTTTATATATACTGTGCAACTTATATGTTGATCATTTTTGTTTTTATTTTTTTCTTAATAAATACACTTTGGATCTCAATGAATAATGTAAAACATAAAAGGACAAATAACTTCATCTACAATTTTATTTTTTCTTATTTATTGAAATATGTCTGGATTTTTATCTTCATTTTTATAAAATCTGTTTTATTTTATTTCTTAAAGAGGTATGATAATACTCATATCAATAATCTCTATTTATTAACATTAAATATATATACTTTTATTCCTTGATATTTATTATATCTCGAGTTATTGAAGTTGGATAAATATATTTTATATTAACCCAATCTTATTCAAGATACAAGTTCGTTATTATAAATTTTTATTAATTATACATTTTTAAAAGGCGTAATTACAAATATTAAATAACGATCAATTATTATCAGTTTATCAAAAATTAATTCATTTTGAAAAAAAAAAATTTTTTAGTTCATTTTTTATGAATTAGCGAAATATTTAAAATTAACTATTAAGTTTGAAAATTTTATATATTCTACAAAAAATGCTTTTTGAGTTAAATATTAAATTTAAAGAAAATATAAAAGGGATTCCTTATAATTCATTACAGACTAAATAAAATTCAAAATCTTTCTAAAATTAGACATTTGATAAACTTTTTTATTTTTAAGAACAATCATGAATTTACAAGAAAGATTTTTTTAAAAAAAATATTCAAAATTTAATTTTTTTGTTAAATTAAATCTTCTATCAAATTAGATAATTTGAATTTATTAATTATTAGTATGATCCAGATCTAGATCTTGAATATCTTCTTTTTTTACTTTTTTTTTCTTTTCGGTCTCTGCTTCGACTTCTACTTTTATCTCTTTTTCTTTCATTTCTTTCATGTTTTTCTGACTTTTGATATCTTTCTCGATCTGATCTCTCTCTATCCCTTTCATATTTGTCTTCTCTATATGAAGAATGATGCTCGTTTTTTTTAATTACACGGGATTCCAAGTCTTTCACTCTCTTAGTAATACTTGAAGATCTGCTTCTTGATCTTGAATATTTCCTAAATTTTATTTTGTCAATCATAATAAGAGATAAAGATTGTTTTATCATATAAGACTATATATATTTTATTAATATTTTATTTGATATCCATATAATTATAATTTCTTGATTTCAGAATATAAAAATTTGAAAATGTTTAATAAGTAAAATATTTAACTTTTATTTAAAATATGACGAAATATTTTCACAATTCGATGATGATTATTATTTTTCATTAAGACTCCAAAGAAAAAGAATGGGTGTTAGTATTTCTCAAAAGAGATGGGAATTATATATAAAATAGTTTGATACTTTAATTATTTTGAAAAAAATAAATTGTTTTATAATATCACTAACCTTTTTTTTTCCTTCCTCATTTCCCTTTCTCTCTCTCGCATCTTCTCTTTTTCTCTGAGTTCCCTTTGCATCCTCTCTCTTTCTTTTTCTTCCTCTAATCTCATTTTTCTTTCAAGTTTCTTTCTTCTAATCATATCTAAATACTCTCTAATTCTGGCATATCCAGTATGTAATTTTCCTTCGATATGAGTTTGAAGTCTTTTTTCATTATCTTGTAGAGATTGTAAGGCTCCGCAAACTTCGCAAACTTTCATTTGCTTTTCCTTTATCATAAGTGGATGTTCACTCATCATATTGAGTTCGATTTTTTGTTCTTTTAATTTTTCAGTTTGATCCATAATTAATTGAGAATCATCAATTCTTCCAAGTTCTCCAAATTTTTCTGCTTGTTCAAGTAGTTCTTGGATTTTGATATCAATAAAACGAATTTGATCAACAAGGTCTTTAGGCTTTTCAGTATCAGGAAGTGGAGCCTCTATTCTCTCCAAAGATTTTTTCATTTTATTATCCACTTCTGCTATCAAGCTTTCAAGAAAATCCATCAGACTTTCTTCATATTTTATTTGATATTGCTCTTTATTCGGATCTTTCTCAAACTGTTGTTTATAGAATTGATCGTGTCTTTTTTTACAAGGACCTAAATCTGATTTTGTATTTGGAAATAAATCATGAGGACAAAAGTTTAAGAGATAGTATTTACAAACCTCTGCATTATCAAAATGCTTGTGAAATCGAAGTTTTTCCTTTAAAGGTAGGTCGCGATCTTTTCCCATTAATTCATCTAAAGTTTCTCGGATTGAATCCATATTATTAGTATAGAATATAAATTATAAATTTAAATTTTAATTTATTAATTTTTACTATGCATAAAGTTCAATATCAAAAATTTAAAAAAACAATTTTATGGTTTTTTAGTGCAAAATAATATTATACACAGACATTTGTCGATTAAGGTTAATTTAAAATTATTTAATTTCCTTGATTTATAAATTTATTATTGTATCAAACATAATTTTAAAAAATCATTTAGTAAATTTATAATTCAAATTTAAAAAAATTTATTATTAGGAAAGTCAATGTTTTATTTTAAATTTAAATTAAATTTAATAATTAATTATTTATAATATTTTTGAAATTTAATTGATTTTCATTATCTGAAAAAGCTATATCCTCCATTCGTTTTTTATATTCATTATACCATTCATTTGCTAATTTTTCTTGATAAACTTTTTCATCTAATTCTTTTTTATATCTATTTAATTTATTATTTATTTTATAAATTAGTTCATCTTGATATTTCTTTTTATTTATGAATTCTTCAAGTTTTAATCTATCCAAATTTTCTTTATATTTGAAGATAGCTTGATCTAACTCTTTATTAATTATTAATTTCTCTTCATCTATCATAGAATGAATTTTGGGAAATTTTAAAATACTATTTTCAATATAATTTAAAGTATTTTTCGAACTAAATTCATTTCTATTTTTAACAGCTGCATATTTAAATATATATTCAATTACCATTTACTTGATCATAGCTATTTAATTTTCTATAATAATTATAATTATTTTTATGTGTAATTTCTTCATCTTCATTAGTTTTTCTGTATATTTTATTTCTGTTTTTATTATAGTTTGATTGATAATGATCAATTTTTTGATTTTGCTTATTTTAACTTAATAAATTCTTACGAAATCTTGAATTGATTCATGTTTATTTGGATTTTCTATTTTATTATCATCATTGGGTTTAAAGTTTCTACTTCTTTCTCTATTAAATGAATTACTGAATTTATCTCTATGATCTTTTGTAGCTAATTCAAATTCGTAATTTTCTTTTTCTTTTGTATATAGTTCTATTATTTTAATTTTCCTTATATCATTTATTTCTTTTCTCTTTCTAATTTTTTGTTCCACTTCCATATTTTTAGAATCATTTTTTGATGGTTGGTTATTTTGAAAAATATTTCTTATTATCCCTTTTCATTTAATTTTATTGTTGTTATAATTAGAAATAAATATAACTTTTAAGTCTTACTTGGATTAAATGAATTCATTTAAATTTTATAAAATAACAATTGTTTTAATTAGAATAATTTAAAAACAAAACATATTCAATGATTATATGAATATTATTAAAGATTCATTTTATTTCTTGATCTCAAACTAATCATATCACATTTCAAATGAAAAATATAAAAAAACGGAATAAATATTTTAATTTAAAAATTAGATAAAAATATAAAAATAATATAGACAACTTGGCCGAGTGGTTAAGGCGTCAGACTCGAAATCTGATAGGGAAACCTGCACAGGTTCAAATCCTGTAGTTGTCGTAATGATATTTTGGTTATAATTAATAAGTAAAAGTTTTAGAGTAATTGATTCATTTTGGATTTTGCTTTTAAAATGAATTATTTTTAAAACATAAAAAAATATTTAGTTAAGGATAAAATTTAATGCAATTAAAATAGAATTTGATTTAATCCTATAACGACATTTTTTCCTTATTTAGCATTTTATGGAGTTTATAATTTTTTTATCAAATTTTTTGAATTGTTTAAAAAGATTATAGAAAATCGTGTTTTTCCCGATATATTTTTAAAAAAATAATTTTGAATTTGGGAATAAAAATTATTAAATGTTAAATTTCTATAATTTAATTGTTTAAAAAAGGTTCAATTTTGGTAGGAGTATACATTTTATCAATTTCATCTGATGATAAATCTTTTGTTTCTTTAAGAAAAAATATTGTAGAAAAGAGATTCAAAAGTATGAAAAATGCAAAAATCAGCATTAGCCCATAGGTCCCTAAACAAGAAGACATTGCATACATAAAAAATTCAGTAATAATAAAAGAACAGATATTATTTAATGCCATACATATTCCCATTCCTACTTCAGGTAGAACATCTGCAGCATAAATAAAAGAGACAGGAGAAAGCGAGACTCCATTAACATATATATACCCAATCAAAAGATAAATTACGAATTCGAACTTTTCAATAAAATAAAAATAAGCTAAAAGCAATAACAAAAAAATCATAATTATTTGTCCAATTATTAAAATTAATTTTCTTCCCAATTTTTCTATAATTAATAATGTAGTTATTCCTGAAAAAATTAAAAACAAACCAGAACAATTTGTAAGCAAAGATGCTGTTTTATCATCTTTTACACTCTGTTTAAAAAGACTATTTGAATACATAAGAAATCCATCAATTCCACAAGCTTGTTGAGTAAACAACAACATCAATCCTACCAAAAATCTTTTTTTATATTTTTTCGTAAACAAATCCATAAATTTAATATCAGCTTCCCTATTTTCAGAAAGATTATTGTAATCTTTTAAAATCTTTATTATATCTGAATTTTGATAATAGATTTCTTTCAACGCTTTTTCAGAATTAGTATAATCTTTTTTATTTATATATAAGAAAAATGGAGTCTCTTTTTTGAAATGAAAAAAAAAAATCAAATTACTGAAAACCAAAAAAACTGCAGGTGCTGTAAGCATAAATCTCCACCAGTTATTATTGGGATTGATTTTAATTTCTTCATTTGTTGGTAAATTTAAACCCAAAAAATAAGAAAAAAATATTCCTATGCTAAAATTTAATTCATAAATACTCCCACACATTCCAATAATTTCATAAGGAACGTATTCTTTAACATATATTCCTACGCAAGTAGTTAAAAGTCCAATAGTCACTCCAATGAAAAATCGACCAATAATCATTAATTCTTCTAAAAGTATATTTAACAAAGCACATCCGAAAAGCCCTATAAAGTTTCCAACAAAAATACTAAATCTTCTTCCTTTCTTTAATAAAATTGGAGATAGAAATAAAGCTCCACATAATGCTCCTAAAGATAACAATGAATTTATAAGACTTAAATAATATTTTTCTTCGGCATCTGTCCAGTTATACAAAGCTTTGAAATTATCTTGAAGAGTGTCAGTTACCCCAATGTTAAATCCTATGAATAAATAAGATAAAGAAGCATTTACTGTTATTAAAAAAATAAAGAGTTTGTTGTATTTCTTCTCTGTTTTATACATATTTGATTTAATAGTTGTAGATATTATTGATGAATTTTCTTCGAATATATTTGATTGAAAATTCCTAATTGTAAAGTCAGTGACTTCATTTTTTGTTAATTGATTTTTCTCCTTATCTAATAAATATTTATAATCAATTTTATCATTGTATTTTTCAACAAATTTCTCAAGATTTTGACATTGTTTGTCTGTATTATTTTCATCTATAGGTATAGAGTTTTTTATGAAATTATCAATAATTATTTTTTCTTTTAAATTTTCTTCTGACATTTTTTCAAGAATAATCTAAATAAAAATACATTATATAAAGAAACTTAATTATGAGAATTTATATAAATCATATTTAAATAAAAAGTTTTCTTTTATTTATTCATTTAATATCAAGATTTCATTTTAAGAATCCATATATGACTTAAAAACTATCGTTAATGAAAATCTTCTTTTTTTTCTTGTTTTTCTTTCTTTATAATGTTAAATATAAATTATTGAGAGGTAATTACTTTATTGAAATAAATTTTCTTAAAATTTTGTTTTTCCTATAAATTACATTTAATAAATTTATTTATTTAATGAAAAATATATTTTTAAAATAAAGTTGTATTATAAAAATACATAATTTTCAAATTTGTAGAAAATAAATTTTGTTTTAAAAATAGAATCTTCTTTTTCTCAAGAAAAAAATAATTAAATATCTATGAGAAATTTATTTCAATTAATATCATCATTAAAGTTAATAAAAAAATTAATAGATAATGAAATTTATAAAAAAAAATTAAATTATATATATTTTATAGAAAATTGCTTTTCAACAACTACATTTTTTTATTTTTGAATTATTCTTCGTTGTAGTTAATTTTTTTCCTTTCTTTTTATCTTCATCCGAATCATCTTCACTTTCAGATCCATGTTTTTTATTATCTTTACTCAAATTAGAAGATGGTCCAATTTCAAAAGCTTTAGAATTTTTTTTCGAATTTTTTTTTTTTTTTTCTTT
>Ga0194116_10007849_pt1 | contig 10932 bp, 10 predicted proteins | sample TA2MahsurfametaG_4_FD_148617 | JGI IMG/M metagenome (GOLD analysis project Ga0194116, IMG submission 148617) | Freshwater microbial communities from Lake Tanganyika, Tanzania - TA2015008 Mahale S9 surface | ecosystem: Environmental > Aquatic > Freshwater > Lake | place: Tanzania: Lake... | reverse complement strand
AATATGAATTATTTAAACAGAAAAAAAAGGAATAATGAGAATATATGAAATTTGTATTAAATTATATTGTAATTTGGGTCCTAAAATATAATCATTGAATTATATATATATATTTTATATTTGATGATAAATTAATAACTTTTTTTCTTCATATTTAAGAATTTCAATATAAAATTTAATATTAATCCGAAAAAATATATTAATAATAAATCAAAGAAATATCAAAAATATTCTATTTATTTGTTATTTGCTTATTTGCTGCAATTAATTTGGGAGGAACATTTAAAAATATCAATTTTAAATTCTACTAATATTTAAAATTTTTTTTGAGAATTATTTATCTATGAGTTTTTATAAAAGAAATACTTTTTATGTTCATAAAAGAATAAAATAATAATAAATATTTTTCTTATAAAAATCGCAAAGCTTTTCCAATTATTTTGATAAATTTTATAAAAACCAAATTGCCCCAAAAATAACCCAGTATTCGAAATCGAAAATTTTAGTGTTAATTTTGAGTTAACTATGATTTTTTTCAATAAATTCTCCTTCTCTTTTTCTTCGTGATTTAAAATTTAAGAAATAATTTTTCTCTTCAGAATCTTCAAAGGCATCTTGATCTTCATTTTTTAATATTTTTATAATTATATCTTCTTTTTCTTTGATAGTTAAATCTTTATCCAATGTTGTGTCTAATATTTTTTTTCTCCATTTGGTTTTATTTAGGTTTCCATAATGATAGAAAATTGATAATATAGCTGTTCTAATTCCATACGAAGACATTGTATGCAAATTGTTGTTAAAATATATTCTATTTAATTCTTCGAAATAAAAATTGGGTATACTATAACCTATAAAATTCCAATCTTGTTTAGTAAATTTGTTTTCTTTATTGAATTTTTCCATATCTATTAATAATTGTTTAGAACCTTCGATATCTTTATCTGAATATTTCCTTTGTAAAAATATTTTCAAATTTTCAATAAGTTCAGAGGACAAACCCATATTATTTAAACCTTTCAAGCTTTGTTGACCCAAATCAAATCCAATCGCAATTGTTACACCTGAACCATTAAAATATTTTCCATTTGATTGTTTCGGAATGTAAGCTTCCTCTTTATATCCTTCTTCGCTCTTTAAAAAATCAAGAGAAAAATCGTCTTGAATTTTTGATTCCATTACTTTTTATAAAAATTCAGCTATAAATATAAAAAAAATTGAGAAAAAATTTTTTAATTGAATTTAAAAATTCACTTAATAATGCGAATAATTATTAACTTATACCAATCAAGAAAATATTACAAATTTATTTACTTAATTTCAAAAATTATAATGAAATTAATTATATTTTATTTAAAAAATGTTTCAAACAAGAAAAAAATTTACAAGTTTGATTACATTTCCAAACCAAAATTTCTCAATATTAACAAAAGATTATTTCAATAAATTAAATTTTTTAAAAAAAAAAAGCATATTGAATAATAACTTTGATACACAGATCATCATGAAGAAAGAATTTTTAAATAATTTAAATGTAAATAAATTCTCTTCCCTAAAAAAATACAATAATAGATTTACAATTAAAAGGTTTGCCAATAGACAATTTATATTAAAATTAATAGGCAATTCAATAATAAATAAGTTTAATAAAATTCCGAAAGCTTGCTTTTCTAATACAACCTATGGAGCAGAAGAAGAGATTCTTCTAACAGAGGCTGAAGCTTTACTTATGAATGAACACGATCGCATTTGCATTTTATTAACAAATAACTCTATAGCAAAAGAAAACATTATTAATTTTATAAATGAGCTACTTAATATATGTATTCAGTTAAATAAGTTTTCTATCTATATGCAAGGATGGGAGATACTTGTAAAATTTATTTCTCAGAATTTAACTAATTTTAATAATACAGATTTCATAAAGTTTATTGATGGACTTGGACATGTGAATTTACCTAATGAGTCTTTTTGGAATAACGTCGCTAATAATTTACTTACTCGTGATTTGGCTCCAGAAAAGTTTGTTAAAGTACTTTTTATAATCACGATAAATAAGCAAGAAAAAAGATTTTATGAAAAATTGATTGAAAAGGTCAAAGACTATAATTTATTTTGTGAATCAAAAGCTGAAAATAAAGAAAATGTAGAAGGTTTTGAAATTTCAGCAAATTTGAATTTTTCTAATTCTTTAGTGCTTTTGAATATTTTATCGCAAAATTTAATTAACGAAAATTTCTATAATAAAGATAATTTAAATATAAAGAATTTTGTTGATGATTATATTGTTAAAAAAACTCTAGCGATATTAGTAACAAAAAATATCTTGGATAAGATAAGTAAAAAAGATATAATAATCTTGTTGAGAATTTGTGGTAATATATTTAACTGTAAAGCCTTAAAAGATTCAATTTCTCATCAACCTTTCGATAATTTCATTCAAGAAATTATCTTATTTATTAATAAATTGAAAGCTGATCCAAAAAATATAAATTTAGTCATTACAGTCTTTCTAATGATTAAAAACATTGATTATTTAATTGAAAAAAATTTAAAAATTTTTGAAAATTTGATTTTAGTTATATCTGAAAATTATAAAGCTGCAAATGATTTATTGAAATATTCATTTTATTTGGAGTTCTTAGATATATGTTCAAACCATCAAATATTATATAAAATACTCCTTGAAAAATCAGTTCCAGTAGCAAATACCAACGAAGATTTTTATAGAATAAATTATTTAATTATACCAAATGAAGAATTTTTAAAAGAGTATACCAATCTAAAAGAAAATCTGAGAAAAGAATCATCGCCTTTAGATTTTGCCCAAATTAAACGAAAATTTTTTATAAAGCATCATAGAGAAATAGGTATAAGCAAAGAGAGTTCAGATCAACACGCTAAAAATAATTATGCTATTGTGAATAATTTAAATTATATTTTTGGATAAATTAGTTGCCAATATATAAAAACTCATCATCATCAATATATTTTATTTTTCAAAATTTTTCATTGAGAACAATAAATAACTTAAACTAATTTAATTATTTCCGAGATGAATAGGAAAAAAAAATTTTTGAAATAAATAAAAAATTTTTCTTTTAATAAAACCTTTTTGACTAAAAAGAAAGCATAAATTAGTTTTAGGCCTCTAACTAGTTCAGAGAGAAAATTTAATTAATTCCTTTTTTATATTTAACTTTTTAAAGAATTTTTAACAAATTCTACATATAATATTTCTATTCTTTAATTTTATATAAATAAGTCTTAAAAATAAATATTTTTAAAGAAAATCTTTTAAAATAATCTGTTGTATATTTCAATTTTCTAAAATTATAAATTCTTCTTCTTATTGAAATAAGTCTTCCATCTTATATTTAATTCTTAAATGATTTGCAAAAATTAAATGAAATTAATTTTTTTTCGGATAAATGTGTTTAACAAAAACTTTATTTTATTTTCTTAATTTTTTCTGCATTTCAAGTAGTTTTTTTCTTATTTCTTTTTTTCTTTTTAAAATATCATCATAGAGTTTCTGTCTATATTCCTTTACTGAATATTTCACATTATCGTCGATTGGAATTTGAATTTCTTTATCGCAAATTATTTCACTTTCTTTGTATTGTTCATGAAATTCAGATACATAAGGGTGCTCTAATGCTTTATCAACTGTTATTCTTTTATTAGGATTAAATTGAAGCAATTTGGATAGCAAATCTAATTCAACTGAAGTTGCTTTTGGAAAAAGGCTCTTTAGAGATTTTGGTTTAGTAACAACTATTGTTTCAAGCATTGTAATCGCCAAATCACTTTGTACACTGGCGATATCTTCTTTTGATGGTTTTCCTGTAACTTCTAAAACTTTATTGATTTGTGTTAAGGTTGAAGTTCCTGGAAACATAGGCTTACAATTTAGCAATTCTCCAAATATACAACCAACTGACCAAAGATCGGCTTGAACTGTATATTTGGTAGATCCTAAAAGTATCTCAGGAGCACGATACCATCTAGTTGCAACATAATCAGTCATTGTTACATCTTTATTCACAAGTGAAGTTGTGCAACGAGCAAGTCCAAAATCGCATATTTTAATATAAGCTTCAGAATTTATAAGTATATTAGAAGGCTTAAGATCACGATGTATTATTCCCGCAGAATGTATGAATTTCAGCGCCTTTAGAATTTGATACATTATGAACTGTTTATGAATTGTTTCAAGAATATTCGCTCTAATCACAGTATGGAGATCAGTCTCCATATATTCAAATATTAAATAGATATCTTTGTCATTTTCAGCCTTAATTACATTTAAAAGCCGTATAATATTTTCATGACCATTTAATTCTTGTAGAAGCATTATTTCACGGTATGTACGTTGAGAATCTGTTGCATTTTGGAAAGCATCAAAATTTTTTTTTAATGCTACAATTTCTTGAGTTTTTTTATCAATTGCTTTGAAAACAACTCCATAAGCTCCCTTTCCTAAATGATTGTTAAAAATAAAAAAAAACTATTGAAATTATATTTTAAAAACATTTTTCCAAATCATTTTTTAATGCTCTGAAATTTGAAATTTCAAAACTTTAAAAAAATGATTTGGAAAATTTAAAAAAATGAAGTTATTATATAAATCAATTAAAACTCCAAAATAAAATTTAATCAAAGGTATTTTGATAATAAAACATGAATTTAATTATTGATAAAAATTTAAATTTCGAGATTTTTATGTTTCTCCAACGAGAAATTATTTATTAAATTTTATCTTGAAATTCCTCGAAAAAATGAATCGAATATCTATTTCAATTCTTTTATAAATTAACAATTAAGATACTTTTGATAATTTTTAAATTTTTCATGAAATTTACCTTGTTTATTTAACAATTCATATCTTTTCAAAATATGTGCTTCTATCTCTTCTACCATTTTCTTATCCTTAATTATAAATTCAAAAAATAAAAAATTTTAATCGTATACTTGAATATTAAATTATTTGAAATTCCTTCAAAAATTAAATTTTTAATTTTTTTTTGATTAATTTCTTAGTATCATATTAATAAAAAAATTGTTAATAATTCAATAATAACTAAATGAAGACATATATTTTACTTTGAAAGAATTAATATTTAATTTAAATCAGTTTAACAAACCTTTTAAGTTATATAAAAAGTAATTTTATGTAATGCTTAGAAAATTTATATTTATTTTTTAAAATTTTTCAAGCATTTAATTGCAATGCATTGAGTATTGAAACTTAATAAAACGAGGAATATTAATTAATATTATAATTAAAGTGAAAATTGAAAAATTTGTTTTATTTTTATTAACAGAAATAAGATCAAAATTTCAATCAAAAGATATTGAAATATTAAATGCTTCTAATTTATTTCTTCTACATTAATTTTTAATAAACTTATATCATATTTTTCAGGTATCGTAATATCATTATTATAAAAGCTCAATTCATTCCAAACGATGTAATCATTAGAAAAAAATTGTCTTCTTATATCTATTTTAGGCGAAAGTTTGGGATAAAACAAAAGTGATTTTTTGTCGATGTCAATATTCGACAAAGAATAATTATTGAGCTTGAAATGTATTTTACAAAAGCAATTATTGCTCATTATATCTGATCTTGTAAAAAATCTTGATTTAATTTTTGTTATTTCTTCAATATTTATATGTCTTTCGTTGAAGCAATCTAAATTGTTTAATTTTTTTTTATCTTCATAAGTCTTATTGTCAAAATATTCTTTCTCATTTTTACTAACTGTATTACTGTCCTAAATTTTAATTTTATAAATAAAAATCAGAAAAATATTTATGAGTCTAGTATAAATTTAACAATAGAATCAAGAATTAATTATTTATTATTTTATTGAAATTTACTTTATCCGAATTTTTTTCTTTTTTTTCTTCCTTATTGATTCCCTGTTTTCCTCTTGGTAGATAATTTACGGTACCAGAAAGCACAATGACTCTATCGAACACTTTGTTTTGCAAATCCCAATGCAAAGTAGTTTTATTATTAACTAGGCTAACTTCTCCAACTTGAACCATAATCTTGGTATCAATTATAATTCCGAAATGACCTAGAGGGATATTTATATAAAAGTACTCAAATTTTGAAATAATATTTTCATCTATAATAACTTTCAAATATAATTTAACTTCATTCTGTGCGGATTCCTTTAAGCAAAAATAAGCTCTAATAGGAAGCTTTTCCTGATCAAAATTCTCAATCTCGAAAACTCCCATTTTAAACTCGTCATGAGGTGGAATAAAGATAATTCTTGTAGCATCATTCAATATATTTTGATTTTCAAGTTTTGCACAAGGATGTATGCGCAAATTTCCCAAATAATTGGTTTTGGCCTCTTTTATAGGTAAAGTTATTTCACAATTTCGAGATAATTCAGCTAAGCAACTAATATCACAAAGAATAATATTATAGTATTTATTTTTTCCATGTTTGACAAATTTAAGTTCTTCTTTTATAGTTATATTTAAATTTTCTGAATAATGTGTTGGAATTTTAGTAACCCAACCAGGAATTTTGATTTTTTCCTGATCAACATGACTTTTTTTCTCGGAGTGAGAAAAAAGTGCGTTAGAATTAAATAACCGTTGATTCAGAAAATTTAAGCTCTCTAGCATAAAATTAATGTTTGTTTCAATAATATTTCCAAAAGGAACCATATTAGAAATTAATGTGTGGATTTTATTTTCCTCATAACTTTTAGAAACAATTATATAATTAAGCAAATTTTCCATTAGAGTTATACATCCAACAATCGATATATCTTGTTCTTCATAAAGCTTTTTGAGCTTAAAAAGCTTTTCTTCCTCTCTTGAGGTTGTATTTGTATTATCTTTTTGATCTTTTTGTGGGAAAATGGAATTTGAATCTTCTTGTTTTTTTAGAGAAGACTCAGTTAGGTTGTAGGAATGTAAATTTGGATTGATTTGTTGTAAAAATGGATTTTCGCATGAAGTTTGTTTTTGATTTATATTAGAATCTAAGTTTATGTTAGATATGCTATTTAAACCCACATTATTTTGTCTAATTTGTTGACGATTAAGATTATCTTTCAGAGTTATTGATTCATTATTCAGCATAACATTTGTATTTTGGAGTAAATTTTGATTTTGATTGTAATTTGAAGAATTCACAGAATCTAAATTTCCGCTGTTTCTGTTTGAAGTATAATTATAAGCTTGTGTTGAAAAACAATTCGGATTTGATGTAATTATTTTTAAGTCTTGTTTATTGCTAGAATTTAAATAAGATTCACTTTCAATTAAATTGCTATTTGTTGAATGAAAATAATTATTATTTGGTATGTGTGCAGAATTTATGGGATTATAAGAATTAGAGTTTTTTTGATTATTATTTAAACTCGAATTTTGTCTTTGAATAAGATTTTGGCCGATAATGCCATTATTGTAATTATTGTCCTGTAGATTAGAGTTATTTATATCTAAATTAAAATTATTGTTGCTCTCTACATCTTCATAATCTCGATTTTTTGAAAATGTTGATTGGCTGTCTTCCAAATAATTATTGTTTAGATTATTCTCTTTTTGATTGTCCATTAAAAGATTTCCATTGGATAGAATAGGTTTTGAATTTTCAGCATTTTCATTCAAATTAAAATTACATAAATTCCCATTGCTCTCATTTAGATTACTATTCGTAGTTTCATTTTGATTCACCAAATTATTCAAATTGATATTTATACAATCTTTTTCATTTATATCTTTTATATCACTTTTTATATTTTCTTTTTCCAATTCTTTTTCTAGTTTGTTTTTAATTGATTTATATTTTTCAAAATCTAAATTAGGGAAAACTATCCCATACATTTTAAATTTTTTAATGTATAGACAAGGCCAAATTTTGGTATTATGAATATTAAGTGTTACTATTGGGCATTCTGAATAATTTTTAAAATTATTTACATTGATATTAATATCTATATTTTTTATCAGTTCTTCCATTTTCTGGTGATCAATTTCCAAATCTTCTTTATATGTTTTACATTTAAATTCTTCTTGAATAAGTTCTTCTTTAATTACTTGATTGTTAAAAGCATTGCAAACCACTCTATCAGAATAATTCATCGGAACATATTCATCACCCATTTTCTTCTGAAGTCGGTTTTCTATTGTTGGGAATTTTCTTGAAAAAAGGATTTTGTTATCACTAGTTAAAATATAAATAGCACGTACTGAAGCCATTTTTATTTAATTCTTACATTTATAAATTTTTTGTAATAAATTTTATAAGTGATTTATTGATAATTATTATAATAAAATTAAGATAATTTCAATTTTTTGAGATTTTAATTTAAAAAATAAAATAATTATAATAAACAGCATATACTATTTTGAATAAAGCAATATCATTAAACCTTAAATAAAAATGTTTTACTTTACATTCATACTTTTTTTGCATTAATATTAATAATTAAATAAAACTATTGTTTACTAAAAATTTATTTAATTCAACCAAATAAAGTCACAATTATTAAATTTCATTATATATTCCTTTGAATTTATTTTTGATATTTCACAGTAAATAATATTCTTCTTATGTTTGAAATAATTATTTTTTTTGAGAATATGAAAAAATTTTTATTTAAATTTAAAGATTTTTGTTGTTAAATTTTAGATTTTTTGTTTCTCGTATTCTTCTTTATTTTTTTTTATATTTTCAATAAGAAATTCCAACCCAGGAAATATAGATACTAAAGAGTTCATAAATGGGAACACTATTCCATCCATAAAACCTATTTGAGAATTGGGAATTTTATTTGTAACTCTATCACATAAAAAAGATACAGGCAACCCCAATTCTTTTTCTCTATCTCCTTGGAGCCAGAATTCATTCATCACTCTATCTGCCCATTTTGAGTATATTTCAAAAGGCTTTGTTGGATTAGAAATATCACATGCATGGATAATAATATTAAGAAATTCTTGTTGTGTTTGTGCCAAATTAACTCTATCCAAACCTTCAACTATATTTTCTGAATTGTTTCCATTATAAATTTGTAATGTGTCAATTTTAACTTTCAAATATGTGAATTGCTTGGCGTGAAAAGTCATATCAGTTGAAATAACACATTCAATGATTTTTTTTCTCATTCTTTTTGAAATATCTGTTGATAAATTTTCCATAAAATTGCATTTTGGATTGTTTTTGAATATTTTAAAAGATTGTGCAGCATGATAATTTTCCAACACACTTGTATCTATATTATTTTTATTTTTGAAATTATTTAAATTTTTAATAATAAATTTTAATTTATTTTAATAAATTATTTTCTTAAAGATTAATTGCCTTTATTGTGATTTTTGATTATAAAAAATAAAAAGAAGGAGATAAAATTTTTAAAATAAAGACTATACCGTTGTATTTAATAGCGATTGGATCTGATGTGTTTATTAAGAAAGCATTTGTCACTCCAGGATGTTTAAAATCATGAATCAAACAAGCGATAATTAATGAAGAAATTTCTAAATCTTCCAACTTTAAATATTTATCGATTTCGCCTTTTTTAATATAAATCATACATGTATGTACTACATCAGCAGCATGTAAATCCTATATATTTAATGATTTGTTTATTTATTTTTCAAGAAAAATACAAAAAATTGTTTATTATTTATTCTATTTACTTCCTTTTATCTAAAAAAATAACTTTAAATAAAATAGCCTTGCATAAATGAGTAAGGAAAAGTATATTCAAATTTTTAAAAAATTTTTTTTATCATTTATTTACATTATGGTAAGGATTCTTTCTTGAATATCCTTTGGTAATTTCATATACAAAATTTTCAAATTTTCCATAGTTGATAAAGGAATAAAATCCCATGGTTGAAAATACGTAACAGCAAATCGTAGACAAAGTATTTTTTTCTCCAACTTCTTTCTCAAGATTAAAAATATTGAAAGTAGTTTCTTCAAATTCTGAAATAATATCATCTGAGATTGAAATGAAATTTTCTTCTCTATTTATTGAAAGTTTAAAATCTCCTGAATTTTCCAAGGTAGAGAAATATTTGCTTTTCAATTCTTTCATTGGGCTTCCCAATTTTTTTCCTTGTTCCTTAGCATCCAGTTTGCTCATCTTAAGCGTTGAGTATTCCTCAAGCCAATCCAAAACATTGGCCATATCTTTATTTTCTGTTTTTAACTTTTCGAAAGTTTTGATAAATGTGTCATTGTATTTAAACATCAAAGATTCATTTATTTCTTTTTTGACCCTTAAAAGTTTTAAATATTATAATATCAATATAACATAAAAAAAAACTAAAATTTCATTTTAAGAGAACTGCTTATTATGAATTTTTACTAATCATATTAAAGCTGAATTTATTATTAATACTTAATTATTACCATTCCACTCCTTTTACTAAATAATTTAAATTATTTTGCTTAAGTTTTTCACAAGATAATTTTAAAATATTTAATATTAGTTTTGTTCGATCACACATAATTTCATTTACTTTTTTGGAAGTACTGAAAGAAGATTTTTTTTTCATGCGATATGATAGAGTTTGATTTGAGGTCTTTATTCCATTAGTTGCTGGCGAATTAACAATAAAATGATCATCAATAGTTTTCAAATCATTTAAAATCTGTTCTAATTCATCTTCTGAAAATATTTCTTTAAGATTAATATTTTGAAGGAAACTGGATAAAGAAGCTCTTCCATTCTCAGAATTTTTATTTAAATAATTGCTATCCATATTTCGAATACTTATTTTTATTATAGATTTTATGTATAGAAATATTTATTTCAAAATTCCTATAAGAATTTTAAATTTAGAGTTATCTAAAAATTAATTTTATAAATATTAATTTAATAAGATCAAAATCTATTTGATAATTTATTATATAATTCATTATTATTAAAATAATTGGGG
>Ga0194116_10007848_pt1 | contig 10933 bp, 6 predicted proteins | sample TA2MahsurfametaG_4_FD_148617 | JGI IMG/M metagenome (GOLD analysis project Ga0194116, IMG submission 148617) | Freshwater microbial communities from Lake Tanganyika, Tanzania - TA2015008 Mahale S9 surface | ecosystem: Environmental > Aquatic > Freshwater > Lake | place: Tanzania: Lake Tanganyika... | reverse complement strand
CCCCAATATTGATAATTATATATTTTAAAAAAAAATTCATAGAAAACTTAAAAATTTTAAATAGATAATTGAAAATAATCTATTTAAGCTAAATATATATTATCTAAATAAAAAATTAAAATTTTTATATATAAATAAAACATACCTCAAATTACTTGATTTTTATTTATATTATGTTTATTTTACATTAACATCATCATTTTAATAAAAAAAAAAAATTTTTTAATAATATTATATTTTTACTAAACTATCCATACTTTAATCTGTTTCTTAGAATTTAACATTGTCACATTTTTTTCATGATTAAAATTCGATAAATTCAATTCCTATTTCAAATTAATCCTTTTTTTTAATTTTGCGAAACTCTGATAAGTAAGAATTGCAGAGAAATGATTTAATGCTATAGGTGGAACAAGTGTTGTGAAAATTATTCTCATAAACATATTGTGTTTGGTACTATTTATAAATTCTTTCCCTTTAAAGTATAAAATTGCAGTGGCTATTAAAATCATAATATTTACAACTATTACAAGTTTTGTGAACAGCATTGAAACTAAAGGCATGACACAAATCTCGATAATATTTTTTCCATATTTTACGTAAATCACTTGAACGAATACTGCGATATATATCCATAAGATTAAATAAATAATCAAAATGATTATTATTTTTATATTTCCTTTAATAATACTTTTAATGTCATCAAAATTACTAGGTTCTATAAATGAAATTGAATTACAAGAGAATATAGAAGAATATTTAGTAGGAAAAATAAAACTTCTTGAATAATATTTAGCAATAAATTTTTTCGGTGATTCAATTATTTCTTTTTTTCCTTGAATAAATATATCAACCTCTGATGAAATTGTAAGAGATTTTTGTACTTGAGTATTTGTATTTAATTTAAGATCATTCGGTGAAAGTTTTTCATTTCTATATTCTGTTTGAAATTTATTTGTCCTTATGCCTATGATTTTAGGTTTCAAATTTCTCGAAGAGTCAAAAAAGCCAATTTCACTATTATCAAGACATTCTTTAGATATATTAATTTTTTTCTCATTATCAGGTAATTTAATTAATTTTTTTGTATTTTTTATGTTTCTATCTAGATCTCTTATAAATAATCTCTTTTTTGTTTTATAAGAAAAATGCTTTGTAGCTAAATTTTTGATCCCTTCTTTATTTTCAAATTTATGATGTCTAATAATTGAATCTTCGTTTTTATAAGTAATTTTATTAACTGTTGAAATGCAATTATTAGTATATCGATTACTATACAAAATGAAATTATCTGGTTCTAGTTTTTCTGGATTAAATTGATTAATATTAGTAAATTCAATTTTAGAATTATTATTAAGTTCTTCTTTTATATATTTATTATTATTAATAATTTCAATTTTATTAATGTTATCTTTTTTTGTATATTGGATTTGATAAGGATCTTCTTTTTCATCAGATGTATGTTTGTTTAAATTTGTAAACAAATTTTTTGAGTGACTAAACAAACATTGTATTGTATCTGATTTATTATGAAAATCGTTTATTATTTTTTCATGATCTATATTAAGAGTGGTCATTTGATTTTGTTTGAAAAAGATAATTTCTTGCTTTGATTGCTGTTGATTCTCTTCCTCTTGATTTATTTGATGATTTATTCTATTATTCGAATAACTTATATTTTTCGAATCATAATTGACATCTTGTTCAAGTTCAATTTTGCAAGGATTGTTGGAAATTTTATAATCTAAATATTTTTTTATCAAATAATTAATATCTTTTGATAAATATTTTGATCGAAAAAAAAAAAACTATTGATTTATAATTCAGAATTAAACATTTAATTGGTTAGTTTCAGTCTTGAAGCAATTTGTTTATTTTTTAAAAAATTTCAAAATTGATTGAAAATGAAAAATAAGGAAATATATGGAAATTAAAATAAATTTTTACTTTTATGGCTTTTTGAATAACTGCTCATAAAAATTATCAAAGTTCTTATTTTGAAATATAGTTTTTTTAGAATAAGAAAATAACTTGGCTTTAAAGAAGAATCTAACTTCATTATTCGAGATTGCATTAATTTTTTTTTATTTACAGAATCCTTTAATGTGATATCCTCATATAAAAATAAACTTATTAAAGTAGTTATAATAATTGTCAATACTGAAGCCAAAACCGAATAGATAACAGATTGCAAAATCTAAATTTTATTTTTTTATTAATTTTTGATTTAAAAAAATTAATACTTGTTTTAAAGAAGCTTGTAAATCATTTATTGATTTATTTCTATTTTGTATAGAACGATTTGCTTTCATAGCATCTAACTCAGTATTATCGGTAGCATAAAATGGCAATAAGGTAAAGAAAAACGTCAGATACAGATTAAAGAAAAAGTCCATAATTCTTAATTTTCTATTGTAAATAGGATCATATATATTGAAAATTGACAAAATAGGATGTGAATTCTAAAAAATAATTAAAAATTTTTTTTGAATTTTTTTATTATGTATATTTTTTACTTTTAAAAGATATTTAAATAATCCCCAAAACTGTATTTCATTTTCAAATTTTTCTTTCCTGAATTTTATTAAATAATGTTGAACAAAATCATAATTTGGATAATTCATGTAAATTAAAGATTTATTATCAATTTTATCTCTATAATATCCAATAAAGAAAATCACAAATAAGATGATAATAAATGTTGTTATTATTCCGATTGAATAAGGATTTACTATTAAATTAATTAAACATAAAATGTTTTTTTAAATTTTGAATTATAGATTTAGAATCAAATTAAAATTTTATGAAATTTTTTATTTTAATTTTACAAAAACCAGATGCTATATTCGGAAATTGAGCTATTTTTGAAATACTTGTTAAAGATTTATCCATAACATTAACAGTTAACCCTTGCTTGTTACAATAGCAAACAACCTCGTTTACTTCTAAATCAAACCAAGACTCACAAGAAGTATCTGGATTTTTATCGGTATACTGTACACATGTAGCTTCTTGGACAACTGATTTATCAGTTACAACAGGCATTTTGAGTCTAATCTCGAAATATAAATTTTCATCTTCTAATTTCCTCAATTTTCCATTTTTATCTTCAGCTGCTAAAGCAAAGTCCAATGAATTAGAAAATTGTTTTTGTTCAATGGGTAAATTGTCTTTGTGATTTAATTGTCCTTGAAAACCAACTCCATTGCTACCTTTGTTATTCATTATATTAGTAATATTTCCAGGAGGGATACAAATTGCAGAATAGCTTTGACTGCAGTCATTTTCAGAATTTGTATTTTGTAAAATTCTTATTCTTGTTTTTTTGAATCGTCCTACCTTTTTCCTTCCAGAATCATAAATTATTTCTAATGTAGGTACATTCAAAGGAGAAACTTTATTCATCTTTGTATTATAATTTTCATTTTCAATTAGTAATCCTTGTCCTTTAATTATATTGCCAAACAATTTGGAATTAATGATATTCAAATTATTTTGAAGGTATTCCAAAAGATCTTTATTTTTTATCAATTCTTCAATAGAAGAAGCTTTTTTGAAAATATTGTCTAAAACTCTATAAACAATCTGCATTTTATCAATATATTGTAATAAAGGTTCTATATTATCCACAATTACTTTTATCGATTTATTTACTATTAAAAGTTTATCCAAATCAAATGGTTTATTTGATATATCTAATATTTTAGATATTATATTTTCTAAATCTTGTTTAATCTTCTCTGGGGGTATATTTAAATAAGAATCCATCATATCCAAGGCTTTATTGTTTAATTCAGCATTTTCAGTATATGAATCATTGCTTAATGCATCCTTATTGCTTCCATAAACTTCCAAAATGAGAAGCTTTATTTTTGGGTCAAGTTCTTTTCCTAAATAAAAATCCAAAGACTCTAACGCTTTATTTACTTTAACATTAATTGCACATGTAAATTCAGTAAATAGTCCAGATGAATCACTAATTTCTAGAATAAAATCATTAGCAACAGGAATTAAATTGCTTATCCAATATTCTTCTGCGAAACCTCCATTAGATATATCGACATAATTTTTATTTTTATTTGAATATTTTATTTTATAAACTAATGGTAATGATTTTGAGATCCAACCAGATATTATAAATTTAAAGTCTGTCTTCATTGAAACTCCTGTCATAGGCGAAACTGCACAATTTCCACCATAAGGAGCTCTGTTTTTTTCATAATTATAGATTTTAAAGTAAGTTTTTCCTGTTTTATCAGTAACTTCAATCTTTACCTCATTATATCCTGTGAGTAAATCATCATTAGAAATTTTTAATTGAGGCTCTTTTCTGCTGTTTAGATATTGTGAATCGTTAAGAAAATGTGAAATTGTCCAATAGTATTTGTAATCCAAAATATTTAAATTTTTATCTAAGTAAGAAATTTCAAGAAGTAATTCTGGACTTCCACCTCTACTTAATGGATTTATAATTATCAAATCACTCAGATCAGGAGTAGTTTCTCCTGAACTAACTTTAGGCAACGGCTTTTTTATTGTTATAATAAAAATCTTTAAGGCGTTTCTTTTGTCTTTTTTTATATTAAATGTTATTTCATAATTTTTATTATCCAATTGATTTGAGATTAAAGAACTATAGTCAGATGCAGTTAAATTTAAAATTCCATTGTTGGATTTTTGGCATAAATTATTAAATTCTACAGGGCAAATCCATGAATAAGATAATTTCTCTTGATTTTTATCTGAATTTTGTAATGAACCTTCATCATATGATAAACTTCCGTCTATCCGAATATCGAAGCCATAAATAAAAATCAAATTACCCTCATTTTTAATAATGGGAATAAGCTAAAAAATTTATAAAAATCACATTAAAATATTATTCGTATCTAAAGAATTTTAATCATTTTATTTTATTAAAAAATATATAAAAAAATTTTTTTTTTTAATTATTAAAATGAAAAAAAATTTTACCTTATATGTAATAATTAATGTATTTCCGGTAATACTTTTGATTAACATATAATTGTATAGAATATCCACTTTTAACTCAATTTTACCCTCTTTCAATTTATCATTAGCAATCTCTAAACTTAAATTATCATCGCTTATTATTGATTTTTCGGGAGTATTCGACCATTTTACACTAATATCATTAGCATATTCATTACAATTTTGTTTCAACTTATAAACGAAACTTACTTTATAATTTATTAATTGAATGCTAAATATTTTTGGAATATCAAATAAAAGTAAATCAAAACAAGAAGTTATATCAATGCAATCATCAGAATTTTTCTTTTTCATCATCTTTCCTGGGCATTTAGTGGCATCACTACAAAATCCGTTCAGTAATTTTAATTTTTTTTGTGAGTTGCAAGAGAGGCAATCAGAATCCATTTTTCCTTTACAAGTAAGGCATGTTGGATCACATGGTTTACATATATTATTTGAGATTTCTCCATAAAATCCGTCTTTACAATTATTCAAGCAAGTTTTCAAATTTTCGTCATAAAATAAATTTTGTTTACAAGATAAACATAAATCAGATTGAATAGCACATGTTTTACAGATTTCTAAACATTTTGTACATATTCCTGAATTTTCTGGGATGAAAAATCCATCTGGGCATTTTGTAACACATTCACTGTTTTCCTTGTAGAAGAAAAATCCTTTATTGCAAGAATTACAAATTTTATCACTATTGCAGCTAATACATGCAGGATTACAAGCTTTACATATACCTGAAGTTTTATCAGCATAGAAATTAATTGGACAACCTGATATACAATTTTTTTCAGCTAAAAGATTATGAAGATAAAAATCTTTCACACATGAAAGACAAATATTTTGATTTTTACAATTAGCACATGGAGATAGACATTTAACACATTCTTTAATTTCTAAATTCCCCCAATAACCATTTGGACAAGTTTTGATGCAATTATTGTTTAATAAAAAGTATCCGTCTAAACAGACTCTAATGCTTTTATCTTCATTACAAATATATGCTGGTTTGGGGCATAAATACCAGCTTAAATTAAATTTATCAAATGTATAAGTTATATCTGGAGTTTTATCCCAACAAGAAGAAATAATATCAGATCTTGGAAAATAGTTTTCTGCACAAACCTTTTAAAGAATTTATTAAAAATTTGAAATATTATTTTTTGATGACTTTATGTAAAATAATTTAAATTATTTTTTTTAAAAGATTTAAATAAAATTTTTTTTTCTTATTCCATCGCAAAATTCCGATATGTTATTTTCATGGATAAAATTTTAAGAATTTCCTCATAAAATATAATAATTTATGATATAATTAAAAATTTAAAAATTAAAATTTCATTTTTGTGTTTATATGAAATAAATTTCTAATTTAGATAAAATTATAAAGAATTACTTGGCAATTAGGTGAATCATCTGAACATTTCTTACAAGTTTTATCACATTGAGAACATTCCTTCTTCAAAAAGTTTTTCCAATAATAATTAGGACATTCTTTCCAGCAAGAAGATATATTAGTTACTAAAGGAAAATATCCATCATTAGAATTACATTTAGTGCAGTAATTATCTTTATCTATACACAATTCACATGATTTTGAACATCTTCTATGGTAAAAAGGTTCTTTAGATTTATCTAAATAATAATTCGGGAGAGAATAGTTCATACAAGTATTTGGAGCATCTTCAAGGAAATAATAATCAGATGAACATTTTGTGCATTTATTTGCTTTATCAATGCATGTAAAACAAGATTTATCACACAGATTATAACTCTGTAGAGTAACTTCAAAATAATAACCATCGAGAGCAAAGTTTTTACAAGTTTTTTGATTGTTTTCTAATTTATAGTAATTATCTTGATTATTACATTGAATACAATTTTGTGATGAATTTTCACAAGTATAGCAAGAAATATCACATTTTTCAAATAAATTAGTATTTTTATTAAAAAAATATCCTATTAAAGCTGAATTTATACATGAGTTTTTATTGTCAATTTTCGGATAATATTTATTATTAGTATTACAATTTAAACAATATTTTTTTGAATCAACACAATCAATACAAGATATGTCACAAAGAAAATATTTTGTTGCTGGATTATCGAGATAATATCCTTGTTTTGTAATAGGATCTGAATAATTACGATTTATATTTGAAATAATACATGTATTTGGTTTATCTTCAAGACTATAATAATTTTGTGAACAAACTGTACATTTTGATGCTGAATCAATACAAGAATAGCAAGTTATATCACAAACCCGATACTTATTTAAAGTTATATCTAAAAATGTACTAATTGGTTTATTTAAAGAATTTCGACAATCCTTTAAATTGGATTCCAAAGGGAAATAATTAATTGCACATTGAGTGCAACTTTTCGGAGAAGTATCACAAGTATTACAAGATATGTCACAGCGAGACCATTTATTAATTAAAGTATTAAAATAATAATTAGGAGGTTGAGAATTATTACAAGTATTAACAGCATCTTCCAAAGGAAAATAATTTACTGCACATTGTAGACAGGTTGTATCAGTATTTAAACAAGTTGAACAAGTAATACTACATTTTTCGAATTTTGATGTTACGGAATTTAAATAATATCCAACTGGAGCACTATTTAAACATTGTGTTGAATTAATGAGAAAATAATAATTTGTAGAACATTGAGTACAATTTTCGGATGAATTTACACATTTTGCACATTGTACAGCACATTTCATATGTTTCAAATCTAAGATACTATAAAAATATCCGTCAATCAATGATGTAGAAAGATAGCAAGCATTTGGATTATCCACTAAAGGATAAAATTTTATTTGGCATAACAAACAAAAGTTTTTAGAGTTTACACATCTCAAGCATGAAGAATCGCATTTACTCCATATAGTATAATCTGAAGAATCCAAATAATAGCCTAATGGAGCTTTAAAATAACAGTTATTAGCTACATCAACTTTTTTTAAAGCACCTATTTTACATGATGTACAATTATTAAAAGTATTAGAACATTCTTGACAAGCATATGCACAGGGTTTGCATATCAGATTATCATTGGGATCTGCAAAATAAAAATCTTGACAAACTTCAAAAAAATCATACGCAATAATATAGTTCAAGCCTCCTATCTCTGAATTCCAAGTAATAACTAATTGACCTATTGAGGATATAGTTAAAGCTGAAAGATTTTGTAATCCATATTGGAAAGAGTTCGGATAGATTTCCTTAATAAAATTTAGATTGAAATCAACTTTAGTTGCTCCAATACCATAATTACTATTATCAACAGTATTCCCATACCAAGATAACCATATATATTTGTCAGTAGAATAAACAGAATCAAGAAATTGAGAATTATATCTGTAATTATTTATTACAATTTCAACTCCAATTTTATTACCATTAAAGTCGAAAACTTGTCCAACAATATCATAAGAACTATTATTAATTCCATCTGAAGTATAGAAAATAGCGAATTTACCATCAGTATTCTTAAGATATACAACAATAGCACCTTTTTGTTCATAGTTAGAATAACTATTTACCATGAATTCTTCTTTGAATATAGTGAAATCGCTATTAAAAATTCTTGCAAAAATATCCCACGAACCATTATAATAATATGATTGCCAACAAAAAACGAATCTAAATTGATTTGTGTTTACATTAATTATAACAGCTCCACTTGGATACATTTCATTTAAATTATAATATAGAGAAATTTTTGTTTGTATTTTATATATAGTGAAATCTTGATTATATATTTGAAAATATATATCATTGTTAAAGTCTCTAAGAGAATTATATTGACCCCAAATTAAGATGAATTTATCATCTAGGAACTTTTCAATTTTCATATCTAAAATAATTCCATAATTATTATTATAGTTACTACATTCTGTTAACATAACATCATTTGATAAAGAATTTCCATTTAAATCGAATTTTGTTGCATATATTTGAGAACAATTTGTAATATTCATTATAAAAATTATAAAAAAATTTGTAAATGAAACGACTTTAGGGTTTTTTTTATCTTTATAAACTAATTCTATAGAATTATTAACTTTTTTGTCAGAGACTAAAGTTCTTCTATTTTTATCAATTATTGTAAAAAAGCATTCGTGATAAGGTATATTTGCCCACCAAACAATTACAAAATTCCCATTTTCAAGAGCAGCAATATGGGGATTATATCGGCCATAATAAAATCCATTACTTGCAAGTCTATCAAAATCATAATAACGTAACATACTTTTCTGATACAACTGATAAGAATTATTATAATTATTATAGTATGAATAAATACTCTGCCATGTGATAATATAAATTCCATTTAACAGAGCTTTTACAGAAGGTTTTGTTTGAGAATTTACAGTATTAAAAGTATTTACTAATATATTTTCTCCAACTCTTACTGAATTTTCATCATAAATTTGTAAATAAATTCCATATTCATAGGAATCATAAACTATCCCTTGAAAAGGACCCCAACTTTGCCAAACTATTAAAAACCTTCCATCTCTTAAAGCCGTTGCAGTACCGTTCATTTGATCATAAATAGTGGAAGTATTTACTAAAAAATGATTACCATTTTGAATTCCTGCTTCATTAAAAGTGGCTGCGTAAACTCCATTTCCTGAACCATCTCTACCTTGACTATTCCAAACTAATAAAATATTCTGATTTTTTAGGCACACAAGAGACGTTAGATATTCGTCATAAATTGATGAATCCTTTGTAACTGGAATTTCATTTCCAATTTTTTCGCCATTTTCATCAAAAATTTGCATATAAATTGAATTATTATTAAAACCATCTTGAGCAAAAGAATTCCAAGCAATTACAATATTTTCATTTCCTAATTGGCAAGCAAATGGATTATATTGACTATCATTTGTATAAGTATTAACTAAAAATTCTTCTTTTAGAATTGTTAAATCATTATAATAAATTTTTGCATAAATCCCCCACAATGATCCATCTTGAAGATAAGATTGCCAAGTTATTAAAAACTTATCATTGGCTAAAGTTATTAGCTTGGGAAAATTTTGTTCAGAAGTTAAAAATCTATTAACTAATATAGGCCCTTTTAAACTAAGGATTCCATCACTATATATCTGTAAAAAAATATCTAAACTTGGATTTTGACTATATGTTACAGCAAAATTCCCATTTGATAATAAATCCCCTGAAGGATTAAATTCATGAATATAAGCAAAAGGGGTAAGATAACTATTCCAAAATACTGAGGGTGTGAAATCATAAAATCCTATGGCACAGACAGCAAAATATCCACATATTTTTACACAATCACAATTGTTTATTAATAAAAATTTTTTGTTTCTTAAGGGAATAATAAAAGGGTTTAATTCATTAGTTAGGTAACCAGATTGAGCCATAAAATCAGATTTTATAAAATTTAAATTATTATTAAAAATTGTAAGGTAAAAAATAAGAATTACTAACTGTTTAAACTTTATTTTATTGGAAACCAAATTTACCATCATTATCTTTATTATTTTATTTTTTATAAATTAAAAAATTTTGAACTAAATTCTATTGGAACAATTTTATCAATTATCTTTGAAAAATCAAATATATATAATATATATTCTTTCTTAAATTTATATTATTTATTTTATTTTGAAGATAAAAAAATTTAATTAAAAATAAAATTGGTCGAATATAAAAATGGAAGTTTACATGATCTATTTGTTTTAAATTTTAAGAATTTAACAAATTTTAATATAAATTAGTCAATTTTTTTTAATTTATTAATTGTTATTTTTATGATTATTTCTGAAATATTTTTTCTTAATTTTACTATATTTAATTTAGTCTTGATTCGATTAAAATTTTAAAAAGCCTTTAAAATTGTTTTTCTAATCATAATCTATAATAAATATTTTATAATT